>OQVR01000377.1_pt1 | contig 19653 bp, 10 predicted proteins | sample 1691521 | NCBI WGS metagenome assembly OQVR01 (sample SAMN03418256, study PRJEB22391) | human gut metagenome | biome: human-gut; feature: organic feature; material: feces | host: Homo sapiens | place: Tanzania | collected 2013-01
GTAGTGGTCGCCGTCCGTGGTCAATGTCTTTCCCTTCAGTTCTTCCAGCAGAGAGATGATGTCTGTAGTCTCACTTTCCTTGTAGGCCTTCATCTTGGTAGAGCTTGCCGGCTTGCCGAATCTTATCCAATCGAAGTCGGCATTGACCTTTTCCGAATGATTGGCATTGGTAATCAGCACGTTCTTGCTGTATGGGGTGCTGAGTCTGACGGAATAGCCGTCGATTTTATTACCTGTGGGAGCCTTGATCTTGAGGAGCACGTTCTCGTAGTGCGCGTCGAGTCTTATGTCGAAAACTTCATTGTTATAGTGAATCAGGTTGCCTTCGGCTCCCGGCTGGCCTTCCTCTCCTGTCTCCACCTCAGTCTTGATTTTGTTCACGCCATTGACAGTAATCGCGTAGGTGTAGTGGTAGTTGCGCCTTACCGAGAAGTTGTCGAAGGCGTTGCCGTTGTTTTTCGAGAAGTCTCCGAGGTGGATGGTATAGGTCACGTCGCCGGAGTACTTGGAGTCCTTGTACTGTCCCTTCACGACGACATAGGTTCCATGGTCAGGTGCATATTTGAAAGAACGGTCAGTCGCACTTACCTTTCTTTCGCGCTCCGCGTATGTCCAGGTAACAGGTACGGCTTTCGCTTTCTGGATGTTTTCCGGCATGTAGAACTCCAGTTTGTTGTCAATGACAGCGAGAGACACTCCATCCTCGTGTGATACGAAAATGCCGTTGCCTGCATAGCCGTTATTATTGGTCACTCCCCCTTTCGTCGTCCAGGTCGAAGCTTCCCTTTCCATAAGAGTGAAGGATCTGGAATACTCGTGGATGCTGTATGTCTCAGGTGTGAAGGTCACGTTTCCGGTTTCAGTGTTCGTTCCGTTCCTGAACTCGAATGTAATCTTGGCCACAATTCTGCGGAGGTGAATCATGCCGCCTATCGTGCAGGATTCTGTCTCCTTGTTGCTATATTCGAGGGTGAGTGAGCCGTCATCGCCGAAATTGCCGCTTTCGCAGTAGTTTCCGGTCATCATGACAGCATTCTCCACGATGTCGAGTTCCCTGTTCACCTTGTCAATGTTGAGTTTCAGGAATTGGTCCCGCGTGAGCTTTTCGATTTCGCCCATTTCAATGTTACAGAACTTGGTATCGTAGTTCGCGATGGCATAGAGATACCAGTAGCCGGTGGTTATGCCTTTCCCTTCGACATTGAGGTCAACTTTATACTTGTAGTTTGTTCTTGTCTGAGTAATCGGGGCTCCCATCCCGGCCTTGTCAACGTAGATGACAATCGGTTTTGCATTGACATTGGCCTTGCTGTAGAACAGCAGCGCCATGTTCTGGACGTTTGTCTCGACTTCCGCGCTGGCGCGGGTCGTCACCGAGACCGCATCGTCACTCGGGGAGGTCAATGCAAGTCTGATCGACTTGACCGGGAGTCCTTCAATCACTTTCCCGGTGTCGTTTCGCTCTTTTTCACAGGCTGAGAATCCGATCAGCGCCGCAAGCGTCAGCATTACGCAAATAATGGTCTTTTTCATCTCTATTCAGTCAAATGATACGTCATTTCCTATGGCATCCCAGTCATCGACTTCGACGCTCGGCTTGTCTGTTTCGACTATTTTCACGTTGCTTCCCGCACAGACGGAACTTTCAACGGAAACACTCACCACCCGCATCTCGGGAGCGTGGTATTCTCTCAAGTTCTCAGTAATTCTTTTCATATCAATTTTTTTACGTTTGTTCTTCGCAAATATGGAGGATGCACCCCATAGCAAGTCGCTGATGAGGGGCCGGATTAAGGCCACAAAAATCGGTTTAAGTTAGCAATTTTCCACGAAAATACCAAAATTTCCGTCCTTGAGGACAGGCTTTCCGCGGTTATTGCGATTGTTGCAGCATTGACATTGATATGACATTTCTTCGGATAAGATAGGATAATACGGGATTTTTTTTAATATTGCAGTTTCATTGACATTGACCTCAAAAATGAAGAATATGGGTAAGAAATTGTTTGTCACGGCATTGATGATGCTCATCGGCATCGCGGCGAAGGCTCAGGTAGTCATCCTCAATGACAGTATGTTCGAGGGGCGCATGAGCGAAATCAAGGCCACAGTCATCGATTCATTGACCAACGAACCTGTTCCGTTCGCTTCGGTGTATGTAATTCCGGCAAAGGATACCACCATCACAAACTTTACGCTGACTGACGCCAAGGGAGTGGCAAAACTGGAGGATGTTCCTTACGGGAACTATGTCTTCCGCGTGGAGATGATGGGGTACAAGTCATTTGTCAAGGAGAGGTATTTCCGTGAGCGGCAGGCCGATATGGGGACCATCCGTCTCCAGTTGGACAAGAATTACCTGCAGTCGGCCACGATTACCGACGTAGGCAATCCGATAACCATCAAGAAAGATACTATCGAGTTCAATGCCACTTCTTTCAGGGTCGGGTCCAATGCCATGCTGAAGGATCTGCTGCAGCGTATGCCGGGAATGGAGATAACGTCTGACGGCAAGGTGAAGTTCAACGGCGAGACCATCGACAAACTGACTGTCGGCGGAAGGACTTTCTTCTTCAATGACCAGAGCACGGCATTGAACAACCTCCCGGCTTCAGTCGTGGATAAGATTCGTGTCATTGACAGGGAATCCGAGCAGACCCGCGCTTCCGGCATTCAGGACGGAAACAGGGAGAAGGTGCTGGATGTGGGGCTCAAGAAGGAATATGAAGACGGGTGGTTCGGAAATGTCGGACTGAGCGGAGGAACCACGACGGACAAGAAGGACAAGCCGCTCCGTGACAACCGCGGATTTCTCTACAACGGAAATGCGCTCGTGTCCGCTTATTCCAAGAAAGACCAGGTGACATTCATCGCCAATGGGCTGAATGTGGACAATTCAGGCTCGTCTGTCGTTATCATTGATGAGAACGGTGAGCGTTCGGGCCTGAACCAGGGGCTTTTTTCTGCGGCTCAGGTAGGTTTGAATGCCAATACCAGCCGTATCAAGGATGTGGAGACCACAGTCAGCGCGAATTATAAGTATTCTGACGTCAATTCAGGAAGCATGTCCGAGAGGACGACATATCAGGATGACGGCAATCTGCTTTCTTCTTCCAAGAATACGGGAAAACAATATGCCGATGTGCTGAATGCCAATCTCGAACTACAGAAAGAGAAGGGCAAGGTCTGGTTTCATGTCCGTCCGGCCTTCTCCTACAAGAAGACCGACACATTCGGAGAGGGTTCTTCAGAGACATCCAAGGCCGGGACTTTCGTGAACAGTTCATCTCAGAATTCCCATGACAAGTCATTGAGCAATGCTGCTGATTTTGAGGGAGATATCGCGATAAGGGGAATCGGCGGAAAGAAAGGGCGCAATATCCAGACGGGAATCCAGGCGACTTATAATGTCAACTCCGGCGACAGTGAGGAGTCTTCTCTGCTCAAGATGGCGGGTAGTGACGAGGCCAGAAATATGAGTTATGATTCTGACGGACATTCCTATGGGATGGGCTACATGATCGGCTACACGGAGCCTATCGGAAAGAAATGGACTCTTTCGTCCCAGGTCAAGTTCTCATGGAGCAAACAGAACAACGTCCGGGATGCGTCCGACGCTTCGGGGCGGAATGACTATTTCAGTTCGGAAAGCAGAAACAGGTACATGGAGCAGAGCTATAATCTGACGGCCCAATACCAGTTGGGAAAAAGAAGCTGGCTTACCCTCGGCGGTATCGTGTTCGGTGTCCTGAATGAAACATACTCAAAGAGTTACGGAATCGAGGATACTGCCGGCAAAGGGGAATGGCTCTGGTCTGTGTCGCCGACTATGAGGTTCATCCACAGTAAAGGGAACAGCCATTTCAACTGCAATCTCTACGCTTACAGCCAGCGTCCGAGCGCATATAAAATGCGTCCGGTCATGAACATTGCGGACCCGTCCAGACCGAGTCTGGGAAATGTCTATCTGGGGCCTTCTACGCAATCGTATTTCTATTCTTCCTGGAACATGAACAACCGGGAGCGTTTCACTTCTCTGATGGTCTTTCTGGACGGTTCGCTGACAGCAAGACCGACCAGTTATGCGAGATGGTACGATTCTGACGGCATCCTGTATTCGCTCCCTGTCAATGCCAGGAAGCCGCGCGCCAATGTGTCTTTGCAGGTCAGTTACACTATGCCTCTCGACAAGAAGAAGAACTGGTCAATGACATTGAGCGAAGGTTCGGCCCTCAGTTCTTCGGTCAGCTACCAGACCAAGGCCACACGCGCAGCGCTGGACAAAGACAGTTTCGATTATTCCGCTTTCATGGCTGATTTCTGGGGCAATGCCCATGGCAACCGTTTCTATGACGGCCTGAGCGGTTTCAGGGAGAGCAGGACCCTGTCTTTCCGCGAGAATGTCGGCGTGAGTGTCAAATATAATCAGGACCATTATTCGTTCCGGTTCGGTGCCAATACAAGAGGCCGCATCTTCCGTTATTCCCTGGACAAGAGCACCAATATGAACACGCTGGATACTCGCTTCTTTGCCAGCGGTTCATACACCACCAAGCATGAGTTCGAGTTCAACACGGACCTGACTTACTTCTTTTTCAACGGCTACGCCAAAGGTTACGGCAAGCCGGAATGGCGCTGGAATGCAGTGGTTTCCAAGAATATCGGAGCGTTCAATCTGAGCATAAGTGTCAATGACATCCTGAACCAGGCGCGCAATCTTTCCCACACGGTCACTGACAATTATGAGGAGGATACCTATACGCTCATAATGGGCCGCTATATCCTTTTCGGGGTGAAGTGGAATTTCGGCAAGATGAATGCTGCCAACAGTGCCAGGGCACAGCGCGCCGCGATGGACATGTTGTTCTAAGGTCGAGCTTGGTTTCCGTTCTTCGAACGATTTCGATATCCTGATGGCAGGGAGGGATGTAAACGGGCGGGACAGGCTTAAACAGGCGGGACGGTGCCACATGAGCTATTTTTAATATATTGATTTATAGATAGTTACATAATTTCGTGTGGATTCTCGGTTAAAAAAACATCGATAATCCACGCGGTTTTTTAATAGCACCTGATTATCAATGACTTATACGGCCGGCTGTGGCACCGTCCCGCAAGGTGCCAGGCTGAGATGCGGACGCGGGAGGTGATGTGCTTATATCATCAGCATGATGCGGCCTTCTGCCTTCACAAAGGTTTCCGGGAAACGCATGACCACGGCATAGACCTGGGCGGATGTCACAGGCTGGCCGTCTTTACGGACATGGAGTCGCTGGCGGTTTATGATGTCCGCTATCTGTTCGGTCCTCAACCCTCCATTGCGCTCTGCAAGGACATATAATATGGCTTCCTCTATTTTCATTACCGTTTTACAAAATGTCTAAATTCATGTAAAGATAACGAAATTTGGTTTACTTGCAAGAGAATATTTATACGGGATAAACACGAGACGATTGCGGTTTATAAGACACATTTAATTATATTTGTGAAATTGTGCGTATTGCACTGGCATCTGGTTAGGATGCAGTCCGGATTGCGGAGGAGGGCCGACGGCGTAACATTGATACGGATATAGGACAACAAGACCTCGATGCCGGGGGCAGGAATAGACAGGATAATATTTGAAATCAATAATAACCGCATGACACAAAAAAGATTTTTCAGAAACACACTCGGCGCATTGATAACCACTATGGCGCTGGGAGTCATTACGGAAACCACGGCTTCGGCAGATGAGGGAATGTGGCTTCCGTCTCTTATTTCAGAGCGTATCGGAGATATGCAAAGCAAGGGATTCAAGCTCTCGGCTGAGGACATCTACAGCGTGAACCAGGCATCATTGAAAGACGCCGTCGTTCTTTTCGGACGCGGATGCACCGGCGAGGTCATCTCTCCTGAGGGACTGCTCCTGACCAATCACCACTGCGGCTACAGCCAAATCCAGCAGCACAGCAGCGTGGAACATGACTATCTGCGTGACGGATTCTGGGCCATGAACCGCAATGAAGAACTTCCGAACAAGGGACTTACGGTAAGTTTCCTGGAAAGGATGGACGATGTCACTTCACGGATTCTCGAGGGATACTCCCCTGCTTTCACTGAATCCCAGAGAGACTCTGTCGTAAAGGTCAATTCCGAGAGCCTCATTAAAGAGGTAACCGCTGAGGGAAAGGGACTCAGGGCCACTGTCGAGTCTCTTTACTACGGAAACCAGTATTTCCTGTTCCTCTACCGCGAATACAGTGACGTGCGCCTGGTAGGAGCACCACCGTCATCCATCGGCAAATTCGGCGGAGACACAGACAACTGGATGTGGCCGCGCCACACAGGCGACTTCTCCATTTTCCGTATCTATGCCGACAAGGAGAACAACCCGGCAGAATATTCCGAGGACAATGTCCCGTACAAGCCGAAGAGATTCTTCAAGATATCTCTCGGAGGCGTCCAGGAAGGCGACTTCACATTCGTATATGGATTCCCCGGAAGGACTCAGGAATACATCATGTCAGAAGGCGTGAGATATGTGTCGGAGATTTCCGACCCGGCAAAGATCGCCCTGAGGACAATGAGACTTGACACACAGAAGAAATACATGTCACAGAGCCAAAAGGTCAGAATCCAGTACTCTTCCAAGAACGCAAGCGTTGCCAATGCCTGGAAAAAATGGCAGGGCGAGATGAAGGGAATCAACCGTCTGGGGACCGTTGCGGCAAAGCAGGACTACGAAAAGAGATTCTCGCAGTGGGCCGACGGAACAGAATACAGTGACATTCTCCCTCGTCTGGACTCATTGTACAGCGCCCTGGAGCCATATTCTTTCGCCAAGGAATACTATGGAGAGACCGCGGCAACCGTCGAACTCGGCAGATTTGCAGCCTCCGCTGCAAAGGAAATCGCCGGCGGCAACAAAGATAGGGTTACATCAATGTCAGAGTCCTTCTTTAAGGACTATTACCTTCCTATCGACAAAGAATCCTTCGTAGCCATAATGACCGCATTCGACAAAGATGTTCCTGCCGAATTCCATCCGGAATACATGAAAGAAGAATTGGCAAAATACGGAAGCGTCAGCAACTGGGCAGATGCAATTTTCAATGAATCTGTTTTCACCGATGCGGAAAAGGTAGCCCAACTCGAAGCATCGGATTCCGCAGCCATGTTTGCTGATCCTGCAGTGAGGTTCGCCAATGAGTTCAGAAAGTGGTATGCAAAAGACGTATATCCTTATGAAAAGCGTCTGAATCAGGAGATTACGCTTCTCTACCGGGATTACATGAGAGGACAGATGGAGTTCGAGCCGAAGAAGGCCTTCTTCCCTGATGCGAACCTCACTCTCAGAGTGGCTTACGGAAGCATCAGCGGATACTCCCCTGCCGACGGAGCATATTACAAGCCGCAATCCACTCTCGAGGGCATAATGCAGAAAGACAATCCTGAGATTTTCGACTACAACATCCCTCAGAGACTCCGCGACATCTATGCCGCAAAGGATTACGGAAGATGGGCAATAACCGGAGACAATGGCCAAAAGACTGTTCCAGTATGCTTCATCGCCACGAACCACACTTCCGGCGGCAATTCAGGAAGCCCTGTGATAAACAAGGACGGCAACCTGATAGGCCTGAATTTCGACCGCGTCTGGGAAGGCACGATGAGCGACATCGTCTTCGACCCTGACTATTGCCGCAACATTTCGCTCGACATCCGCTACGTCCTGTTCACTATCGACAAGATTGCCGGTGCCGACCACCTGCTGAAGGAAATGGTCTTCGCGGAATAGGTCAATGACATACAAATGCAAGTTATCCGACTTGCCGAAAAACAGCCGTCCGGGAAAACACACGCTTTCCCGGACGGCTGTTTCATACATTGACATTGACAACAGGCATTTACTTTTCTGCCTGTCCGAACATCAGTTCAACGTTCCGGCAGTTTCAGTTAAAACAATCACAATTCCCTCAGAACCAGACCGATAGTGTTCCGGATGCGGAGTTGCGGAGCGGAGACGATGAGGGAGCGAGTATCCATGCCGCGTCCAGTGTCATGTGCCAGAAACGGAAGCCCAGTCCGACTGAGCCCCAGCACTGCTCTCCTGAAGAATGACTGCCAAGATGATATCCGCCCCGGGCATAGACCATACGGCGGTATGAGTACTCAGCCCCGAATGATGCAGAGACTCCCCTGTCCGGAGACAGCCCTCCGCATTCCGGCGCTACCGGGATGTCCAGTGAGGCTCCTGCACGGAAACGGTTATGGTTGCCGAACAGAAGACCTGCCGAAACACCAGCATTGACCTGCCACGGAAGGCTGCGGCGGCCTGCGCCATAATCCGGAGATGTGCCGAAATTCTTCAGTTGGGCAATCGCGGCCAAGTCCTCAATCACTCCTGAGAACATGTGTCTCCAGGCAAGGCCGGCATCGAATGAAACTGCGTCGGCAGCATCCCCACAGCCTGGATCCAGACGGAGATACCTTGCCGTAAGGGCTGCCGAGAAGTCGCCACAGAACCTGTAGGCATAGCCGGCCTCGAAAGCCATGTCCAGAGGCGATGAGGAATCGTCAATGACATTGCCGTAATCATCGGTCTGCTCGAAAGGAGGCATTTTAAGAGAGCGCACGCCAAGATAGAAAGTCCCGGCCTTGCGCAAGCCGTATCTGGCTGACATTGAATAAGATGACATTCCGCCTCCGGACCCGTTACGCATCCATGAACGGCAGGAGACCCCGGCGGAAAAGCGGTTCAGAGAGAACGGAGCCAATGCGGCATTGTCCAATACGGACACGTCGTCAAGCGACACAACCCCGGCGCCGGCAAGGGACATTGTCCTCGATTCTGCCGGATTTTTCATGAAAGTGCCTGTCTCCTGAGCGGCGGCAGAGACGGAAGCAATGCAGGAAAAGGCTGCACCGCAGGCAATCAGAATTATATCAATGCTTCTTATCGGTTTCATATTATGATAATCTACAGTTTAACAACAGTACGTGCAAGCGAGCCGCCATCCCATGACAGGCGGACAGTATAGCTTCCGCCGCCCAGAGACGACATGTCCACAGAGGCAGGCTCAGTCGGAGCAATCTGCACATCTTCAGCGAGGACACGCCTCGCCGAGGAATCATACACAGAGACATTGACCTGACCTGTCACATTTCTGCCCATGCGTATGTGCATGACATCCTTGACAGGGTTCGGATACAAATCGACTTCGCGGGAATCATCGCGGCAGAGCACGGCGAATGTGCATACTGAGGCGTTTCCGCCCTCGTCCGTGGCTGTAACCTTCACTTCCGAGCGGCCGAACTTGAGCGGCATTATGCTGAACTCTCCGGAAGGAAGTTCCTGGAGGAACAGCATTGACCTGTCGCAGGACAGGCTGTATTTTACAGTCTCCGGGACCTCATCTTCAAATGCGGATGACGGCTGGAATACGGAGGTCTCTTTAAGAGAGCCGAGATAGACCGGTCTAAAGGCATTGACAACAACCGGCGGCAGGTCCGGCAGGAGATCGAACCGCAGGTCCGCCGAGTCTGAGGCCCCGAAGCGGTCAGAAACGGTGATATGCAGCGAATATGAGCCCGGAGTGCGCCTGTAGTTGAATATATCCAGATGAAGTTTGCCCTGCTCCTTTACAGGAGTGACAGCCCCGCTCGGGTCAGTGAGTTCATACGTATAATCCTTGCTGTCAGGATCGGTGACCAGATAAGTCACACGCACCAGCCGGTTGTAGGTCACTTGCACAGGCAGGGCCGCATCTGTCGAAAGTACCGGAGGCTCGTTCACTGGCGTACCGAAAGAAATGCTCGAGACGGATGAGCGGTTCATCCACGGGTCCTCGGCTATGATGGCCACCGTGTAGCGGGTGTCCTGGTCCATATTCAGAAGAGTATATGACATTTTGTCGCCGGACTTCTTTCCGTTTACAGGAACACGCACAAGGCTTGCGCCCTCAGGAAGATTGTCCGGGTCCGGCTTGTCCAATGTCCCGACGCGCCACATTATCAGGAAGGTGTCCGGATGCTCGTCATCCTTGTCTGAAGGCACCGTCCATGTAAGTTCCACCTCTCCGGCAGTATTGCTGTTCTGAAGGTCAGTCACACGCTCCGGAGCATAGCCCTGGTCCGAAGATACAGCCTTGTAGGCATCCACGATACCGGAGCCCAGAAGTCCCTTATAACCTGGATTATACGCATCTATGTCATTGACACCTCTCGTCAGATACAGTTTCAGTTTGTCGGGTGTGAATCCAGGTCCGCCGTATTTGGAAACGGCAAGCGCGGCTACGCCTGAGACGTGAGGACAGGCCATCGAGGTCCCCTGCATATAACCGTACTGGTCATCGGGCAGGGTGCTGTAAACCGGGCACTCATCATCATAGCGTCCGTCCTTCCGGTATGTTCCGCCCGGTGCCGCGACATCTACCCATTTCGCATAGTTCGAATAATAAGCCTTGCGGTAATCCGGAGCTACGGAAGATACTGCGAGCACCTGGTCATAGCAGGCGGGATAGGAAAGATAATTCCGGTCATCATTGCCCGCTGCGAAAATCACTATTCCACCCTTCATCGGGCCGACCTGGTTCCCGTTCTCGTCTATGCCCGCATATTTTATAAAATAGTCAATTGCATCCTGACAGCTCTGCGGAAGATAGGTTGCCCCGTCATACCCCCAGCTGTTCTGGCTGATGACCGCACCCGCATCAGCTCCATACTTTATGGCCGCATCGGAATCACCGTCATCATTCTTGTTGTTCGTGAACATCTGGCAACTGAGCAGACGCACTCCCGAGTGGTTACCGTGACCGCCGACTATTCCGCAGACGCCTTTGCCGTTATTGTTCTCCGCGCCTATAGTCCCGGCCACGTGCGTTCCGTGCGGAACGGCGGTTATCTTGTTGTCTCCCATCGGATTGCGGTCGGTATAGATGAATTTCCAGCCATATATGTCATCCACATAGCCGTTATTGTCGTCGTCCACGCCCTCCTGTCCGTAGAGTTCAGCCCAATTGCCGACATTTCCTGCCAAGTCCTCGTGGTCATAGTCGATTCCTCCGTCAACTACGGCCACCACCACGTCATTGCGACCGGATGTGACCTCCCATGCGCGGAACAAGTTGATGTCCGCCCCGGCTACGGCATCCGTGCGCGTACCGTCATTATGATAATGCCACTGCTTCGGCAAGTATGGGTCATCCACAGGATATTCCGAAGAAGAACCGCTTTCTGCCGGAACAGTGAAAGCGGCATAAGGCCACATGGAGCATATTCCCATAGGAAGAATCGTGACGGGCTTTCCGAAACCTATTCCCTTGACAGGCATAACCTTTTCCACAATCTCTATTCCCTCCATCTTCTCCAGTTCACCGGCCGCCTTGGTCACGGGCAAGTCATCGTCATACCAGACGTTATACCACCTGTCAAGCCCCTCCTTATGGGTACGTGCCTCAAATTTTCCGGCATACGGGAACACACGCTCCATACGCTTTGCCCCGACAGCGGAAAGCAGACTCAGCTTCGGCTCCACATTCTCAGAGAACTTCACTTTCAGTCTCCCCGGAATGACTTTCATATCGTCCACCTCACGCGCAGGTTCTTCCATATCAATGTCTTTCGGAGTTTCATCCAGAGCGGATGAACAAGAATATGCGGCCGATGCGCAAAGCATCATCACCAATGCCAGCACAGCCGCATTGTCAGTCATCTTCATATTTTCATACATTTTTTCCGGGCACAAATTTACGCCAATGGCAAAAAACGCCACCTCACCATATATTGGTATTTTGACATCCTGAAAATCATCATTAAATAGGATTGATGACGGAAATGCACGTCGGTATCTTTGCAGCCGTAAAAAATGGACTTGCACAAGATGACCATGAATACTCGTCAAATACGATACAGGACATTGCTGTTGTTTCTGATGGCGTTCCTGTCGTCCGGACTTCTCCGGGCACAGGATGTCAGGCACATAACGGGAACAGTAACAGACATTGCGGGCGTTCCGGTGGCTGGGGCAGGTATAATCGCATACGGCGAGAAAGGCCGGACCTACGGCACCACAGCAGACGCAGAGGGCCGGTTCGCCCTCGACCTGCCGTCAAGTATCAGTTCGTTCAAGGCCGTGATGCTCGGATACAGCGACGAGACTGTCCGGACCAGTGCCGACCGCACCCGCTACGATATCATTATGAAAGAACGGACAGAGACGGTATCAGATGTAGTAGTGACAGGATATGTGGACAAGAAAAAGGAGAGCTACACCGGTGCGCTGACTGTGATAAAGCGGGATCAGATAGAGAAGCTGACGCACAGTAACGTACTGAACATCATACAGCTGCAAGCCCCGGGTTTCGAACTGAAAGACGACATCCAGAATGGTTCAAACCCAAACAAGGTACCGGATATGGTACTGCGCGGAAGGAGCAGCTTCATCGAAGGAGACCAGACCAATGTTCCTCTTTTCATCCTTGACGGAACCGAGGTGGACATCTCATATATATTCGATATGCCGGCAGAGGACATCGAATCCATATCAGTTCTGAAAGATGCGTCCGCAACTTCATTCTATGGGTCAAAGGCTGCCAACGGAGTGATAGTCATCACCTCCAGACCTACGCAGTCCGGAAGACTTCAGGTAAACTACACCGGAAATGTCCAGATGAGTGTGCCTGACCTTTCCGACTACCGTCTCCTCAACGCCGCCGACAAGCTTGAGTACGAACGTCAGGCCGGCATCTACGGCAATTTCACAGGATCCAGCAGCACCGACCTGGCATGGCAGAAAATCTATTACGAGAAACTTGACAGGGTCAATGCCGGTGTGGACACGGACTGGAAACGGATGGCCCTCCGCACCGGACTGAACCATCTGCATAATGTGATGCTCTCAGGAGGAAGCCAGGACTTCAGGTACAATGTGTCAGGCAACATAAACTCCACCCGCGGAGTCATGGACGATTCCGGCAGGAACAGCAGTTCTCTCCGCATCAATCTCACATACGGAAGTCTTTCCAAACTGTTCATACAGAACATCGCATCATTCAGCGCCGCCAAATCCACGGACGTCCCTTACGGAAAGTTCTCCGACTATGTCAGTCTGAACCCTTACGACAGACCTTACAATGAAGACGGCTCCCTTAACACGGAGCTTTCGTTCAACACGGCCAATCCGTTGTACGAGAAACAGTTGAGCAGTTATATCCATTCTTCATCCACTTCGTTCATCGACACGTTCAGGCTGAGATGGAACATCGCAGGAGGCTTCAGGGCAGAAGCGACATTGAGCTATACACTGACGAAATCCGGCGGAGAGACTTACTATTCGCCGAAATCGCAGAGGTTCAACACTACCGCGGACCCGAAGAAAAAGGGCAGTTTCAATGTCAATGACGGCACGTCCAATGCCCTGTCCGGCAATGCTTTCCTGGTCTGGAACAAGTCATGGGGAGAGACATTGACAAGAACAAGTTCGCTCAGCCTCACCGGCGGGGTCAATGTGGAGGCCACGAAGTCCGACACTCATTCATTCTCGGCGCTGGGCGTCCTTTCCGACAAACTGGAGCATCCTTCGATGGCTACAGGCTACGCCGAAAGTCATCCGGGAGGAGGCGAAGACCAGTCCAGGATGTTGGGATTCTACGCCAATGCGAACTATATCTACGGGAACCGATATTTCGCCGACCTGTCTGTCCGTTACGAAGGCTCGTCCAAGTTCGGCACAGACAACAGATTCGCCCCGTTCGGTTCCATAGGTCTCGGATGGAATGTCCACAAGGAGAAGTTCATGCAGGGGACGAAGATTTCTCTGCTTAAGCTGCGTTCGAGCATCGGATTGGTGGGCAATGCCAATTTCAATCCTTATCAGGCCCGCCTTTCCTACAGGTACAGTTCTGATTTATATTACAATGGCAACATCGGCGCTGTGCCGGTATCAATGGTGAATCCCCACCTCAAATGGGAGCGCAGCCTGAAACGGAACATAGGACTGGATTTCGGAATGTTTTCCGACAAGTTGACCGGCAGCATTGACTATTACCATGACACGACGAACAGTCTGGTCATGGATATTTCCAAACCGCCTCACATAGGATTCAGCAGCGCGAAAGAGAACCTCGGAAAGATAAGCAACTCGGGCGTGGAGCTTTCAGTGAGGGGAAATGTATTGCAGCGCAAAGACCTGAATCTCAATCTTTTCCTCAATGCGAGCCACAACACGAACAAGATTCTCCAGATAAGCGACTACCTGAAGAACCTGAATGAGAAGAATGAGGCTTCTTCATCATCTGTACTGCCGGCATCTTTCTACCAGGAGGGTGAGTCAATGACAGCGCTGAAAGTCATGCGCTCGGCAGGAATCAACCCCGCAAACGGACGTGAGGTTTTCATTGACAAGGACGGAAACTACACATACGAATACAGTTACAAGGACAAGTATGTGGCTGGAGACACTACCCCGGTGGTGAACGGTTCGTTCGGTGCATCGTTCAGCTGGAAAAGTCTGGATTTCTCGATGACTTTTGCCTACAGGCTGGGAGCCACTGTCTATAACCAGACGCTGGCAACAAAGGTGGAAGGCGGAAATCCTCGCGAGAACGCAGACAGACGAGTGTTCTACGACAGGTGGAAGCAGCCTGGCGATATGGCCAAATATAAAAATATAGCCTCCAGGGAAGTCACGCCCGTCACTGACAGGTTCGTGGCCAAGGAATATGCCCTTGACGGTTCTTCTCTCAAAGTCTCATATACATTGCCGCAGAACTGGATTACCCGGATACATCTGCGCAGGGCCATAGTTTCGTTGTCCACAGGTGACCTTTTCAACTGGTCATCCATCCGCAGGGAGCGCGGTCTGGACTATCCTTTTGCAAGGTCATTCCAGTTTTCATTATCTCTAAACATCTGACAATATGGTGAACAGATACATATATGGTTTTATCGCTGTGATTCTGACATCAGCCTGCGGGTTTCTGGACATTGACACTCCGGGAATCGTAAGCAACGATAAGATGTTCGAAAACGGGCAGGGGTTCATTGACGCTATGGACGGGGTATATGCATCCATGGCCTCGGAGGAACTCTACGGAAAAGACCTTTCCTTCGGATTCATTGACGAAATTGCCCAGCTGTACTTCAACGACTATGGCGAGGGCGAGACGACATTGACAAAAAGCATTGACCTGAAATATAGGGACGAGGATGTGCGTGCGCGGATTGACGCCATCTGGAGCGGTGCCTACAATGTCATTTCCTCTGCGAACAGTATCCTTGACAATGTCTCAGGGCATTCTTATCCGGAACTTCCGAGGATTGAGGGAGAAGCTCTGGCGGTAAGGGCGATGGTGCATTTCGACATGCTCCGCCTTTTCGCACACGGGATAGAAAGACCTGATGCTGAAGCGATTCCCTATGCCGACCATTTTTCCATAACGCCTTTCAGAAGGCTTACCGTAAAGGGTGTATATAACAGGATCACTGATGATCTGGAGAGGTCGTACAAACTGCTTTCCGAGTCTCCTGAGATTTCAGGGAGGACGCCTGCATATGCCTATATGAACAAGTATGCGGCTTCCGCTCTTCTGGCGAGAGTGCACAACTGGGCTGGGAATCATGGGGAGGCAGCAAAATATGCAGCACTCGCATTGGAGGGTGATTTCCAGTTTACGCGGGACGAGCAGGTGAAGAGCCTTTTCAAGGGCTACCTTGCTGACAGGGAGTGCATCTTCGGGCTACATGCCCCGAACATGTATCTGGATGTACGGAGCAGCCTCTACCCTACCAGGCTTACTGAGTCAATGCTGATGGTGCGCGACAATTACCAGTCTCTGTTCGAAGTTTCCACATTCACTTCCACCAACAATGACTACAGGTATCAGGCTTATTTCGCCAAGAGGACTTGGACGAAGAGCGTGACGCTATGCGTGAAGCTTTATGACAAGAACTATGACGAGGACCAGATAGTTCCGACCGGCCGCATACCCGGACCAAGTCTGATAAGGATTCCCGAGATGTACTACATTCTGGCGGAGTCCGCATATGCATCGGGGGACAAGGAGAAGGCTCTGGAGTATCTGAATGCGGTTGTAACGGCCAGAGGTCTGCTTCCGCTTCAGGCCGGTGACATTGACACTGAGGCCAAGTTCAAAAGGAAACTTGTCGGGGAATATGTTAAAGAGTACTGGGGAGAGGGACAGATTTTCTTCACTTACAAGAGGTTCAATATGGATATGGACGGGGTGAACAGCAAGCATTTCACTGCTTCTGACGAGGTATATGTGCTTCCGCTGCCGGAGAGCGAGTATGAAAACGGGGAGGAACGGAAATGAGAAGGGCAGCATTGGTTCTGGCATTGGCCTGCATCGTCGCCGGATGCAGTTACAAGGAGAGTTTTCCCTACAAGGGTGATTCTCTGGTGAATTTCAAGACAGATTCACTGTATTTTTCTTTCGGCGAATTGCCGTTTTCAGTGACGGACACGACGCTCCTGATCGGGGTGGAAATCATAGGCTCCCCTGCCGATTATGACCGGACGTTCAATATAGCTCTTGACAATTCGAGGACTACGGCAAGGCTGCATGAGCATTATGATGAGCCGCGGATGGAGGGTACAATCCATTCCGGAGCATCGGCGGGCACGGTAGAATTGACAATACACCGGTTGTCCCTCCAGTCGGATTCGGTGTTTACGGTGGTACTGGATATGCTGCCGGGCGAGGATTTCAGGCTCGGCGCGGTGGAGGACAGGTCGGTGGCGGTCAGTTTCACGAACCGGCTTGACTTGCCGGAATGGTGGCCGATGCTGTCGAAGTGGCTTGGCGAGTACAATCCGCGCAAATACCAGAAGTTCATCGAGTTATGGGGAGGCGCGATTACCAGGAAAGATATCAATGAAATGAAATATACGATACTGCGGACGTTCAAGAAGGTCAAGGAGTATTTCGGGGAACACCCGGAGTTCGGGGTGACTTTTCCGGATGTAGACTGGCCGGTGTAATGGCATTGACCTGAACCTTGGAGTCGCGGTTCCGGCTTTTGGAAATTTTCGAATTAAATACAATACAAAATTATGAAATCATTGAGAATGATTATGGCGGCAGGTGTTATGGTGGCGATGGCTGCATCCTGCGCGAAAGAGAACAACATCAAGGTGGTACTGCCTCCGGACGTGGCAGAGCTTTCAGGGGTGGAGGCCATGTACGAAAGAGGTCTTCACGAGTATCTGGAGATTGCTCCTACCGTAAATTTCGTGAACTACACGGAAGAGAACAAAGACAGCGTGAAATATGAGTGGAACATCGACTACAAGGTGGTCGGAACGGACAGTGTGCTGACATTCAAGTGCGACAAGAACGGCCAGTTCAACGGATACCTGAAAGTGTCCACCTCTACCGGTGCCAAGATTGCCGACTTCAAGCTCACGGTCACGACTCCTTATGACAAGGGACTTCTGATGCTCTCAGGAACTGGTGAGGGGTCAATGCTGACATGGAAGCGTCTGGATATAATGGACACACCGGCCAGCCCTTATGCTTTTAAGGACAACAACCCTACACTGGAGCTTGGAAAGAGCCCGCTTGCACTTTGCTGGAAAGGAGAAGGCATCACATCTCCTAAAGCTGCCCAGCTTACAGACAACTTCTATGAGGTGCTTGTAAGCACAGAGAATCCGGTCAAGGTATATGCGTTGAATACCAATGACATGACCGTAAGGACGGAAATCACATACAACGGCAGCGGTGAGTTCCATCCAAATGCCATGCTCTGTCCTAAGGGTACGCAGGAGGGCGTATGGAACAATATGCAGGATGTCGTCTATTTCGTCGGCGGAGGCAGAGACTACATTATGACAAGTGACAGGAATTTCGTCGCCGCCGAGGGCTCAGACGTTCTTCCGGCCGGAGCAGTGATTTCAGACTATACTTGCGTTGTCGGCCAGACCAATGTAAGTGATTATGTCAGAACATATTTCAACAAGACAACCCACAAACTTGTCTATCATTCGGCATTGATGGCATTCGAAGCGACAGAGGGAGACAAGGTGCTTTCCGGCGAGCCGATTTTCATGAAAGGATGCGACGGGGAGTATTACAAAGAACGCTATGATGCCATGGCCATAATGATGGTGACTGCAGACGGTGCCGCCACAAAGGTTTACAGGTTCGATCCTGATGCCGCTGTAATGGGCGAGACTGTCCTGAGCGAGATAGATGCGTCAGGCAAGATTCTTCCGGAGTCCGCCATTGCCGTGAACCCGATCAAGACAATTCTTTATTATTCAAACGGCAACAAGATCTACAGGCTCAACTATGACGGCGAGAACTTCGACTCCGAGCCATATATCACTCTCGACGGCAACTACACAGCAAAGAAGATGATTTTCAATGTCTATGATGCGAAGACTCTCTACATCGCCGCGGAGAATGCCGATGAGCAGAGCGATATGAAGGCGTCAATGTTCATCTACGACATTTCTGATGATGCTTCCGCGAAGTTGCTGTTCAAGGACGACAAGGTAGGCGGCACTGTCAAGGATCTCATCTACAAGGGCAACGGACGCGAGTACGAAAACATACCGTCAGAAAAAGCCCTTTCACGATTGTTCAGATAGTCGGAAAAGGGACACACATTATAGCCGCGGGGATATTCTCCGCGGTTTTTTGTCATTGTTTAGGAGGGATTATCTCCAGAACAGCCAGCGGAGACGTTCCGGTGTATAGGATTGCTCGCAGGTAGTGGCGTGCAGCCATTGTTCAGATGCCGGCACTATCGTACAGTTTGTGCTGCCGCCGGCTGCGTTGATGCTTTCACAGAATGACTTGACATCCTCGTACGCCGTTTTCATCACCTCGTCAGCCTCACTCATCACAGTGCAGACTCGCATTGACCTGAAGTTGGCAGCTGATGCGGTTCCCGGTTTTCCTGCGACAGGCATTATTCCGCTGAACTTTTGCGGATAGGCATTTGCCAATGACCACGTCCCTGTGCCTCCCATTGATCCGCCGAGGACATAGACTCCGTCACATGAGTTCTCATATTCTCCGATGAGATTCGCCAGAGGTTCGTTCATCTTCGCTCCCCAGTTTCCGGTGGACGGGCATTGAGGGACAATGAATATGCTCGGAATGGAATTGTCCGACAGATATTCATAGATGACATTGACAGCAGCTTCCTTCATCTGCGCCTCATTGTCATTGCCTTTCGATGAACCTCCATGGAGATACATCACCAGCATTGGCTTCGAGCCGTTGTCTGCAGCTATCTTTTTCATCCGGTACGGCAATGTCCCGCTGACAAATTTCCCGAAGTCATCTGACGGCGAATCTGTTCCGCCTGCTGGAGCATAATTCTTCATTTCTGAGTATGGAATTCCCCGTGCGATGCGGAATCCGGCCTTAGGCTTGTAGTTCGATGTCGGAATTTTCGTCCTGAACGACACCCTCAGTCCAAAAGAGCTGCTCTGCCAATGACCGCCTCTAAGAACGTGCGCAGAGACATTCTTTCCAGCATATACATATTCCTTGTCGCTATCAGAGGGCCCTTTGGGATTGACTTGATCCTCATCGGAATATGACCCGTACCAGTCATAGCACCACTCGAACGCATTGCCCGACATATCGTATATGCCAAGTTCATTGGCGACTTTCAGGCCGACCTTGTTCACGT
>OQVR01000380.1_pt1 | contig 19583 bp, 11 predicted proteins | sample 1691521 | NCBI WGS metagenome assembly OQVR01 (sample SAMN03418256, study PRJEB22391) | human gut metagenome | biome: human-gut; feature: organic feature; material: feces | host: Homo sapiens | place: Tanzania | collected 2013-01
AAACGCCCTTGCCCTCAAAAATCCCCCAAAAACACGTATATTTTCAGTGCTTTCGAAGTATCGCGTCCCTACCATACAAAATCGTTTTGGGAAATTTGATGCGGCTTTTTACCAAGAAATCATTTTATCCCCAGGAATGTTCCGCTGAACCGGGTGGAGGGCGCGGGTGGCGTTGAGGACGGCGAGGACCATTACGCCTACGTCGGCGAATACGGCGAGCCAGAGGGTGGCTAAGCCGCAGGTGGCTAAGAGCAACACGCCCACTTTCACACCGATGGAGAATACCACGTTTTGGCGCGCGATGCCGAGGGTACGCTTGGCTATTCTGATGGCTGTGGCTATTTTTGAGGGTTTGTCGTCCATGAGCACCACGTCGGCGGCTTCAATGGCGGCATCGCTGCCCAAGGCTCCCATGGCGATGCCCACATCGGCGCGGGCAAGCACTGGCGCATCGTTGATGCCGTCGCCCACAAATGCGAGGGTGCGTGCTTGGGACTTCTCGTTCAGGAGTTGTTGCACTCGCTCCACCTTGTCGGCAGGAAGCAGTTCGGCATAATATTCGTCGATGCCCACCTCGCTTGCCACGTCGGCTGCCACATTCTGGTGGTCGCCAGTGAGCATCACCGTCTTGCTCACACCAGCGCGTTTGAGTTGGGCAATCGCCTCGGCGGCATCGTCTTTGATGCGGTCGGAAATCTCGATGTGTCCGGCATATTCGCCGTCGATTGCCACATGAATGATTGTGCCGCTATGGTGCTTGCTGCAAGGCACGCACTTTGCGCCCACGGCATCCATCATCTTCTCATTGCCCACTGCCACCACTTTATCGTTGACCAAAGCGCGCACGCCGTGGCCCGCCACTTCTTCCACATCGGTCACGGTGCAGCATCGCGCTTCGTTGGGGAAGGCATTTTTCAGCGAAATGGCTATCGGGTGATTGCTGTATCGCTCCACATGGGCGGCAAGGTGGAGCAACTGCTGCTCGCTGATGAGATAGGGGTGCAATGCCGTGACGGCAAACTCGCCATGGGTGAGGGTGCCAGTTTTGTCGAACACCGCCACGCCCATCTTTGCCAACGCCTCCAGATAGTTGGCACCTTTTACCAGAATACCACAGCGTGAAGCCGCGCCAATGCCCCCGAAGAAGGTGAGCGGAACGGAGATAACCAGGGCGCAAGGACACGACACCACCAAGAAGGTGAGTGCACGGTAAATCCATGTGGGCAGGGCTGCAAGATAGCCATCACAGAAGAAGGGCGGCACAAAAGCCACCACCAGCGCACACGCCACCACCACAGGAGTATATATGCGTGCGAAGCGACGAATGAAACTCTCGCTGCGCGACTTGCCCTCGCTGGCGTTTTCCACCAGTTCGAGCACCTTCGAAGCGGTGCTTTCGCCAAACGATTTAGTGGTGCGCACACGAAGCACGCCCGAAATATTGACGCAACCCGAAATCACGCTCTCGCCCACTTTCACCGAGCGCGGCACGCTTTCGCCAGTGAGTGCCACCGTGTCGAGCGACGATTCGCCATCGGTCACTTCGCCATCGAGCGGAATGCGCTCACCGGGCTTCACGATGATGGTTTCGCCTATCGCTACATCGGCAGGGTTCACGCTTTGCACATGCCCATTGCGCTCCACATTTGCTACATCGGGGCGAATATTCATCAGTTGGGCTATCGACTTGCGGCTACGCCCCTCTGCCAGATGCTCAAAGAGTTCGCCCACTTGGAAAAACAGCATCACAAACACCGCTTCGGGGAACTGGTGTTCAGCCCCAGGCAGAAAACCGATGACCAGCGCACCGATGGTGGCAATCGACATCAGGAAGTTCTCGCCCAGCAGATGACCGCTGAACAGTTCCTCCACCGCCTCGCGCAGCGTTTGAGTGCCCACCACAAGGTAAGGCACCAAATACACAAGGAGCAACGCCCAAGTGGGCAGACTGGTGTGAGCCTCAACAGCCCAAGCCACCGCCAGCAGCACACTGGCAACGCCAATCTTGATAACCCCCAACTTCACACCGCCCTCATGGTGGTGATGCTCACAGCCACAAGCGTGTGAGTGCTCGTGCTGATGTTCGTGACAGCCGCAGCCGTGCTGATGCATATTACATTCGTCCATATCGTAGTATTATTTTACAGTTTCACGCTGCAAATATACCCCAAAGTTCATGCAACTGAATTGCAAAAAAATAGGAAATGATATACAAATTGTCTCTGTAATCATAGTAATTAGTGATGATTGTAAAAGATCCCGTAGGGATTTGTCAAATTCCTAACGGAATTTCATCAAAAATCTTCTTTGGGACAACTTGTATATCAATTTCAAAAAATAAGATGTGGAAGATTTAGAAACTCTGAGTACTCCGAGTGCTCTGAGTGCTCCAAACATATAATTATTGGTGGAACGATTTTTGTCCGCGGTTATTTTCTTAAGTTTAAGGAAATGGGTGGGAATACGAACAAATTGCAAAGAAAGTGCCGGAAATCCTTTGTTTTGTTATGAATTTGTCCTACTTTTGTAGAAATCTTTTCATACATATTTTGTATTGATTCTTTTAAAATAGCCTTTGGGGTAGGGCTGTTTTTACACTTATATATTACTATGACTGGTTTGGAAGTAAACGCCCCGACTTTCAAAATCAAACAGTTGTTATCAGTTCGGGGTTAATTAGTTAGAGTTTATGAAAAGAACATTACTTCTTTCCCTTGCATTGACGCTGTTTACATGCGCCTATGCAGCCGTAGGCGACACATTTGTGTTAGACAACGTCACCTACATCGTGAAAAGCGACAACACCGTCGGTATCAAGAAGGCAGACAGCAAGGTCACTTCTTTCAACCTCACCGACCAAGTCACTAACGAAGGCACCACCTACACCGTGGTATCGGTTGAGGACTACGCGTTCCAGTATTCTGAAGCCACAGCCCTCACCCTTCCATCAACTATCACCTCAATTGGTTACAGTGCATTCTCAAGTTGTAAGGCCGCTTCCATCATCTTGCCAAAGAACCTCAAGACTATCGGCAACTACGCATTCTACGCAGTGCGCAACATCACTTCTATTGATATTCCTGAAGGCGTGGAGGCACTCGGCACCAACAAGTATTCAAGCGCATTCGGCACTTGCTATGCTTTGAAGTCAATCAAGTTGCCTTCTACTTTGAAGACAATCTGGAACTCCACCTTCTACAACTGCGGTTTGGAATCAGTGGAAATTCCTGAAGGCACCACTTTCATTGGCAAAAACGCTTTCAACCACTGCCAAAAACTCACTACTGTAACTCTTCCATCCACTTTGGATAGTATTGACGATGGTGTGTTTGGCGACTGCATCGCCCTCACCACCATCAAGGGTGCTATGGCTGGCGTAAGGTCGATTGGCGGAGAGGCGTTCTTCAACTGCCCACTCACCGAATTTACCGTTCCTGCCGCTTGCGAGACTATCGGCAGCCGCGCGTTCTCAAAAACCAAAATCGCGAAGTTCAACGTGGCTGCTGGCAACGCCAACTTCAAAGTGATTGACGAAGCCCTCTACACCGCCGACAAATCGCTCCTTATCGCTTTTCCACCCGAATCAGCAACCACCACATTGGCTGTGGCTGACGGTTGTCGCGGTATTCAAGGTGGCGCATTCCAAGGCGCAAAGGTGACAAAAGTCACTCTCCCTGCATCAGTTATCGCTCTCGATGAATTTGCATTCTGCCAGTCAGCACTTACCGACATCACCCTCTCCGACAACATCGTGTTTTTCGGTCAACAAGCATTCGCTTCCACCAACATCACCTCAATGACACTCCCACAAGGATTGCGCGACCTCGCCGACGCTGTGTTCGCTGGTTGTGAAAAACTCACCTCTGTGACTGTGGGCAGCAACGTGAAGACTTTCGGTATCCGTCAGTTCTACAACAGCAAGGCACTCAAGGAAGTTCGCTTCACTGGCAGCAAGGCTCCAACAATCGGCTATTGGGAATATTCCTCTGAATCACCATTCTATGGCGTGCCTAACAAGCAAGTGACCATCTATTGCCCTAAGGGCACATCCGGCTCCTACACCTCTGAATTTGGAAGCTTCGAGGCTGTGGCAGCCATCAAGGAAAACGCTACTGGCATCTTCACCCCAACAAGCATCGTTCCTGCCGACAAGGCTGAAGTGGCTACACTCGACAAGCTCACATTCAACTTTGGCGAAAAGGCTATCGCTGTGAAGTCGAACCCTGCTATCAAGGTGCTTTGCGGCAAGCTCGTTGCCAACATTCCTATGGGCGATGAAGTGAAGGTGGGTATGTGGTCGATTCTCGGCAGCAAGACCAACGCTCCTTACGCAGTGCCTCTCGATGAATACGGCGAAAGCGGCGAACCTATCAACATGGAACAAGGCAAAACTTACTTCGTGATTATCCCTGGTGGCACATTCAAGAACGAAGCTGGCGACCTCAATGAAGAAATCACCCTCCAATACACTGGCACATGGGTAGAACCTCTGTTCATGCCTACTGCTGTTGATCCTGCCGACGGCTCTACTTTGAAGAAAATCGAAAACGTGTACTTCACATTCGAGTCGAAGCCAACCAAGGCCTACAACTGCACAAGCAAAATCAAACTTATCGAAGGTGAACTCGTTGACGGCGTTCCTACTGGTAAGGAAGTGCTCGCTCCTGCTGATATGTGGAATGCAAACGTGTCGGGCAACAAACTCCAAGTGTTCCCCGCCGACTACGATTCAGTCATCACTCCTATTCCTCTTGAAGCAGGTAAGGAATATTTCTTGATTCTCGACGCAAAGGCAGTGTATAACAGCGCTAATGTTTACAACAAGCAAGTGGTAGTGAAATACTCTGCTGAGGCACCTACTGGCGTAACCGTTCCTGAGGCTGAAAGCTACGTAGTGGCTAAAGCTGGTGCAATTGAAGTGGGCGTTTCTACCACAGCCAACGTTCAGGTGTTCAACACCGCTGGCGTAATGGTAGGCAACCAAACCGCAGCTGGCACCCTCACCTTCGGCGACTTGAGCAACGGTCTTTACATCGTGCGCATCGCCACTGCCAACGGCAAGGTTAAAACAGTGAAAGTGATGCTCTAATCCATCACCCACTCCCCAATAAAAAAATAGCCCCCACTCCAGGGGCTATTTTTTTGTGCCTTCACCTTTCGCCACAAAAACAAGATTTTCATATGTATACAATGACATAAAACAATCAAATTTTGGGCAATTTACAAGCGTTTCAAATTTGTTGTAAATGATTATATATCAAACAAAAAAAGAAAACAAGCAAACACATAAAGCGCTTGTAAAATGTATGTAAGTGCTTGTAATATTCAACCATTTACAAGCGCCCATGTCGATTTATTTCCTTCGACAGTTGTATTGCGTATTAAACCTTTTACCCTAAACTTGCGTAGTAAATTATTAATCTTGTACTCCCGTTGCTTATCATCTAACTGATCAGGTAGTACATCCCATAATAACTTCACAATCTCAGTCTTTGTCAGAGATCCATGATCCCTTAATGAATCAAGTAATAGCGCTTCACATTTCTTATCATTAAGACCTTTATGCTTGGTGTATTCTATTTTTTTGTCTGTTACCTGAGCGATATCCTTTGCTATAAAAATATGTGGTAAACGCCCCTCTATCAATTTGCGTTTACGGAGCATGGCAACAGCCTCTGAAGGAATTCGTTTTCCTTTCTGAACAGAATCCAAAAGCACCGCATCAGTAAGAGAAAGGTTTCGATTTTCTAACAGCAATAGACTGTAGTTTTCGTCAATAACAGTACCAGGAAGTGTCAACACGACTTCTGTTGCGGAGGACTTGTCATAATCTGGCATAGGAAGATAGCGCTCTTTCTGGCTAACAAACATCTTATGAATTCCATAACCTTGAGTATCTATCATCTTTATATTTACCATAGCTTTTACTAATGCTGGGTTACGGTAGCTTTTTGGTGTCTTTTCCCCTGTGATATACTGATAGTAAGTTCCCTCATAGAAACTGCCTTCATTTTGAAATGTTAGTTTATCCTTGTCTTCTGTAACAACAATTCGCGCCCCACTTTCATATCGTTGATGTGCTATTGAGTTGTGAAGCCCTTCAAGAATACTTTCTGTATCATACTTCCAAACTTCGGCAGGAATAAGAGAGTTTTTGGGATAGATTTTGAAACGGTAGTTCCTTATTCGGTTAAGCAGTTCGCTAGTGCTTCGTATAAACGGAATTGTATAGATGTCTCCAAAGGTTTGACCATCTTGGAAACATTTCCATACAATTTGAGCTATATGATGAAGTTTATGAGCTTTTTCTTCCTTGCCAACAAGTAGCAATGTGGCACGAGTTATTTTTCCTTCTATTGTAAGGCTGGCCTTGTCCAGAAATGTCTTGTCAGTCCAAGTGTCACATTCTGTTGCAAACTTCGGATAACGCTGTTTGTAACCATCACGTGCAAGTTGTATAGCGTCAGCATCAAGGTCGTCTATTGTTGCTTCTTCAATCACCTGTGCAGACCAATCATATGGCAGTTCTTGCTCATCAAGTATAGCTTCTAAACGCGATTGTTCTAACCCAACAAGAGAATCGTCCAATCTTTGCCATGCCTTGCTGTGCGCATATACAGGGCGACGTCTCATATGTTTTGGCACATGAATCACCCATACTGTCTTGTGTGTGTCGTCTGTGACAAATTCCTCCACAAGCAATCCTTCAGAAGGCAAATTCGCACACAAATTTGTCATTCTCAACCTTGCCTTTTGGACATCATAGTTGTATGTGTCTGTTCCAACAATATCAAGGGTCTTATCTACAACGCCAATTACCAAATGCCCTCCTTCCATATTTGACAAAGCAGAAACATAAGATATTATATCGTCTTTTTCCTTGCCATTGAAATCATTCTTTAGATTCTTAAACTCCTTCCATTCACACCCTGCATCTTCTTTAGGATATTTGGAAAGCAAATATTGTTGTAACTCTTGTTCTTTCATACTAAATATTACAAGATTGGATGTATAAAATTATGACTTCTATTTTACCTTGACTTTTGGATTAGTGGGCTTCGAGCCAGTTGGGGGCGGAGGCGTAGGAGGCGGTGAGGCGGACGTTGCCGTGGTAGGCGTTTTCCATTTCCTCCACCACTATCTTTTGCACCTTCTCCAGTTCGGCGGGCAGCACGTCGAAGTTCAATTCATCGTGCACTTGCAGAATCATCTTCGATTTGATGCCTTCTTGCTCAAAACGGCGGTCGATGGCAATCATCGCAATCTTCATCACATCGGCGGCGGTGCCTTGGATTGGGGCGTTCACGGCGTTGCGTTCGCTGAACTGGCGCACCACGGCGTTGCGTGAATTGATTTCGGGCAACATACGGCGACGGCCATACAGTGTGGTGACATAGCCCTTTTCCTTCGCCTGCGCCACACTGCGATCGATATACGCCTTCACGCTTGGGAATGTGGCGAAATAGCCGTCGATGAGTTGCTTCGACTCGGCGCGTGGAATGTTGAGGCGTTCCGACAATCCGAACGACGAAATGCCGTAAAGAATACCGAAGTTGGCGGTTTTTGCCTTTCGGCGCTCATCGGCAGTGACCTCTTCAAGAGGTTTGTGGTAAATTTTCGCCGCCGTGATGGCGTGAATATCGTGGCCGTGACGGAAAGCGTCGAGCATGATTTCATCGTGGCTGAAATCCGCCACCAGGCGAAGTTCGATTTGCGAATAGTCGGCGCTGAAGAACACATTGCCCTCGGCAGGGATAAACGCCTTGCGGATTTCGCGGCCCATATCATCGCGCACCGGGATGTTTTGCAAATTCGGATTGGTCGACGACAGGCGGCCTGTGGCGGTCACGGTTTGGTTGTAAGTGGTGTGAATGCGCCCTGTGCGATGATTGATGAGCTGTGGCAATGCCTTCACATAGGTGGAGAGCATCTTGCGTATGCCACGAAGTTCCAAAATCTTATCCACCAGAGGGTGACGGTCGCGCAACTTCACCAGCACCTCCTCGGTGGTGGAGTATTGCCCCGTCTTGGTCTTTTTCGCCTTGTCGTCGAGGTGCAGACGGTCGAACAACACTTCGCCCACCTGTGCTGGCGATGCGGTGTTGAAATGCACGCCTGCGGTCTCGAAGCACTCTTGCTCCAGTTTCTCCATCTTGGCGGTGAGTACCTCGCCATATTCGTTTAGTGCCTTCACATCGATGCGCGCGCCTGCCATTTCCATCTTAGCAAGCACCTTCACCAGCGGCAACTCAATGTCGGTGAGCAAGTGCGTCATATCGTTTTCCTCCAGTAGGCGTTTCTCTACATCGGGCAAGGCGAGAATGATGTCGGCTTGCTCGCACGCCACCGGAGTGAGTCTTTCTGGATTCACCTCAAATATCTTTTTCTGCCCACGGCCTTTCGGACCGAGGTACGATTCGGGGGCAATCACCTCGTAGTCGAGCAACTCTTGCGCCACCTGCGCAACGCTGTGCCCACGCTCTGGCTGAAGCAGATAGTGCGCCACCGAGGTGTCGAAATATGGAGCGGTGAAATTCACGCCTTTCTCGTGGAGCATCACCATGTCGCGCTTCACATCGTTGGAGCAGATGGTCACGTCGCTTTCGTAGAGCGGCTTCACCGAGTCTGTCATCATGCCGAATCCGTCCATTGCCAAATATGCGCCCTTATGGGGCTGGGGGCAGATGGCGAAGCCGAGGATATTGGCGGTCATCGCCTCGTCGCCCACCGACACGATATGCACAGCCACGCGCTCCTTGCCGAGCAGCGATTGCACATAGGCGGCGGCCTCGTCGAAGTCGGCAATTAAGCGGAAGTCGCAATCATAACTTTTGATAGTCTTTGCCGTGGTTTGGGGTGCGACAGGTGCGGCATCGCCAAAGAGCGAACCTAGCACACCACTTTCGGGCAATGGCTGCACCGTGCCTTCAAGTCCTACATTCGCCTCGCCTTGGTCGATAATGCGCTTGGAGAGTGTGCGGAACTCCAGTTCGTTGAACACCTGGCGCAGTGCCACAAAATCCACGGGCACACGCTTCAGTGCTTCCTCGTCCCAGTCGAGTGGCACATCGGTCTTGATGGTGGCAAGGTGCTTCGACAGCCTGATTTGCTCGGCATTATTTTCCACCTTCGCCTTCAATGCGCCTTTCAGTTCATCGGTGTGGCTCAACAGGTTTTCAATGGATCCGAACTGCTGAATGAGTTTTTCCGCCGTTTTCGGACCCACGCCGGGGCAGCCGGGAATGTTGTCGGCAGAGTCGCCCATCAGTCCGAGCAGGTCAATCACCTGGATAGGGTCGGTCAAGCCGTACTTTTCCGTCACTTCCTTCACGCCCATGATTTCATTCTTGCCGGGATTGTATATTTTCGTGCAGTCGTTCACCAGTTGCCCAAAATCCTTGTCGCCAGTCACCATATAGGTTTCGAAACCGTGTTGGCAGGCGATTTTTGAGAGCGAGCCAATCACATCGTCGGCCTCGTAGCCCTCTTTCACAAACACCGGAATGCGATACGCCTCCAGTATGCGCTTGATATACGGCACCGCCACCCTGATACCCTCTGGCGTCTCGTCGCGGTTGGCTTTATACAGTTCGTATTCCTCGTGGCGAAAGGTCTTTCCGCCTGGGTCGAAGCACACGGCTATGTGGGTGGGTGTTTCGCGCTTTAAAAGGTCTTGCAGAATGTTCACAAAACCGAACACCGCCGAGGTGTCGATGCCTCCGCTCGAAAAGCGCGGATTGCGCATAAGCGCATAATATGCTCTGAAAATCAACGCGTATGCGTCGAGAACGAAAAGTCGTTTTTTGTCGCTCATCATTAAAATCGTTGTTTATTGCCAGTTGTAATGTCAAAATGCCGAAAACTTACGGCTTGATAAAATTACTCCTTTTTCCCCGATTATTGAAATTTTAGCCCATAAATCGCTCCGCATTTTTTGCACCACACCAAGAAAATTTGCAACTATTAACCGCAAAAAGCCCCACATAATCAGAATTATTCGTACTTTTGCACTCAAATGGTAAAACTCGACCAAATACAAGAAACGATTAAGCCAGAATTGGCGAAGCTCAACGCAATCATTGCCGACACTCTAAAAAGTCCAAGTGCGCTCACAAATCACATAGTTACTGATTATCTGCGCACTAAGGGTAAGCAAATACGCCCAGTGCTGGTGCTGCTGAGCGCAAAACTTTTTAATGGCATCAACGAACGGGTGCTCAACGCCGGTGCCGCCATCGAACTCCTGCACAACGCTTCGCTCATTCACGACGATGTGATTGACCAAAGCATGTCGCGCCGTGGGCTGCCTACCGTGAACAGCGTGTGGGACAACCATGTGGCTGTGCTCGTGGGCGACTTCTTCGTGAGTGGCGCGCTTTCATGCGCTGTGCGTGCTGGCGACATTCGTGTGCTCAACTCGCTCTCTACGATGGGTGCGGATTTGGCGATGGGAGAAATCGATCAAATCGACAACGCCCGTAGCCGTGAAATCACCGAAGAGGTGTACATGACCATCATCAGCCGCAAAACGGCATCGCTTTTCACCAGTTGCGTGGAAGTGGGTGGCATCACAGCGGGAGCCGACGAGGAATCACTCAAGAAGTTGAAACGCTTTGCGGAACTGTTGGGACAATGTTTCCAAATCAAGGACGACACTTTTGACTATTTCCACGACCCTGTGGTAGGAAAGCCCACAGGCAACGATTTGCGCGAGGGAAAAATCACCTTGCCGCTCATCTACGCCCTTGGCAGAAAGGAATTGCCGGAGTGCGAGGAAATGAACAAGTTGGCGCACAAGCAAGAACTCAACGACGAGGAAATCAACCAACTGGTGGAGTTTGCCAAAAATGCTGGAGGCATCGACTACGCATTCCACACTATGGAACGCCTGCGCCAAGAAGCCGAGACTCTGCTCGCCGACTTCCCCGCAAGCGAAACAGTAGACGCCTTCAAGTCCATCTTCAGCTACATCATCACCCGCAACAAATAAAATTCCCCCGTTTTTTTTGAAAGTCAACGAGCCAACAAGTTTTTTTTGGTGGGCGATTGAGTCTGACTGGGGTCCGACAGGGTCTGTTATGGGTCTGAAGGGTCTGCTATATAACTAAAAGACATCAATTTAATCCATTAAAACGGCTCAGTGGAAAATTAGTGGGGATAGGCGTATATTTTAGCAAGTCTGTACAGGAAGAACTTTTCGTCCACTATTCCCCTGAGTGAGGCTCGAAATGACTTTATCTTTGCGTTGAAAGATTCGGCCGCGGCGTCGGACGAGCGGTTGACATAGAAGTTGAGGATGTCGTTGTATCGCTCGCGGAATGTTGCGGCAATGACCTTGAATGAGCGGAAGCCAGCCTCCTCCACCTTGTTGTACCAGCGTGCCATGGACAGCCTCGCAGCGTCCTTCAGCGTGTTCTTGGAGAATATCATCCTCAGCGAGTGGCACAGCCCGTAAGCCCTCTCCAAATCGGGGAACTCTCTGAAGAGAATCTCCGCCCTCTGGCGCTGCGACACCGTCCACTTGTCACCAGACTTGAAAAGGAGGTACCTGCTCCTTGCGAGGAGCTCTTTCTTCGTGTCTCCGTTCTTGTACCGGAGAGGCACATACTCACGGTCCTTGAGTTTGGCGCTCTCCATCGCGTCGTTAGCCTCCTGTATGGCGTCCCAGCGGTGCTTGATGCGCATCTCCTGCACGGCATCGCACGCTAGCTTCTGTATGTGGAAGCGGTCTATCACCCTCATCGCCTTCGGGAAGCATGTGCGGACAATGCGTTTCATCGACTCGGACAGGTCGAGGGTGACCTCCCCGACGGTGTCAAGAAGCTCTTCGGGTATGACTTTCAGGGCTTTTATGACCGTCTCCGACCTCACTCCCCTGACGATGGCTACGAGGCACCTGTCCCTGCCGTGGCGGTCGCGGTTGGTGACCACCGTGTACAGTTCCCCGTTTGAGAGGGAGGTCTCGTCTATGGCCAGGCGCGGCCCGATGTTGTCGGGGAACACGAGCCACTCGTCGGCGTGGTCCAGCTCCGCCCATGTGCGAAAGCCGCTCAGCACGTCCTTGTACTGCCTGTCAAACGTGTTTGCGTTAATGTGGTAGTAGTCCTCAAGCGTACGGCAGGTCACTGGGGATGTCTCCATACGTCTCTTTTAAAAAAGCCGCAAACTCCTTCGAGTAGCGGGTGCCTGACTCCGTCACGCTGATGCGGTCGGCGAACGTCTCGCCAGTCTCCTTGTTCTTCCACCTGCGGCGGCGCAGCACGAGCGTCACCTTGTGGTCCCGGATGGGGAAGTCCGTCACGCGCACAGGCTCCATGAAGCCCTTCGACTCGTACTCCTCCGACTTCTGGAGGTAGCGGCTCATGCGCTCGTCAAGGTGGATGGTCATAGTCATGGAGTCGATATCCGCCTCGTCTGTCTCTATCTGCACAATGTCAAAGTGGTCAAGAATCTCCTTGGGGAGAACCAGTCGTGCCAACTGCTCAAGTAATTTAGTGTCCATGCCACGAAGTTAACGAAAATGATTAACAAAACTGAAACTTCCCCCCCAGTATTTTTCCACTGAGCCATTAAAACCCAATTTACACCAATTTAAATATCAATTTTAAACTCCATACCCTATACTCGTTGACCTGTTGACTCGTTGACTTCAAAAAAAATTGGTGTTAATAGGATAAAATGGATTAAATCGGTGTTTCCTTTCACCCACCCATGGCAAAAGACTTTTCCGAAGCCAAAACTATCGTCTTAACTTCTGAATCTAACTTCTAACCTCTGCTTCCTCATCTTCTTCCTTGCTGCTTCAAGTATTCGATGAGCAAGGCGGGGCGGTCGGTTTGCAGGAATTGGGCGTAGTGATTTAATGCCCAGCCCCATGCGCCGTCGGGGTCGCCATCAATCACGGCACGGTCATCGTCGTGTCCGCCGTTGAGCGACGGCCACAGTGTATTGATCCACACCTTCACGCCAGCGTCGTCAATCTTCTTCAGCAATCGCTCCACCGTGGGTGTAACCGTCTTGAAACAGCACTCAACAGCCACCGGACGAATAGCCAAAAACTCGTCAAGCACCTGCTCCGCACTGTCCACATCGAGGTGAACAATCGGCATAAATATCGACTTTTGAATCACATCGCCTTTCTCCTTCTGAATCTTCTGCAATCTGCCTTTCGCCTTAATCACGATTTGGTCAACCATATCCATGCGACGGGCTGCGGCATACACCTCATCGAAATAGTCGTAACCCTTATCCACATTTATCAGCACCTTGCCCTTCAGAGCGGCAAACACCTCCTCCATGGTAGGCACCTGCACCGTGGTCACACGCCCCATGCCATTGCGCAAACGCAACTGCTTGATTTCCGCCAACGTGAGATTTTTAACTTCACCCTTTCCGTTGGTGGTGCGGTCCACCTTCTTATCGTGCATCAGCACCAAGTGGCCGTCTTTCGTCATGTGCAAGTCGATTTCCACCATATCCACACCCATCGCCACGCAATTCAGCATCGCAGGAATGGAATTTTCGGGAGCGTTGCGCCAGTCGCCACGATGCGACACCACCAGCACACGCTGCGCCTTCGGATTGTTAAGCGCATCCAAAGCCAACCCCAACTCACCATCAGCCAATGCCGGCCTCTGCCCACCATTAGCCCAAGCCAAATTCACACAAGCCACCGCCAAAAGCAGCCCAATCAAAATCCTTTTCATCATCAAAAAAATTACATTTACCAATAAACCCAAATCGCCCATCAGCCCTAATGACCGATTTGGAAAAAAAATCACCACAAATATACCAATTCCCCCCACCATCCCCAAATCCCCCACCCAAAAAATTAATAAATTTCCTATCCACCTGTTGATGCTGCGGTATGGGGAATTTGTGAAGTGTAAATAAAAAAACGGTGAATTCTGCTGAGTTTGCAAAGTATAAATAAAATTTGAGCAGAATTTGCGGAAAAATTATTTATAAGTGATAAAAATTGGTTATATTTGTGGCGGAGAATTAAATTTTGCACTAAAGATATGGCTATGGTTAGACGACAAACTTACATTGATAAAATCGAAAAATGCTTTGGCAAGGATTTGATAGTGGTGCTTACTGGTCAACGCCGTGTGGGCAAAAGTTGCTTGCTTCGTATGGTTAAAGCCGATAAGGCTGCCGATGCGTCGAACAATGTGATTTTTATTGATAAAGAATTGCGTGAGTTTGACAGCATCAAAACCTATCAAGACCTCAACCATTATGTGGGCGACCGCTTGATGGCTGATAAGCGCAACTACATTTTTATTGATGAAGTGCAAGATATTGACGATTTTGAGCGCAGTGTGAGAAGTTTTTGTGCTGAGCCTAACACAGAGGTGGTGGTCACTGGGTCGAATGCCAAGATGCTGAGCAGTGATTTAAGCACCTTGATAGGCGGACGGTATAAGAATATTTATATCCAATCGTTGAGTTATGTGGAGTTTCTTCAATTTCATCTGCTTGAGGATGGCGACGATGCTTTGGCGAAGTATCTCGAATTAGGTGGTTTGCCAGGTTTGGTGAAAATGGGTCTGAGAAAGCGTGATGCACGCGAATATCAAAAAGACATCTATCACACCGTGCTGCTGAAAGATGTGGTGCTGCGTAATCAAATTCGCAATGTCACTTTTCTGGAAAACTTAGTGAAATACCTTGCCGATAACACAGGCAAACTCATCTCCACAAGCAACATTTCGAAGTTTATGAACTCAAATGGCGAGAAGGTGTCGGCTACGGTCATTAATTCCTATGTGAAGCATTTGTGCGAGGCGTTTATGATTCAGCGTGTCAACCGATACGACATCCACGGAAAGAAACTCTTTGAGAATAATGATAAATATTATTTTGAGGATCATGGTATTCGCAACGCTTTAGTGGGGGGCACTCGTGAAGGCGACATTGAAAAGGTAATAGAAAATGTGATATATCAGCAACTTGTGCGTATGGGCTATGAAGTGGCGGTAGGGCAGTTGAGGGCTGGCGAAATCGACTTTGTGGCTTCTGATGCGGAAGGTGCACGCGTGTATGTTCAGGCATCATATATCATAGCCGACGAAGGCACCAGAAAGCGTGAATTTGGCAATCTGAAAGCGATAAAAGACAATTACCCCAAATACGTGATTTCGATGACTCCACTCGTCACAAGAAACAACGACGAAGGCGTCACACACATATCCCTACGCTCATTCCTTACCAAAGGATTTTGATGATGCTTTGAGGGGGATTTGTGGGGTGAAGAGGGGGGGTGGTGGGGGTGGAAAATGCACTTGCTGTTGGACTCTACAGGGGTGAAAAAAATAAAAAAAACACACATTATTATAGTAAGTTGGCTTTTTTTGCCTAATTTTGCACCCGAATTTCAGAATGAGCCTGCAATTTTGGGCTTGAATTTATTTAACAGTGGTTATAATATGCCAAAGAATTTAGTAATTGTTGAGTCTCCTGCTAAGGCGAAGACTATCGAAAAATATCTTGGAAAAGACTACAAGGTGATGGCAAGTCAAGGCCATATTCGCGACTTGCATAAGAGCGATTTCAGTATTGATGTGGAACACGGTTTCCGCCCTATCTACGAAATCCCAGAAGACAAGAAGCGCTGTGTAGCCGATTTGAAAAAAGCAACTAAAGAGGCACAGATGGTGTGGCTCGCATCCGATGAGGACCGCGAGGGAGAGGCTATCGCTTGGCACCTGTATGAGGTGCTTGGCTTGAAGCCCGAAACCACTCGCCGTATCGTGTTTCACGAAATCACCAAACCAGCCATTCTTGAGGCTATCGAACACCCTCGTAATATCGACATCAATTTGGTGAACGCCCAGCAGGCGCGCCGTGTGCTCGACCGCATTGTGGGTTTTGAACTTTCGCCTGTGCTTTGGCGCAAGATTAAGCCGGGTCTGTCGGCTGGTCGTGTGCAAAGTGTGGCTGTGCGCCTCATTGCCGACCGCGAGAAGGAGATTGCCGATTTCAAGAGTGAGCCATACTTCCGTGTGACGAGTGCCATGCAGCCGCTTGGCTCCGATGCCACGCTGTCGGCAGAACTGTCGCGCCGCCTTAATAGCCGCGACGATGCCATGGCATTCCTTGAGGCGTGTAAAGATGCCTCGTTTGCCGTTAGCGATGTGAATTTGCGTCCGCTCACCAAGTGCCCAGCACCACCATTCACCACTTCCACCCTCCAGCAGGAAGCGGCCCGCAAACTGGGTTTCTCGGTTTCGCAGACCATGCGTGTGGCGCAGTCGCTCTACGAGGCTGGTCGCATCACCTACATGCGTACCGACTCGGTGAACCTTTCCACCCTCGCCCTCGGCGCTATCGCCAAGGAGGTGAAGGAGAACTATGGCGACGACAACTACAAGCGCCGTCAATACACCACCAAGAGCCGTGGTGCACAGGAAGCGCACGAGGCAATTCGCCCAACCTTCGTTTCCGAACACGAAATTCAGGGTACAGCGCAAGAGAAGAAACTCTACAACTTGATTTGGAAGCGCACCATCGCTTCGCAAATGGCTGACGCGAAGATTGAAAAGACCACAGTGGACATTTCAATCAGCAACCGCGAGGAGCATTTCTCTGCCACTGGCGAAGTGGTCACCTTCCCTGGATTCTTGAAGGTGTACACCGAATCGACCGACGACGAGACCGGCGAAAAGGGCACCGACATGCTTCCACCTATCGTGGCTGGCACACAGATGACCCCTAAAAAGATTGAGGCCACCCAGCGCTTCACCCAGCAGCCTGTACGCTACACCGAAGCATCGCTCGTGCGCCGTATGGAGGAATTGGGCATCGGCCGTCCATCTACCTATGCGCCAACCATTTCCACCATTCAGCAGCGCAACTATGTGGCGAAGGGTGAAAGCAAGGGCGAATCACGCACTTGCGAGGTGCTGACGCTCTCAAACAAGAAGATTTCGACCAAGACCAAGACCGAACTCACCGGTGCGGAAAAGGGTAAACTCATTCCTACCGATATGGGTATGGTGGTGAACGACTTCTTGATTAAATACTTCCCAAAAATCATCGACTACAACTTCACCGCAAATGTGGAAAACGACTTCGACGATGTGGCTGAAGGCATTACGCAGTGGACCGATTCGATTGCTCACTTCTACGACGATTTCCACCCCAATATCGAGAGCGTGGCAAGTTTGCGCTTGGAGCACAAGGTGGGCGAACGCATTTTGGGCAACGACCCCAAGACTGGCAAGCCTGTGTCGGTGAAAATCACTCGCTTTGGCCCTGCCGTGCAGTTGGGCAATGCCAACGAAGATGGCGAAAAGCCGCGCTTCGCATCGCTCCATGCCGACCAGAGTATGCAGACCATCACCCTCGAAGAGGCTTTGATGCTCTTTGAGTTGCCTCGCACACTTGGCAAATTTGAGGGCGAAGATGTGGTGGCATCGATTGGCCGCTTCGGTCCGTACGTTCGCCACGCCGGCAAGTTTGTGAGCATTCCAAAAGGGCTCACCGCCGAAACGATTAGCCTTGAGGAAGCCGAGCAACTGATTGTTGACTATCGCAAAAATGAAGAGCAACGCGTGATTGCCACCTTCGACGAGGAACCCGATATGCAGGTGCTGAACGGCCGCTTCGGTCCGTACATCTGCTACAAGAAGGCTAACTACAAGATTCCGAAAGGCAAAGATGCCAAGGAACTCACCCTTGCCGACTGTCGCGAGATTGTGGCTGATGAGGCAAACGCCTCAAAGTCGTCGGTACGCCGAGCCGCAGCCAAAAAGACTACGCGCAAGGCCACTACACGCAAAACCGCCACAAAGAAGGCAGCAAAATAGCATCGCGCACTCACCACACGATTCGCACTGTTAGTGGACTTGGGCTCACACAGATCTCACAGATCTCACGGGTTTTCTTTGTGGGTGGAAAATCTCACGGAGGCTCTCCGCTGGTTTTCTCCAAAGGCTCACACAGATTCAACAAGATTCAACAAGAAGGAGGATTCAACGAAAGTTGGGATGCGGGAGTTTGATTTTGTGAGAGTTTTAATTTGTGGAAATTTGTGGCAGAAAAAATCTTTACAAAAAAATATTTGTGTGATTCGTGAAATTCGTGGTTCTAAAACGAACCACGAATTTGTTTTTTTTGGGGTGAGGTTAAGGGTGCGCCAACATTTCAACCCCTCTCGAATCTATATCAATATTGAATCGATATTTTTTTGGGTGATGACTTTGTAGTCGGTATTTGGGTAGGCTTTTGTGAAAATTTCGGGGCATTTAGTGTTGGCTTTACGCTCGTTCCACTTGATTTCAAATGCCTTTATTTCTCCGTCGGCCTCTTCCAAGTAGTCAATTTCCTTTTGCTGCTGCGTGCGCCAAAACCACGATTGGGCATAACTGCCGTCATAGTGATTCTTTTTCAAGCGTTCGGCAATCACGAAGTTTTCCCACAAATTGCCCACATCTGTGCGACTCTCCACCTGTGAATAGTTGCCAATCACTGCATTGCGTATTCCCAAATCCCAGAAATATATTTTTCGGCTGGCTTTCAGTTCGTTCCTTAAATTTCGCGCATACGACTTTAATCGGAAAATGATATATGATTTTTCCAGAATGTCGATATATCGTTCCACCGTTTTTGAGTCAAGCCCCACGGTTTGCCCAATTTCATTATAACTCACTTGCGAACCAATCTGATAAGCCAACGCTTGCAAAAGTTTAACCAGCTTCTCCGATTTCATGATCTTGTCGAAAGAAAGGATGTCGCGGTAAAGATACGATTCCGACAGTTCCTTGAGCACAGCGCGTTCTTCTCCCATCAACTCCACCACTTCTGGGTAATACCCATACACCATTCGGTGCGGAATCATTCGCAATTCTTCCAGCAAATTGGTGTGATTCACCATCTCGCCAAAAGTGAGAGGAAACATTTTGTATTCGCGTTTTCTGCCCGTAAGTGGCTCGTTGATTTTTGAGGCAAGTTCAAACGAACTGCTTCTGGTGGCAATCACTTGCACATCAGGAATATTGTCGGTGATTAATTTGATTTTCAATCCGATGTCTTGAATTCGCTGCGCCTCATCTATCACCACAATCCTATGGCCGGCAATGATGCTGCGAAGGCGTGTGGAAGTGATGTCGCTAAACAGTTCTTTCACATCATATTCGTCGCCGTTAAACCACATGACATCAGTCCTGTCGCTTAACATCATTTTTAGCAAAGTGGATTTTCCCACTTGTCGCGCCCCCATAATGGTGACGGCTTTTTTGCCATTTAATACCGAGGCTATTTTTTCCTGAAGTGTTCGCTGTATCATAGGGCTTTTATAGTGTAATTAGAATCTTGTGCAGATAATAGAAAAACGCAGAATGATATGTCCAAAAATAGTGGTTTTCGCTCAAGAATCCAAAAATCTTATAAGAAATTCGGAATAGAATCCAAAAATCTTATGATATTTTCGGGATCCATTCCAAATTTATTACCCCCTTTGCCCCCCTTTGCCTCACACAGATCGCACTATTATATAATCCTACCAAGATTGCACATGATAGCAAAATATACCTTGTATCATTGTCCATTCTCAAATTCTACCTGTTTTATTTTATCGT
>OQVR01000382.1_pt1 | contig 19454 bp, 16 predicted proteins | sample 1691521 | NCBI WGS metagenome assembly OQVR01 (sample SAMN03418256, study PRJEB22391) | human gut metagenome | biome: human-gut; feature: organic feature; material: feces | host: Homo sapiens | place: Tanzania | collected 2013-01
TTTATGAGATAAAAACTTATCTCATTCTCAATCACTTATAAAAAATACGTACTTTCTTTATAAGAAACAATTAATTTTGCAGCGTTTTTTTAGATTAGTAGGTATAAAGATTGTATGAATAAAAGTATGGGTATTAATGTTGGCAACCTCAGAAACAAGAGGATTGCCGTTGGTGCGTGTTATTTCGTGCCAGGAGTGGTGTTTGCAAGTTGGGCAAGCAGAATACCGGATGTAAAGGAACTTTTGCATTTGAGTAACGGACAGTTGGGCAGCGTGTTGTTTGCCATACCGATAGGGCAGCTGCTGATGATGGCGTTTTCGGGCATATTGGTAAGCAGGTTCGGAAGCAAGAAGATGCTTATGTTGTCAGAATTTCTCTATGCGGCATCGCTCTTTGCGATAGGGCTTTGCGATAATGTCTTGCATCTGATAATGGCACTCGTGGCGCTCGGTATGATGGCGAACCTTATGAATATAGCCACCAATACGCAGGCTTGCTATCTGGAAAAGCTGTATGGCAGAAATATCATGTCATCGTTTCATGGCATGTGGAGCCTTGGTGGATTTGCTGGCGGAATAATAGGAGCGTTGTTTGCCGGAACGTTGTTGCCTGTATCGGTGCATTTCACAAGTGTTTTGGTGGCAAGTGTGATAATCGTGGCGCTGTGTTTCAGAAATCTCGTCAGTGAGTCGTTAGCAGAGGCAGAAGACGAGGACGTGCCAAATTTCTCGTTCCGTTCTGTCGACCCTACATTGATTCTGCTCGGTGTGATGGGCTTTGGCGGAATGTTTTGCGAGGGTACGGTATATGATTGGAGCAGTGTGTATTTTTTGACAGTAGTAAAGCCTGACGCCGCCTTCATCCGTGCTGGATACATAGCGGGAATGGGAGCCATGACATTGGGAAGGTTTCTTGCTGACGGATTCGTAACCAAATATGGTCCGTCGAGAGTGTTGAAGGTTTGTGGGCTGTTGATTCTCGGTGGTTTGTTGCTCGCTGCCTCGTTGCCGTATCTCATTACAGCAACCTTAGGCTTCCTGCTTGTAGGTTTCGGCATATCTTCTTCGGTGCCGATATGCTATAGTGTGGCAGGAAAGCTTGGCACGATGAAGGCGAGCATAGCCATAACCATAGTGTCGAGCATCAGTTTCTTCGGCTTTCTTGTAGGTCCGCCGGTTATAGGGTGGTTGTCTGAACTCTCCAATTTGCGCATAGCACTTTCTCTTGCAGCCTGTTTCGGTTTGTTCATAGCTTTCGTGGCAGGAAAAGTAGGCAAGCGTATAAGATAAGTCTTTGGCTTCTGTCTGCAAAAAGTTATTTTGCGAAATCTTGTTTAGTATTATAATATTTCATATATTTGCATCTGCGTATTATACGTAGTTATACATATAATAAACATAAGGAAGTTATGGCAAGAAGATTATATCCTTTAGGAATACAGACATTCTCGGAAATCATAAATCGTGGAATGTTGTATGTGGACAAGACGGAATACATTTACCGTATGGCAAGTAACGGCAAGTATTTCTTCTTGGGTCGTCCGCGCCGTTTTGGAAAGTCGCTTCTTGTATCCACGATGCAGACTGCATAGGCATAAACTTTGATACCAAAGAGGGAAACATCACCGACTGGATAATAGAATAAAGACATGATGAACAGAAAATCCTTCAGCTTAATTGCTCGCTTGTTAAGACAATGCAATATAGCTGAAGGATTCTTTTTTTTATGCTTATAAAAGTAATGTTGGCAAGTCGTAACCCTATTGGTCCGGGTTCTCTACATATCCCTGATATTCCTTGTCGAGTCCCGACATGATGGCGTCATAACATTCCGACATGCGGCGATTGATGTCTTCCGCACCTTGTCCTTCGGGATAGATGGGCTTGTGGATGGTAAGGCTTATGGGGTGCCATGTTACCCATTTGCAGTCTCGTGTCCTCGGCATGATATTGAAAGAGCCGTTAATTGTTAGTGGCAGGATAGGCAGCTGCAGCTCGTCGGCAAGCATAAATGCACCGCGGCGGAATTTTCCCATGTGTCCGGTGAAGCTTCTTGCCCCTTCTGGAAACACAACTAAGCTCATACCTCCACATAGTGTGGCGCGTGCCTTGTCGTAAGTCTCCTTCACTTTCCTCGGTCCTCGCTTGTCTACGAATATCTGATGAGACTTCTCGCATGCAAATCCCACGAACGGAATCTTGCGCAGCTGGTATTTCATCATCCACTTGAACTGTCTGCCAAGGAAACCGAAGATGAGGAAAATGTCGAAAGCGCCCTGATGGTTGGCAGCAATGACATACGACTCGTTCTTCTTCATGTTCTCTCTGCCTTCCACTTTCACGGGTAGTAGCAGCAGGCGTATAATGGCCTGTCCCCACCATTTGCCGGGATAATAGCCCCAGAAATGTCCTCCGCCCAGTGAGCAGCCGATGATGACCATCAGGGAGATGATTACTGTCCATATTAGCAGCAGTGGCAATGCGAAGAGCAGCTGGTATGTTCTGTATAGGTATTTCATAATAGAGTGTGTCTCTTGTCTTCTGTATCAGGTTTTATTTAATCTTCGGATATTTTCTTGTCCATCCGTCCCATCTTAGTCTCATTACTCCGAAGAATGCCTCTCCGAAGATTCCTCCGCTCATCTTCGATACGCCCTCTCTGCGGTTAACGAAGATTACCGGCACTTCCTTTATCTTGAAGCCAATCTTGTGTGCGGTGTATTTCATTTCAATCTGGAAGGCGTAGCCCTTGAAACGAATCTTGTCGAGCTCGATGGTTTCGAGTACTTTTCTCTTGTAGCATTTGAAGCCGGCGGTAGTGTCGTGCACCTTGAACCCTGTTACGAACCTTACATATTTCGAAGCGAAATAGCTCATCAGTACTCTGCCGATAGGCCAGTTCACCACGTTCACTCCGCTTACGTAGCGTGAACCGATAGCCACGTCGTATCCTTCGTCGTGGCAGGCGGCGTATAGTCGTGGCAGGTCGTTGGGGTCATGACTGAAGTCGGCGTCCATCTCGAAGATATATTCGTATTTGTGTTCAAGAGCCCATTTGAAGCCTTTGATATAAGCCGTGCCCAGTCCGAGCTTGCCGCTGCGTTCTATGATGAAGAGCCTGTCTTTGAACTCTTCAGCCATAAGCTTTTTCACTACGTTTGCCGTACCGTCGGGCGAGCCGTCGTCGATGATGAGAATGTTGAATACCTTCTCCAGTCCGAAAACGGCCCGTATGATTTTTTCGATGTTTTCAATCTCGTTGTATGTCGGGATTATTACAATGCTGTCACTCATGTTTATTATAGTTATCTAATGCAAAGTTAACAATAAAAATGTAAGTGCCATAGAAAGAATCGTAAAATACTCGCCATTTCTACAATTTTTTTGATTAACTTCGCACCCTGTTAATAATTTATAAGGTGTGTGCGCCGTGTCGTAAGCTCTGCGCCATGCCGGTATGCAAGGTAGAAAGATGGAAATTCAGACGATTCTTGACCTCTATTCCTCGTCTCCTCATCTGGGGGCGTTGCTGAAGACGGTCGATGACGACAGTATCAAGACTATATCTTTGCGGGGGCTTCATGCTTCTGCTATCCCTGTCCTGTTTGCCTCCATGGCGGACAGGCTCCGCCGTACTTGTCTTTTCGTGCTCAACGATGCTGAAGAGGCGGGATATTTTTATCATGATCTCACGCAGATGCTCGGCACAGCCAATGTGCTGTTCTTCCCTTCGGCATATCGTCGTCAGGTGAAATACGGTCAGCGCGATGCGGCAAACGAGATTCTGCGTACGGAGGTGCTGAGCCGCTTGTCGGCAGCCGCTTCCGATGGCGCTTGTATGTCGTCCCTATATGTCGTTACCTGTCCGGAGGCAATGTCGGAGCTTGTGGTCTCCAACAAACATCTTGACGACCGTACGCTTCCGCTACGGGTGGGTGAGGAACACGACATAGTGGAGATAGAGAAAACGATGCGCTCCTATGGTTTCAAGGAGGTGGACTACGTCTACGAGCCTGGACAGTTTGCCGTCAGAGGTAGTATTCTCGATGTTTATTCCTATAGCAACGAGTACCCCTACCGTGTGGACTTCTTCGGCGACGAGATAGACTCAATACGCACCTTTGAGGTACAGACGCAGTTGTCCAAAGACAAGGTAGAACGCATGAACATAGTGCCGGAACTTGCAGGAATGGTTTCGGAGAAAATACCGTTTCTGAAGTTTCTTCCATCCGATGCTCTTGTCGTGATGAAAGACATTACGTTCGTCCACGATGTCATTGACAATACCTACCGCGAGGGCTTCTCCCAACAGGCACTTACCGAAAAGCTTGAAGGTGTCACAGAAGTGGAACAACAGGCTATAATGCAGCAGATGAAGGCTGAGAATGCTCTTTCATCGGGTTCCATGTTTGCCGAAGACATTGTTGGTTTTAAACGAATAGAGTTTGGCGGCAGTCCCACAGGTACGCCGCAGGCAACCATAAGTTTCAACACGAGTGCGCAGCCGCTGTTTCACAAGAACTTCGAACTACTCACCAAAGCTCTCGAAGACTACCAGCTGCAGGGCTACCGCCTGTTTATCCTTGCCGACAGCACCAAGCAGAACCAACGTCTCCGTGACATCTTCGATGAGATGGCGCAGCACAAGCGACTTGCAGACGGCACGGAAATACAGACCACACCGATTTCATTTGAGCCTGTTGACAAGACGCTCCACGGCGGTTTTGCCGATAACGACATGAAGATATGCGTCTTCACAGACCATCAGATTTTCGACCGCTTCCATAAATACAGCCTCAGGTCGGATGCCGCACGCAGCGGAAAGATGGCACTGACCATGAAAGAACTGCAGGAAATGGAGCCTGGCGACTATATAGTGCACGTAGACTTCGGCATAGGAAAATTTGCCGGACTGGTGCGTGTGCCTGTTGGCGACTCTTATCAGGAGATGATAAGAATAGTATATCAGAACAACGATAAGGTGGACGTAAGCATCCATTCCCTCTACAAAATATCAAAATATAAGCGACGTGACAGTGAGACTCCGCCACGCCTGAGCACTCTCGGCACGGGAGCCTGGGAGCGTCTGAAGGAGAAGACAAAGAAGAAGATAAAAGACATAGCCCGCGACCTGATAAAGCTTTATGCTACGCGCCGTCATCAGAAAGGTTATCAGTTCAGTGCTGACTCTTTCATGCAGCACGAACTGGAGGCAAGCTTCCTTTACGAAGATACCCCAGACCAACTGAAAGCCACCAACGACGTGAAGGCAGACATGGAGAGTCAGCGTCCGATGGACCGTCTTGTATGCGGCGATGTCGGATTCGGAAAAACAGAAGTCGCCATCCGTGCAGCCTTCAAGGCGGCGTGCGACTCCAAGCAGGTGGCAGTAATGGTGCCTACCACGGTGCTCGCCTACCAACATTATCAGACTTTCTGCGCCAGACTGAAAGGCATGCCTGTAAGAGTGGACTATCTGTCGAGAGCACGAAGCACGAAGCAGACCAAGCAGGTGCTTGCCGACCTTGAGGCAGGCAAGATAGACATTATCATAGGCACGCACAAACTGATAGGGAAAAGCGTGAAGTTCAAGGACCTCGGACTGCTCATCATCGATGAGGAACAGAAGTTCGGCGTCTCCACGAAAGAGAAACTGCGCAAGATGAAGACAAACGTAGACACTCTGACGATGTCGGCAACGCCAATTCCTCGCACGTTGCAGTTCTCGCTGATGGGAGCCCGCGACATGAGTATCATACAGACACCGCCCCCCAACCGCTATCCCGTATGTACCGAGGTGCACACCTTCGACTCAGAGGTGATAAAGGATGCCATAAATTTCGAGATGAGCCGCAACGGACAGGTGTTCTTCGTAAACGACCGCATCAGTAACCTTCCCGACATAGCAAGCGTAATACGCAGTAAGGTACCAGATGCGAGAATCGCAATAGGACACGGGCAGATGAAGCCCGAGGAACTTGAGAAGATAATCATGGGATTCATCAACTATGACTATGACGTGCTCCTTTCCACCACTATCATTGGCAATGGTGTTGACATCAGCAATGCCAACACGATAATCATCAACGACGCACACCGTTTCGGACTCTCCGACCTGCATCAGATGAGGGGTAGGGTGGGGCGCAGCAACAAAAAGGCTTTCTGCTATCTGCTCGCACCGCCGCTGTCGAATCTTTCGCAGGATGCACGTCGGCGTCTCGAAGCTCTGGAGACATTCTCTGAACTGGGCAGTGGCTTTAACCTGTCCATGCAGGACCTTGACATGCGTGGTGCCGGAAACCTGCTTGGAGCCGAACAGAGCGGATTTATGGAGGATCTCGGTTTTGAAACCTATCAGAAGATACTTACGCAAGCCGTGACGGAACTCAAGAACGACGAGTTTGCTGATATGTATCACGATGAAATGCAACAAGGAAAGAAACTCTCCGGTGACGAGTTTGTCGATGACTGTGCCGTGGAGAGCGACCTGGAGATGTTCTTCCCCGACCAGTACGTGCCAAGCAGCAGCGAGAGAATGCTGCTCTACCGAGAGCTTGACAATATAAACAACGATACCGACCTGGAGAAATACAAGGCAAACCTCAAAGACCGCTTCGGCGAAATACCGCATGAAGGACTCGAATTGCTACAGGTGGTGCCGCTGCGACGCATTGGAAAACGACTCGGCTTCGAGAAGATAATGTTGAAAAACGGTATGCTGCAGATGCAGTTCGTAAGCAATCCCATGAGTGCATATTACAAGAGCCAGGCATTCGAAAAAGCCCTCAACTATATAGGCTTCCATCCGCGGCGCTGCAACATAAAGGAAAGTCATGGCAAACGCTACATGACGGTTACAGGAGTAGACACAGTGGGAAAAGCTGTGGAGATACTTAGGGAGATTGACAAATAGAAAGAGAGTGATAACAAATAGAATATCAATTTATAAATACACGCTAAAACAGTGCTGATACTTACAACAATCCTGATTTATTTCTGCGTGCTCATGGTGATGGGAAGAGTCACCAGCCGCAAGTCCACCAACGACACCTTCTATCGCGGAGAACGCAAGTCGCCGTGGTATATGCTCGCCCTCGGGCTCGTAGGAGCATCTATCTCCGGAATAACCTTCGTCTCCGTGCCAGGCATGGTGATAAGGCAAGACATGACCTATCTGCAGACCTGCCTTGGCTTCATCGTTGGATATTTCGTGGTGGCGTTCGTACTGCTGCCAGTATATTATAGACTCAACCTTACCACCATCTACACCTATCTGCAGAAGCGTCTCGGACGCAGATCTTATAAGACGGGTGCCCTGTTCTTTCTCCTTTCCGAGATGACGGGTACGGCGCTCCGCTTCTACGTCGTGTGTAGCATCCTGCAGAGGTTCGTCTTCGGTCAGGCGGGCATCCCCTTCGGCGTTACAGTAGTGCTTCTTGTGCTCCTAATATGGCTCTACACCAGGCGTGGAGGAATCAAGACTCTCGTATGGACCGACACCTTCCAGACCATCTGTATGATGGCAGCTCTGCTGATAATCATTGCAGAGGTGGTAGGCAAGCTCGATATGACGATGGGTGAAGCCTTCTCGGCAGTGATGGCAGACAGCCATAGCCGCATATTCGTTTTCGATGACTTTGTATCCACTCAGAACTTCTTCAAGCAGTTCATCAGTGGAGTGTTTATCGTTGTCGTGATGACCGGACTCGACCAGCATATGATGCAGAAGAATCTTACGTGCAAGACCCTGCGCGATGCTCAGAAAGACATGTGTGTGGGCGGTTTCTTCTTCGTGCCTGTCAATTTCCTCTTCCTTGCCCTCGGTGTGCTTCTGATGATGCTTGCCACAAAGGAAGGCATGGCAATACCAGCCGACAGCGATGAGCTGCTGCCTATGTTTGCAGCCTCTGGATGGATGGGAAATCTCGTGCTTGTGCTTTTCTCCATAGGTATAGTGGCGGCATCCTTCAGCGGTACCGACTCTGCCCTCACGGCGGTTACCACCAGCTTCTGTGTAGACATCAAAGAACGTCCTGCAGACGAGCGCCTGCGCCGTGTGGCACATCTGGGTGTCTGCGCACTGTTTGCTCTCTTCATTCTGATGTTCAGAGTCATCAACTCCACCAGCGTCATAGATGCAATATACATCGTGCTGTCGTATACATCCGGACCTCTGCTCGGACTATTCTCCTTCGGCATTCTAACGCGGAGCCGTGTCAACGATAAGCTTGTGCCTTATATCTGCGTGGCATCTCCATTGATATGCTTCGCTGTTGATCAGCTGACGACTCATCTTACGGGCTATAAGTTCGGCTATGAACTGCTGCTGCTCAACGGCATCCTCGTATTCATCGGACTGTTTTTCACAGGGAAAATGAAACGGGCATAGGACAGACCGGAAGACAAGAGATAGAAGAAGAAAAGAATCAATAGAAATACTGTATAGAGAAAATGGAAAATCTTCAAGTAATGGTGGTGCTTTTCATCATCGTAGTTTTGGGCTATGCCCTGTGTAAGTTGGGCTATATGGGTGAGGATTTCGATCGCAAGCTCTCGTCGATAGTCGTCGACGTGACGTGTCCTCTGCTCATTCTCTCGTCCGTGATGGGCGAATCCCTTCCCGATCGTACGCTCATCCTGCCTCTTCTTGGGGTGGGCTTCCTGACGTACGTGCTGCTGCTTGTGTTCGGCTTCTTCGTACCACGGCTGATAGCCGCCGACCGCGATGACCAGGGCATGATAGGCTTTGCCCTGATGTTTGCCAACGTGGGCTTCATTGGCTATCCCATCGTCTCCTCCATCTTCGGAGCCAAGGCTGTGTTCTATGCGGCATTGCTGAACATGCCTAACACCTTCTTCATCTTCACGGCTGGCGTAATGCTCGTGAAGTGCGAGTACAGCGTTCGCAAGCTTAACCTCAAGTTGCTCTTCTCTCCTGCCATGATTGCAGCTTTTGTCGCTGCTCTCCTCGTGGCTCTTGATGTGCATACGCCGGAAATAGTGGCACGCCCTGTAACGATGGTCGGCAACATAACCGTGCCGGCAGCACTGATGATAATCGGATCTTCGATGGCGCGTCTGCCGCTGCATGATATTATAGGCAGTCCTAAAGTCTATGTAGCGTCGGTAGTGCGTCTGGGCGTGGTGCCTGTGTCGCTGTATTTTCTCTTTAAGGTGTGTGGGGTGAGCGACATAGTGAATGAAATCAACACGGTGGTCATTGCCATGCCTGTGGCTTCGTTCGGCACGATGTTCTGCATGAAATACGGCAGGAATCCGGCTCTCATGACCGAGATGACGTTCATAACTACCGTAGGTTCTATCTTCACCATTCCGCTCATCACGATGCTCTTCTGCTGATGTAATGGAGGATGGCTTGTGTTATAGAACCAGCGTCCTTACCTCTGCATTAGCCATCTTTTCGATGTCTTTCATCTCTTTGTTGTAGTAGACGGCCTGTATGGCTTTGTTCGTTATACCGTGGCCTACGGCAAAGACAGTCTGTCCGGAATATTCCCTTTTGATATAGTCCAGGAATCTTTGTGCGCGCAGCTTCAGGGCGTCCAAAGATTCCACGTCGTCAGGCCATGTCTCTCCTTTCAGGTCAGGGATGTATCTGCCGGTGAAGCCTCCCCAGTCTCTTTCTCTCAGCAGTTGTGTGGTATGTACTTCCGCATGGTGTGGCGCAGCCACGATGCGACAAGTGTCTACGGAGCGTTTCAAGTCGCTCGCCACGAAAGCATCAATCTTTCTGTCTTTCATCCTTCCTGAAAGTTCTTCTGCCTGTCTGATACCGTTTTCGTTGAGCCTTCCTTGTGTCTGTCCCTGCATAATCTGGTTGGCGTTATCCACGGTTTCTCCGTGGCGTGCAAGAAGTAGAGTTGTTTTTTTCATCCCTTGTTTTTTTTTATGCTACTTATGAAAGCTATCTATGGCACTTACGAAAGCTATCTATGGCACTTACGAAAGCTATCTATGGCACTTATGAAACCTAACTATGTAACTTATAATTGCAAGTGTGACAGATGACACTTATGACACTACTTTTTATATAATATATAGTATTATTATATATATAAATAAACATAATGCTTTCCTGCCCGCGCGCATAGGGATTTTATAAAAACATGTGTCACATCTGTCATGTGTCACTCTTTCGTAAGAGAAAGCAGAGATTCTGCTTATTATGTAAGTGCAAAGATACAAAATTCCATTTGCCCCAAGTAGCACTTTTGTGTTGTTTTTAATGTATCGTGCAATACTTTGCGATTATTTAACACTGTATTCTTTTAATGTCACTATTTATGAGTTTTTTACCATTGTGCTTTCGTATAGTCTTCGTACCCGTATATACTTTGTCTTTCATGAAAGTTTATTTGGTGGTCGTCGGATTATTTATTAACTTTGCAATGTGTTAACAGGTAGAAATGGAAACAGGTGGAATGGGTAAACATATAAGTAAGCAAACCTCTTCGTCTACTTGTTGCTCGTCAACTTAAAAGATAAGATTATGAAAGTATTGCAGAGTTCTGTATTTCGTGCCATTTGCTCTATAGCGGTCGGTGCGATGCTAATAAAGAATCCCGACAGCACCGTTAAGGGTATTACGATAGCCATCGGTTTGCTGTTTCTTGTTTCGGGAGTCATTTCTTGTGTTGCCTACTTCAATGCTCGGCTTCATTCTGCCGAGAATGAGGTGTATGATGTCGACGGCAAGCTGCTTGTTGGTGGTAAGCCGATGTTTCCTGTTGTGGGACTTGGCAGTGTTATTCTTGGTTTCGTGCTTGCTCTGATGCCTGGTGCTTTTGTCACATCGCTGATGTATGTGCTGGGGGGGTATACTGCTGCTTGGTTCGCTGAACCAGTTTCTTGTACTCATCCAGGCTCGTAAGTATGCAGTGCTGCCGCTGTGGTTCTGGGTTTGTCCGACGCTGATATTGCTCACCGGACTATTTGTCATGGTGAAGCCGATGGAGACGGCAGGTCTGCCGTTGTTGATAATCGGCTGGTGCCTGTTGTTCTATGGTGTTACGGAATGTCTGAACGCCTTCAAAATACATCAGTGCAAGAAGAGAATGTTGCGGAAGGACGGTAATGAACCTGAGGGAGAGCAATCTTCTGCACAGAAATAATGATGGGGCGTTTTGTGCGCCCCATCATATAAGTATGCTTATGCTATAGCATCAGTCTTTCGATGTATTTGCAGACCATTTCTATACCTTTCTTGTTTTCTCCGCCTTGCGGAATGATTATGTCGGCATAGCGTTTTGTTGGTTCTATAAACTGCTCGTGCATGGGTTTCAGCACGTCGAGATATCGGTCAACCACCGTCTTCACGTCTCTGCCGCGCTCTACGATGTCGCGCTGTATGTTGCGTATGAGTCGTTCGTCGGAGTCTGCGTCAACGAATATTTTCAGGTCCATCATATCTCTCAGCTTCTTGTTCAGCAGTGTCATTATGCCTTCGATGATGATTACGGGTTTTGGTTCCACGTGCACGGTCTCGGACAGTCGGTTGCAAAGTATGTATGAGTATGTGGGCTGTTCTATGGCTTCGCCTTTACGCAGTTGGTTCACCTGTTTTATGAGTAGTTTCCAGTCGAAGGCGTCAGGGTGGTCGAAGTTTATGGCATGGCGTTCCTCCTCTGTCATGTGTGAGGTGTCGTTATAGTAGGAGTCGAGTGGCACCACGGAGACATAGTGTGGTGGCAGAGCCTCTACTATTTTCTTTACTACGGTGGTTTTTCCGGAGCCGGTTCCACCTGCTATTCCTATTATTGTCATGTGTCCTTTTGTTTTTTTTGTATGTTATTGTTGTTCGCGATAAGTACTTTTTTGTATTGTTCGGCTTTTTTTTCGAGTTTCATAGGGTATGCCCTTGAGCTGCTTGGCATGCGGAAGAGCTTTATCTTTCTGCCTTCGAATAGGAATTCTGCAGATTCGCCCACTTTGGGCATGGCGCAGCCGAAGTGTGAGGTGAACACTGTTGTCGCTTTCTCACCTGTGGTTACTACGGTGGTGCAGTGGGGTAGGTGATGTAGCAGTGTGTCGAGATCGGTGGGTGTCACTATCTCGAGGTCTTTATCGGAGGCGGTGCCTGTGGTGCGTCTTACGGCGCTTGCGGTGTCGTAGAGTGCCACGCCTTTTCGGGTGAGGAATTCCACGAGCTGTTCTTTCTTGAACCTCTTGTTCTCAGTGTCCACGAAGTGGTCTTTGTCGTTGAAGAACAGCAGACCGAAGATCCGCCACATGTCGTTGATGAAGTTCGGATAGAAGAAGTCCATGCTCCATCGCTGTTGCGACGGAGGAAAACTTCCGAGCATCAGCAGCCATGCGCCTTCGGGCAGGAATGGCTGCAGAGGGTGGTGTTCTACTACTGTGCTGTTGTTTTCGTCAGCCATAGTTGTATTCTCTCCTTGTTTTGTACTTCTTCCTTATGTTTCTTATTTCTGCTCCTTTGCCAGATACACTACTACGGGCAGGTGGTCGCTGTATCCGTCGAGCCATACTCCTCCGGCATGTGTGCGCTTTGGTGCTCCTTTGTATTTGCCTTCGCTCTGTATGAGATAGTCGCGCATGAAGATGTGGTGGTTGAAGTATTTCAGTGTAGAGAAGTCCTTCTTTCCCTTCTTGTTGAGCAGGTTCGGTGTCATCACGATCTGGTCGAAGAGATTCCATGAGCCGCCGTAGAAGAGAGTTCCCTTTCCCTCCTTTGCAAGAATGTTATACCACGGGTTGTACATATCGCCTTCGCCAACCTTGTCGATGTCAGCCTTGCATCCGAGAGCTTCAGTCATGCTTTTGTTTGTCGGGTCGTCGTTCATGTCGCCCATAACGAAAATTTTCACTTTAGGGTCGTCGCGCAGCAGTGAGTCTTTTACCACTTTCACCTGTCTGCCTCCTGACTCGCGGTAGAAAGATGTAGCGGCGCGGCTTGGCCAGTGGCATACTATGAATGCTACGTGTTCGCCGGCGAGTTCTCCGTTCACGGTGAGGAAACCTCTTGTAAGGAAGGCACTGTCTTTCTTCAGCTCCTGCACGTAGGGCACGAGTTTGGTGTTGTATACCTTGAAGAGTGCAGGGTTGTAGAGCAGTGCGCAGTCGATGCCTCGGCGGTCGGGTCCCTCAATGTGTACATATTTGTATCCGCGTGCCTTCAGAGGCTCCTGTGCTGTGAGGTCGTCGAGCACCTTATGGTTTTCCACTTCGCTCAGTCCGATCACTGCGCAGCCCACTCCCGGCAGTTTGTCTGTACCCATGTCGGCAAGGGCGCGTGCCATGTTGCGTAGCTTGTGTGTGTACTTCAGTCCGTTCCAGCGGTAGGAGCCGGTAGGGAGGAAGTCGTAGTCGCGTTTCCCCTCGTCATGACAGGTGTCAAACAGGTTCTCCTGGTTGTAGAATCCTATGCTGTAGCATGAATACTTCTTCTGTGCGCCGGCGGTGAATGTAGCCAGCCACAGGAGCAAAATAATAATAATGTTGAGTCTTTTCATAATTGTTATTTTTGTTTTTCGTTTATTGCCTTTGTAAATAAGGAAGCCTCCGGATGGTATGTCAAGGGAGCCTCTGGCGCATGACCTGTAGGGATGAGTTGTCCGTGGGCTTATGCATCGTGGCAAAGGTAAGAATTAAATTTGGTTTATTCTGCATTTTTAGTCATATAAATAATGAATAAGGTATGACGCAGCTGTTAAAAAGATGTTGCACAGGGAGCACGTAAGCATAAAATCATGATAATATTTGTTTGATAATTATAAAAGGCTTATCTTTGTCGGGATTAAATATAACACTGATTTATGAAGCAAAAGAATCTGAAATTAGCCGTGATGGCGTTATGCTCCGCTTCTTTGGCTCAGGCACAGAATCCCACTGATTCTATTGGACAACGCAGCTCGATTCTCAACGAGTCGGCATTTACGTTCACTGAGGCACAGCTCGGAGAGGATGACGACATGTCGCAGAATGTGACTATCGTCAACTCCAACAACAACATTTACGCAAGCGAGGTGGGCTACCTCTTTTCGCCGGTGCGCTTCCGCTACCGTGCGTTTGACCAGAAGTACAACGATGTCTATATCAATGGCATTCCGATGAATGACATGGAGACGGGTCAGTTCCGCTTCTCGAATATCGGCGGCTTGAACCAGCAGACAAAGAACCAGGAGTTTGCACTGCCATTCGAGTCGAACAAATTTGCCATGACCGGAATGGCTGGTTCCAACAACTACAACTTCCGTCCGGCAAGCATGCCAGCCGGTCATAGGATAACGCTCACCGGTGCCAACCGCAACTACACGCTGCGAGGCATGTATACCTTCAATACCGGACTTAGTGACAAGGGATGGGCATTCTCAGGAAACATCACATACAGATGGGCAAACGAGGGATACGTAGAAGGAACATTCTACAACTCACTATCGTATTTCCTCGGGGTACAGAAAGTTTTCGGCAACGGGGCACACTCGCTTGCATTCTCAACATGGGGAAACCCTACAGAGCGCGCTTCGCAGGGAGCCGGAACCGACGAGATGTACTGGATGGCTAACGACAGATACTACAACCCGTACTGGGGCTACCAGAACGGAAAGAAGAGAAATTCACGCATCGTGAACGACTTCGCACCAACGGCACTTCTCACCTGGGACTGGAAAATATCAGACAACGACAAGCTGACAACATCCTTGATGGGAAAATACAGCATGTACAAGAGCACAAAGCTCAATTACAACAATGCCGACAACCCACACCCCAACTACTGGAAGAACATGCCAAGTAGCTACTACGACATTTGGGATGAGAGCAACAGTTCTTACCGTACATCGGAGGCTCTGCAGAACTGGCACGACGCCTATGACTACTGGTCGGGACCAAAAGCCAACCGACAGATAGACTGGGACCGTCTTTACTATTCCAACAAACAGGCTTCGGCACAAGGACAGGATGCCATGTACTACATACAGGCAAAGCATAACGATGCTCTTACCATAGCATTGGCATCCACTTTCAACAAGCAGCTCGACAAAGACAAGAACTGGAACATCGGTATAGTGGGAGCCACAAACAAAGGCATGCACTACCAGACGATGGAAGATCTGCTTGGCGCAACACAGTTCCATAACATCAACACCTACGCTCTTGGCACATACCCGGCAAACGCAGACGAGATACAGTATGACCTGAATAACCCCAACGCCGTGGTGAAGGAAGACGACAAGTTCGGATACAACTACAACCTGCTTGTGAACAACGGAAAGCTTTGGACAAGCTATAGCGAGAACTTCGGAATCCTGCACTACCTCGTGGCTGCAAAGTTAGGATATACAGCAATGCAGCGCGACGGAAAGATGCGCAATGGACTGGCAAAAGACAACTCTTACGGAAAAAGTCACACTGCACAGTTCATCGACGGAGGACTCAAGTTCGGGGCTAACATAAACCTCGGAAGAGGAAACACCTTCACACTCGGACTCGGATATGAGCACAAGGCACCACAGGCAAAGGTGGCATTCGTTTCGCCGGAGATAAACAACGACTTCGTGAAGAACCTGAAAAACGAACGCGTGTTCAGTTCTGAAATCGGATACCAGCTGCAGACCTCATGGCTGCATGCTAATATCAACGCCTACTACAGCTATCTGACAAACGTAAGCGACTGGCAGAACTTCTATTACGACGATATCAACTCCTTCTCATACGTATCCATTACAGGAATGAAGAAGGCTTACTATGGAGTTGAGGCTGGTCTCAAGTTCAAGGTGACAAGTGCATTCGACGTTAAACTCATCGGACAAATCAGTGATGCGAAGATTCTCAACGACAACACTGTGAGCTACATGAACTCGACAAAGGGCGTAGAATATACAGAAACCATTTACAATAAGAACATGCGCGACAACGGCACACCGCTTACAGCAGCAAGTCTCGGACTCAGCTATCACAGCGGAGGATGGTTCCTTGACCTCAACGCCAACTATTACGACCGCATTTACCTCTCATACTCACCTTGCTACCGCTACCACAGCTCGGCAACGGCACGAGGCAACTGTTTCGACAACAACGAGCCTATACGCTCGGCATTCGAACAGTCAAAGGGACACGGCGGATTCATGCTTGATGGCTCTATCGGAAGAAGCATCTATCTGAAGAGAGGCTCGCTATCGATAAACCTCTCCGTGACAAACATTCTGAACAACACCAATATCGTGACCGGAGGATACGAGCAGAGCAGAAGCGACTACTCGAAGAAGACCGACGGTACAACAACCAACCGTGCATACAAGTTCTCGAAGAACCCGATGAAGTTCTTTGCCTATGGCACTAACGGAATGTTGAACATAGCATATAAATTCTAAAAACTCTCACAGAAATGAAAAAGATGAAATATATAAAATTCCTTGTTGCGGCACTGCTGCTTGGATGCATTGCCACATCCTGCATGGATGACGATTGGAACGATCCTACGGGAGAAAACGCTCCGTTCGGCAACAATAATATCGTTGAGGAGACAAGCAAAATCGTAACGATAAAGGAACTGAAGGCGAAGACCGTTGATAAATTCGAGGCTTCGGTGGCTAACGGACTCGTGGAAATTACAGAGGACTGGCAACTGAAGGCACGTGTCACAGGAAACGACATTCAGGGCAATATATATAATGAGGTGGCTGTAGAGGATGAGAGCGGTGAAGGACTGCTTATTTGCATACAGAAAGGCGGACTCTACGGATTCTTGCCCGTAGGACAGGAAATACTCGTTAACCTGAAAGGACTCTACATCGGACTCTACGGAAACAATGTTCAGATCGGAATGCCGTATACAAACTCAAGCGGCAGGACATTCCCAAGCCGCATGGCTTTCAATATCTGGAACGAACACTTCAAGATTCTCGGCACAGCTGATGCTTCGAAGGTGCAGCCGGAGGAGTTTGACGCAGATTTATTCACGCATTATTATAAGAAAGATTATAAAGCAGAGGGCTGTAAAGATTTCTCTGAATTGAAGATAAAATATTATAATTATGTGAAATCACATCGCGGTAAGTTAATGACGTTGAAGAATGTGAAGATGAATATTGCTGACGGAACAAAGCCCTGGGCGCCTGAAGCTGAAAAGGATGGAGGTAATGGCGTCAGCCGTGATGTCAGTGTTGGCGGAAAAGTTTTCAAGAATGGAAATTATGCTGCATTAGTAGTACGTAGCAGCACATATGCTGATTTTGCAGCAAAGGCAATGCCAAAAGGTAATGTTAATTTAACGGGTATATTTACTGTTTATGCAAACGATTTGAGTAGGTATGATTACACTTGGCAGATTCTCCTCCGTTCAGACAGCGACATTGAGGAAGTAAAATAATAAAGGCTGTCAGCTATAAGATAATTATCAAAGAAAAGAACAAGTAATTTTAAAGAATAATTTTATGAAAAAGATATTATATTCAGTGATGGCAATGGCTGCCCTCACATTCTCGTTCACCTCGCTAACAAGTTGCGAGGACGTTCCTGCTCCATATGAAATTCCAGGAGAAAACGGCGGTGAGCCTGACGAGCCGGGAACACCTGGCGAAGAAAAAACAGTCATCTTTAATGAAACATTTGGAACAGCAGACGCTTCTTCCAAGCCAACTATCGATAGTTATACAGGTTGGGCAAAGACAGGTGTTGGCGCATCAGACGTCACTTATAGCGGAGAGAAAACTTCTGTTCGCAGTTCTGGCTTGAAGAACACCGGAGCATACGACAATGCTTCTGGCCCGAACGTGATTTTCTTTGGTGTTGCTCCTTCTACATTTACAATCAACAACATCGTACTTAGTGCTGACCAGACAAAACTGAAGCTGAACTTCGGCGCAAGCAGTTCTGTAAAGGGTGATGATGGAGTTTACAACAACACCTTTGACGCATCCAAGTTTACTGTTTCTGTCAGCGCAGACGGAACGAAATGGACAAACATCGCTTATGAGAAGAACAAAGGTGATGAGGCTACTCCATATTGGGTTTACGCAACAGCAAACTTCACTCTGAAGAAAGCAACAACAAAGCTGTACATCAAGTTTACATCAAACGTAAGCTCCGCAATACGTCTCGACGACGTTACATTGACTACAGGCGACGGTGGTCAGGAGATAGATTTGGATAACGGAGCAGTAACTCCAGATACACCGGACACCCCAGACACTCCAGGGGATGAGAATGCTACTATATTCAAAGAGACCTGTGGTACAGCAGATGTTTCTTCAACAAAACCTTATGTAGACAAATATACAGGTTGGACAAAAGAAGGTACTGGCGCATCTGAGGTGACATACACTGGTGTAAAGGCATCCGTTCGTAGTACAGGTTTGAAGAATACTGGAGCATACGACAATGCTTCCGGTCCTAACGTAGTCTTCTTTGGAACAGCTCCTTCATCATTCGTAATTAATAACATTGCTCTGACTTCTGCACAGACAAAGCTTAAGTTGTGTTTCGGTGCAAGTAGTTCTGTTAAGGGCGATAACGGATATGATAATTCATTCGACGCTTCAAAATTTATTGTTAGCGTAAGTACCGACGGTACAAATTGGACAGATTTGACTTACGACAAGAACAATGGCGACGTAACAAACCCATATTGGATTTATGCAACAGCGAACTTTACTCTCAAAAAAGCAGTTTCAAAACTCTATATCAAGTTCACTGCAAACATAAGTTCTGCAATCCGTCTTGATGACATTGTTCTTACCACAGGTAAAGGTGGTCAGGAAATAGAATTGTAATATTCTTTATTTGTAATACTTGAATCCCATCATCCCATCCGATGATGGGATTTTTAATTAGCAAAGCAATCAATGTTCTTTCAAATGAAAAGAAGCAAGAGTTGGCAGAACTGTTCTTGGCATGTGCACCTTATGTAAGGTGTCAATGGCTATTTATAGAAAGTTCCAATATTAATCGTATGAAAAATTTATTGCTTTTGCTACAATTGTTTTTATTACAGATATCAAGGTGGAATTACCCGGCGGCGACGGCTCCGGTCGTATCCAGCGCTGATTTGCGCACCTGATTCTCCGTTTTCATCTGCCCCCTGCGGTGACCCGGACTGCCAGATTTTGATTTTGGAATGCAACGAAAGAAATCTTGACAAATTGCTGGATATTATAGAAAATTTTTAAGGTAATAACGCCATATCGCCGGTCATGGTGCCGCCCGGCTTTACCGTATATTCGGTGGGCAGCCGGGTGGGCAGGTTCAGCTCCTCCAGCACGCTTTGCAGATAGCTCAGCTCCCCTTCGCCCAGGGTCAGCTGGTGGGTTAGTTCCTTCTCGGCGTTCTTCATCCGGGTGTAATCCTTGTAGAATTTCGCCGCATTCTGCTGCGGGGAAATGGCCGGGTTGAGGGGAATCTCGATCTCCTTCATGTCCGGGTCGTAAAAATCGGCGGTGCGCAGCTTCGTCTGGCCGCGTTTGACGGCGTAGAGA
>OQVR01000386.1_pt1 | contig 19346 bp, 15 predicted proteins | sample 1691521 | NCBI WGS metagenome assembly OQVR01 (sample SAMN03418256, study PRJEB22391) | human gut metagenome | biome: human-gut; feature: organic feature; material: feces | host: Homo sapiens | place: Tanzania | collected 2013-01
TTAAACCACATGTTCCTCCGCTTGTGCGGGCCCCCGTCAATTCCTTTGAGTTTCATCGTTGCCGACGTACTCCCCAGGTGGATGGCTTATCGCTTTCGCTTGGCCACCGACAGTGTGTCGCCGGCGGTTAGCCATCATCGTTTACGGCGTGGAATACCAGGGTATCTAATCCTGTTCTATCCCCACGCTTTCGTGCCTCAGCGTCAGTTACGGATTCGCCAGATGCCTTCGCAATCGGTGTTCTGAGTGATATCTAAGCATTTCACCGCTACACCACTCATTCCTCCGGCGGCATCCGCACTCCAGCGCGACAGTATCAAGGGCAGCCCCCGTGTTGAGCACAGGAATTTCACCCCCGACTTGACGCACAGCCTACGCACCCTTTAAACCCAATGAATCCGGATAACGCTCGCATCCCCCGTATTACCGCGGCTGCTGGCACGGAGTTAGCCGATGCTTATTCTACGCATACTCTCATCGGACCTCGCGAGGCCCTTATTGCTCTGCGTCTAAAGAAGTTTACGACCCATAGGGCCTTAGTCCTTCACGCGGCATGGCTGGTTCAGGCTTCCGCCCATTGACCAATATTCCTCACTGCTGCCTCCCGTAGGAGTATGGGCCGTGTCTCAGTCCCATTGTGGGGGGCCTTCCTCTCAGAACCCCTACCGATCGTAGCCTTGGTGGGCCGTTACCCCGCCAACCAGCTAATCGGACGCGAGCCAATCCGTCGCCGCCGTAACTTTCAATACAATGCCATGAAGCATCGTATCCCATCGGGGATTAGTCGGCGTTTCCACCGGTTGTCCCCGGGCAACGGGCATGTCGCTCACGCGTTACGCACCCTTCCGCCGGTCGCCGCCAGGATATTGCTATCCCGCGCTGCCCCTCGACTTGCATGTGTTAAGCCTGCCGCTAGCGTTCATCCTGAGCCAGGATCAAACTCTTCTTTGTATATTTTCTATATCTCAAGTTCAATCCGGCACTTATAATTTCCAAGAAATTAACGCTCTCGATTTTTTTGTGTTTGGTACTTGCTTCCTTGTACTTAGTCTTTCAGTATTTTCAATGAACTACCGTTGTTTCTCAAACGGACTGCAAAGATACGCACTTTTTCTTTACCTCCAAATTTTTCTGGACTTTTTTTTAACATTTTTCCGACTTTTTTCGTTTTAATAGCCAAAATCCGTCCGATTTTCATGCCTTCACAAGATTTTGCGACAAATTCCGGCAACACAAAAATCACCCACATACCGTCCATTTTCCTCAGACAATTTCCATACACGCCAAATATTTTACACGGATTCTTATTAATTTTGCCCCATAAAAAGGAAAATCCATATGACTGACACCATTCAGAAACAAGTCACATTACGAGAGCTGTTTCTGGTTTTCATGAAAATCGGAGCATTCACCATAGGCGGAGGATACGCCATGATACCGCTCATCAAGAACGAACTCGACAGGAGAAAGTGGATAGGCGAAGATGAACTGCCGGACATAGTAGCATTGGCCCAGTCCGCTCCCGGCATTCTCGCCGTCAACGTTTCCATCTTCACAGGTTATAAAATCAGAGGCGTAAAAGGGAGCATTGCCGCGACGATAGGCTCCGTGCTCCCCTCTTTCCTTATAATATTGGCCATAGCCATGGCCTTCACCAATTTTCAGGACAATCCCGTCGTAATCCGCATATTCAAAGGAATAAGACCGGTCGTAGTATCATTGATAGCGGCACCGATGATATCAATGGCAAAGAAGGCCAATACCACCTGGTGGTCATGGCTCATCACCATTGTCAGCCTCCTGCTCGTCTCATTCCTGGAAGTCTCCCCTATATATATAATCATAGTGATGATCGTCCTGGGAGTCACATTCGCAAAAGTAAAAGACAAAATAAACAGGAGGAAATCATGACATTGACACTGCTCATACAACTGTTCGCGACATTCTTCGTGATCGGAACATTCACATTCGGAGGAGGTTATGCCATGCTCTCCCTCATCCAGGGACAGGTCGTGACCGGCCACCAATGGATAACCCAAAGCACATTCACTGACATTGTCGCCATATCGCAGATGACACCGGGTCCGATAGGAATCAACTGCGCGACATACGTGGGCTATGACGTTGTCGCAGGCGCCACAGGCAGCCACTTTCTCGGCATAATCGGCTCATTCACAGCGACATTGGCATTGGTCCTGCCCTCCTTCATCATCGTTCTGGCATTGGTGAAATTCTATATGAAATTCCACAGCAACAGCATCTTCGAGAACACGATGAGCTGGCTCCGCCCGTCTGTTGTCGGCCTCATCGGAGCCGCCGCCGTAATAATGATGTTCGACGCGTCCTGGTCCGGCCTGCCTCTGTTCTCGGATTTCAAGATCAATGTCATTGATGAAAACTTCCCAGACTGGAAGAGTTGGGCTCTGTTCGGCGCCGGCCTCATAGCCTCACTTCTCTTCAAGATAGGACCGATAACCATCATCATAGCCGGAGGTGTCCTGGGACTTCTGCTGTACTGATCCCCTCGGGGAAGGGACTCTCCCTCGCCCTGACGGACTCCAAAAGCGGTGTCCCACACTTGCGAAACTGGAATAAGCCAATACGGGCTGGCCACGTCATGCGGCCAGCCCGTGCTGTATCAGATAGCAGGAGACGGACACTGACGCCCGTCAATGGCTTTATTTCTGCTGAGAAGGCAATCCGTACTGTCCGAGGACATCACGGCTGTAAGTCATACCCATAGCATCGAAAATCTCGAACGCGTGAGAAATCATTGACTCCTTGAATCTCTCATAATTCTTGTTCTCAGGCTGGCACCACTGAACCTCACTGAGAGCAGACATTCTAGGGAGAAGCATATACTCAAGATGCTCGACAGTAGGGATATACTCAGTCCAGAGATTGGCCTGCACACCGAGGACATGGCTCTGCGCCTCTGCAGGAATTCCAGCGCAAGGCTCGCACTGGTAAACCTTCTCTACAGGAAGATATCCGCCGATTGCAAGAGGCTCGAGGCTCAGGGAATCTGACTGATAATGGTCGAAATACATATAGTCATTAGGGGTCATGATAACGTCAAATCCCTGCTTTGCAGCCTGGATTCCGCCCTCAGAACCACGCCATGACATCACTGTAGCACCCTCTGCCAGATTGCCCTCGAGAATCTCATCCCAGCCGATAATCTTGCGACCATGGTCATTGAGATACTTCTGAACCCTTGCTGTAACATAGTTCTGGAGATACTGCTCGGCGGTATGCTTGGAATCAGACTTGAGCCCGAGCTCCTTGATACGCTTCTGGCAAGCAGGGCAGGTCGCCCAAGCCTTCTTAGGGCACTCGTCACCACCGATATGAATATACTCTGAAGGGAACATCTCCATAACCTCGTCGAGAACTCCCTCGATGAACTCGAAGGTAGTCTCCTTACCAGGGCAAAGAACTTCGTCAGCAATACCCCAAACAGGTCTTACGGTATAAGGACCGCCAGTACATCCAAGTTCAGGATATGAAGTCATGGCAGCAACCATGTGTCCAGGAAGGTCAATCTCAGGAATTACGGTAATACCGAGGTCAGCAGCATAAGCCACGACATCCTTGATTTCCTCCTGAGTATAGAATCCGCCGTAACGTGTATGGTCAAACTCATCCCAATTCTTGCCGATCATAGTGCTGTCTCTCCACGCACCTACTTCAGTAAGCTTAGGATACTTCTTGATTTCGATTCTCCAACCCTGATCCTCAGTAAGATGCCAGTGGAATCTGTTCAGCTTATAGGCGGCCATTACATCCAGGTAACGCTTCACCTCATTCACATCGAAGAAATGGCGGGCAACGTCGAGATGCATACCTCTATAGGCAAAACGAGGCTTATCCTTGATGGAAACGCAAGGAAGCACCCAATTCGCACCACTTGCGGCAGTCTTTCCGAAATATGCGGCAGGGAGCATCTGGCCGATGGACTGGGTCGCGAAACGGAATCCATCTACAGATGAAGCCTGAATCTTCACACCCTCCGGTGTAACATCCAGATAATACTCCTCAGGAGCAAGTTCCTTATTCAAAACAAATTCGATGCATTTCCCCTTCGCATCAGCATTGACCTCCGTCTTCTTTCCGGTAACGGTTGTCAGTCTCTGCGCGAAAGTGTTGGCCCACTGAAGAGAAGCTTCGTCGAGTGTCGCATCGGCCTTGACAGGCACTCCGGCCACCTTGAACTTGCCGTTCTGCACTTCAATGCTCTCCGGGCATGGGATAATACGAGGTTCAGGAACTTTGGCACAGCTGGCAGCAACGAGGCATACCGATGCCAAGATAGTCACGAGTTTCAAATTCATGATTGTATTTTGTGTTATTGGTTATTTCGCAAATTTAGGCATTAATGCCAGCTTTTCCAAATCGCACGGAGGCGCAGGAGGAAGGTCAATGCCAACCTGACAGCTCCGTTCAATGCCTGCCGGCGAAGGTCAGGTCAATGCTATTCCGCGGCCGAGAGAGCGAGGCGATATCGACCACGCAGAATACCAAGACAGCCAAGGCCATAGACGCCCAGAAGAACAGTGTGCAATGCAAGTTTGAGGATGACTTTCCCGGCGGAAGCCGTGCCGATATTGACTCCCGGGAAGACGAAATCATCGAGCAGCATTGACGCGACACATATCACGGCAATCACGGCGAAAATTGCACAAATCCGCTTCCAGCTATATGGTATCGGGTAGTGACGCGCTCCGAGAACCGCACTTATTATAAACATTACGAGATAACTTGCCAAGTGTCCGAACGCCGCTGCCCAGAACGAGAAACGAGGCATGAACAGGACATTGACAATGATAGTCACGACCAGTCCCGCGAGGGTAATCCAAATCGCCATGCCCGTCTTGCCGGAAAGCTTGTACCACATTGAAACATTGAAAAGCATGCCGAGAAGCATGTACGAAAGGAGCATTATCGGCACGACGCCCATGCCAGAGCGGAAATCTTTTCCTATTATCAATGCAAATATGTCGAGATAGAGAAAGACGCCCAGCAGGATAAGTCCGCAGAATGCCGTAAAGTACTCCATTACAATGGCATAGAGCTGTCTGGAGCCTTTATTCTGCGCCCGCTGGAAGAAGAACGGCTCGGCAGCGAAGCGGAACATCTGGATAAACAGGTTCATTATCACTGACAGTTTTACTGCCGCCTGAAAGATACCCAGACTTGACCTCCACGCCTCAGCATTGGTATCCAGATAACGGAACAAAATCCTATCCAGAAAGTCATTGATAATACCCGGAAGGGCAGCCACCATGAGAGGGATGGAATATGTCAGCATCTGACGGAGGAGTTTGCGGTCGAACTCAAACGAGAATCGGAGAAGGTCCGGAATGAAGAGAAGTCCACAAACAACGCTACTCATCAATATCGCGAATATAACGTATGTGAAATCCGGCGTCGGGGACACGAAATGTCCCATAAATGACGATATATGAGCAGGATACCAGAAGAACAGCACCATATTGGCCACAGTCTCGGTAAGAATCTTCACGGTCTTGAATATGGCGAATTTGAAGGCCTTGTGCTCCTGACGGAGTTTCGCGAAGAGAATCGCGGTAATGCAGTCCAGCGCCAGAATTCCACCTACATATATGATGCAGTTCTCAAATCCCGCATAGCCCAGGGCAGAGGCAATCTGTCCCGAGAAGACTATCATCAATGCCAGGAAGGAGAAGCTGACTCCCGTCACCACGCCCAATGCATTGGAATACACCGCTCTGGGATTCACTCCTTCCTTGTTCGCGAAGCGGAAACATCCGGTCTCCAGGCCAAGTACCAGAACAACCTGAAGCACAGCAATATATGCCATGAATTCTGTAACGACGCCATAACTCGATGTAGTAAGCAGACGCGTATAGAACGGCACGAAAAGAAAGTTGATAATCCTGGCCAGAATCGTACTCAAGCCATAGATGGCGGTCTCCCCCGCGAGTTGTTTCAATGGATTTCCCATCAGTATCTTCTTAAAATTTTATACAAAATTAACGTTGTTTTTGAAAACTTGAAACTTTCTCTTATTTTTGAAGGATATGATGAAAGTCATGAAGTTCTACAATAGGCGGCAAAACACAAGTAGCCGCATACGGGGCAAATAATTTTTAACAATTACATAGTTATGAAATCTAACATTATTTTCAAATCAATGGTCTGCCTTGCAGCTGCTGCAGTTGTCGTAGGATGCGGCAACCAGAAGAAAAAGGCTGAGGCTGAAAAAGCGGCAGAGCAGGCAAGATTGGATTCATTAAAACAAGTCGAAATGATCGAAAAACAGAAAGCAGCAGGAGATCTCATGTCAAGACTCCCGGAGGAGCCGGTGTTCGATATCGTCACCAGTCTCGGAACCATCAAAGTGAAACTTTACAGCAAAACTCCTAAGCACAGGGCCAATTTCGAGAAACTTGCTCTGACAGGATTCTATGACAGCCTTCTCTTCCACAGAGTCATCAACGGCTTCATGATCCAGGGCGGAGACCCATACACGAGAGACACCACCATGGCTGACAAATATGGACAGGGCGGTCCGGGATACACCATCCCTGCTGAATTCGTTCCTGAATACAAGCATCTTAAGGGCGCTCTTGCCGCTGCCAGAAGAGGCGACGCAGCCAACCCTGCAAAAGAGTCATCAGGCTCGCAGTTCTACATCGTCCAGGACGAAAATACCTGTGCACAGCTTGACGGAGAATACACCGTATTCGGACAGACAGTGGACGGGTTCAATGTCATTGACAAAATCGCGGCCGTACAGACAAACCGCCGCGACCGTCCTGTCACTGACGTCCGCATCATCTCCATCAAAGTAGATCCAGAGTCAATGCCGGCAGACCCTGCTCCGGCAACTGACAGCACAGCAACTTCTACTGATACAACAGCGGAAAAATAAAACATTTACTACAAAAGCGCCATTTTGAATAATAAATGGCTAATTTTTACCAACGATTCCTATACTATCGGCACGGATATTGCAATAATTCCAGTCGAATAGTTTTTTCATAGGTTAAGTTTTAGGTTAGAATTGCGTACGGCTTGCGATGTGAATCGCGAGCCGTACATCTTTTATACAGGTACCGGCCGCGACCGGCATCGGCGCCCTGGCAACATTGACCTTAGACATAAGATACAGTCGGGCCCGGACTTCAGTTCTGCCATCTGACAGAAACAGGAGCCCGGGCCCGATTTCAGTTATTTGTTCCGAACTGGCGGAACTATGTTATTGTTATTTCTTGTCTCTGGAAATAGAGAACTCTACCATGTCGAATTCGTCCGCACCACCGAGAATCTTTCCGGTAGAATCGGTAAATCCATAAGCCATAGTCTGGACTTCATACCATTTCTTGTCCACCTCGAAGAAGGCTGGTGACATGCCAAGAATCTCTTGAGTACCATTGTCGCGAACCGTAGCACTATAGATAACTTTGTCATAATCAGACAAGTAGTTCTTACCTGCATACTGGAGAACACCCATGAATCTGAGCTGGGCATTACCCTCCTGTGTTTCTACATCAGAAATGAACTGATTTCCATAGATATCCATTTTCTTGGTAGCCTTGTTGTATTTTGCTATGAATGGAAGTGTTTCACCAAACGATTCCGCAGACCACCCGTAAACCTTATAGCTGTCATTGACAACAGACTGCTCTATTCGCAAGTTATAGGTCAATGGCGTCTTGTAGTCTTTAGATGATTTTCCCGTCACTGTCCAGTTTCCGAGGAATGCAAGATATTCAGCCTCAGGATTGGAGGTGTCAGGCTCTTCGTCAAGAGTAGCGGTAGCGTAAGCGAAATGCCACTGGTCATTGTACATCAGCATTATGCCGAAGAAATACTCAGTACCAGGCTCGAGGTCATTTGCAATTCTGGTGAACGACTTCTTGGATGCCAAATCAGCAGCCTCGTTTTCCTGGATAGGCAGTTGGATAAGACTCATCAAAGCATCAGGATACTTCTCGAACATCTCTTCCAGAGTTGAAACCTCATATACTGCGGCATACTGACTAAACATCGCATCCCACTGAGCCTTAGGCATCAGGTTGGCATAAACAGCTTCAGTATAGATATCACCGAAGTTCTTCAGAGAAACCTGAACCTTCATAGTGTAATAGCTGTAGTAGTTCTGGGCAGGGCTGTCATACGGAGCCATGTCAATCTTGATTTCAGGCTGAGGGACAGGTGTGGTATATTCCTTGGTCTTGATGAAGGTGTCGCCATCTACAGTAACGCCTAGAATAGCAAGAGTATAGGAAACGCCAGAGTCAACTCCCCAAGAATCCGTGTAGGTATTGCCTGCACCGAGTGCATACTCATAAAGGAAGTTCTTCAGATCATCACCATAATTCTCGCCGAACTTCTGCTTGAATTGCTCAGTAGGATAGAGATCATAGTAGATGTAGCTGACCTTGCTCTCATCGAATGACATTCTGACAGCAATCTTGTCTGTAGTAACGACCTCGTCGGTAAACGTGATATCACCTTCGCCGTTGCCATAAGGAGGAAGAGTAACCTCTACAGCCTCAGGATTGCCATTCCAGCCTGTCTCACCGTCGATGTAGCTGAACAGCAACACATATTTCTGGCCTCCGAGAAGCTTCACGGTCTGATTCCTGCGCACGTTCTCATCGCCGTTTTTCCATGTAACAGTCTGCGGTCCGGTACCTTCAGAGCCATAGTCTGCAAGCATGTTCCAGATAAAGACCTTCAAATCGAACTCTGAACCTTCATCCTCCATAGCCTTGGCAAGCTGATGGTTGAAATACCAACCTTCGAGATATGCATGCTGATATGTCTCGCCGTCATTTACATTGATAGTATATGAAAGGCTTGTCTTGGTAGGCTCGCCTGCGACCAGATGGACAGGAATCGCGGTTGTTGTCACCTTGATGGAATCAGTCTCACTGTAGAGAGCGCCACCCTTTGCCGCAGCAAAGATCCAGTAGGTCTTCTCCGGCTCAAGTTCCTCAAGTGTTACCGAAAGCGGCTGCGTATATTCAGCAGATGTTCCGAGAGAAAAGACGTACTCCGGAGTCTGAAGTTTTGCACCCTCCTGAGGATCATTGGTGCAATAATAGGAAACCACGTCCGCATTGACACCGGTCAACAAGAACGAAATCGTCTTGTCAGCAGCGCTTACAAGCTGGATGTCAACCTTCGGTACCGGAGGTTTCGGAGTCGGATTCTCTTCCTTGCAGGCCAACACTGAGAGTGCTGTCAATGCAACCATGAAGACGTTGAATAACTTTTTGATCATTTGTTTTTAATATTTTGGTTATAAAACATTCTGGTTTGTCCGGCCCCAAATATAGGCATTTTTTCCTCACCAGCCGCACATATAGGTCTTTTTTGCGAGTTTTTGACACTTCTCCGCCTCCTACATTGCAAAGGAAATTTTGCAGTTACACAGCAATTTTATAAATTTGCACGATTAAATGTCTGACTATAATAATTTTATAATATTTTTATGGCAACAACAGCTGATTTCAAAAACGGAATGTACCTTAATTTCAACGGCAAACCATGCATGCTTGTTTATTTCCAGCATGTTAAGCCGGGAAAAGGTCCAGCATTCGTAAAGACTAAACTTCGCAACCTCGAGAACGGACGTATCCTTGAGAATACTTTCACCGCCGGTGCAAAAGTCGATACTATCAATGTCGAAAGACGTCCTTACCAGTTCCTTTATGAGGACGAGGACGGATTCAACTTCATGCACGAGGAGACTTTCGAGCAGATCCACCTTCCTAAGGATGTCGTAGAGAACGCAGACCTCATGAAAGAAGGACAGCACGTGGAGATGATGTTCGTAGTGGACGAGGAGAGATGCCTCACCTGCGAGCTTCCTACATACGTAACTCTCCAGGTTACATACACAGAGCCTGCAGTGAAGGGCAACACCGCTTCTACCAGCGCCCTCAAAGAGTGCACACTCGAGACCGGAGCGAAGATCATGGTTCCTCTCTTCATCAACCAGGATGACGTGATCACCGTGAACACCACAGACCGTTCATACGGCCAGCGCGTCTAATCACGAGCACTGTCAATGTTACCCGGCCCGACGGCCCGAGTTCCATTGTCCATCATATAGGCATTTCAAATGTTTGCGGTCTCCGCAGCATCTGAAATGCTTATTTTCATTTATTCCACCCGCGAAAGTTCCATTCTAGAATAATATTTGCTATATTGTGCTGATTGGGCATAAGCCAAGAAAACTTAAGAGAATTATTGACATGAAAATACTTGTAGTTGATGACGAGAGAGCCATCAGAAACTCTCTGAAAGAGATTCTGTCTGATGAAGGATATAACGTTGATGTAGCGGAAGACGGACCCACTGCCATTGACATGGCCGAAAAGGAAAGGTACGATGTCATTTTCTGCGACATCAAGATGCCGAACATGGAGGGAACTGAGGTTCTGGAAAAACTCAGGACTGACGGAGTAGATTCTGCAATAATCATGATATCAGGTCACGGAGACATCGACACTGCCGTAGAATGCATCAAGAAGGGGGCTTTCGATTTCATCCAGAAGCCTCTCGACCTCAACAGGATTCTCATCACCATCAAGAACGCGACCGAGCGCACCCAGATCATTACCGAGAACACCAATCTCAAGAAGAAGGTTTTCGGAAAACAGATGATTGGCGAGTCCGCTCCGATTCTCCATTTGCGTGAAATGATAGAGAAGGTCGCTCCGACTGATGCCAGGGTTCTCATCACCGGCCCGAACGGTTCCGGAAAGGAACTCGTAGCCAGAAGCCTTCACCAGCAGAGCAACAGGAGCGCGATGCCTTACATTGAAGTAAACTGCGCGGCCATTCCGTCAGAACTCATTGAAAGTGAACTGTTTGGACACGAAAAGGGAGCTTTCACCTCCGCCATCAAACAGCATAAGGGCAAGTTCGAGCAGGCTGACGGCGGCACATTGTTCCTGGATGAAATCGGCGACATGAGCCTCGCCGCCCAGGCAAAAGTTTTGAGAGTCCTCCAGGAGAAGAAACTCTCCCGCGTCGGCAGCGACAAGGATATCGAGGTCGATGTCAGAGTCATAGCCGCCACCAACAAGGACCTGAAGGCCGAGATAGAAAAGGGCAATTTCAGGGAGGACCTCTATCACCGTCTCAGTGTCATCGTTCTCCACGTTCCGTCCCTGGACGAGCGTAAGGATGACATCCCGATGCTGGTCAACTATTTCATCGACCAGGTCAGCAACGAATCAGGAATGCAGCCGAAAGCCATCAGCGACGATGCCATGAAGATGCTCCAGGACCGCAGCTGGACCGGAAACATCCGTGAGCTCCGCAACGTGGTAGAGCGTCTCATGATTCTCGGCGGCAATCCCGTTACCCCTCAGGACATAAAAGATTACGTGATTTTCTAAGGAAATCTATTTGGCGGCTTCTTTGGCCGCCATTATTGCCGCATGCTCTGCGCGGGCCTTCTCGACGGCAGGCGAACGCTTGAGGATGAAGCCGGAACTCAGGTACTTTGTACGGACATCTTCGTCGTTTGCCAACTTCTCCGGCGTGCCGGACTGAAGAATCGTACCCTCGTAAAGAAGATAGGCCCTGTCAATGATAGCCATCGTCTCACCGACATTGTGGTCAGTGATGATGACACCGATATTCTTGTACTTGAGCTTCGCGATAATATACTGGATATCCTCCACCGCAATCGGATCGACACCGGCAAAAGGCTCATCCAGAAGAATGAACTTCGGGTCAATGGAAAGGGCACGGGCAATCTCGCAACGGCGGCGCTCACCACCTGAAAGCTGGATACCGAGGCTCTTGCGGACCTTGGAAAGATTGAACTCGTCGATGAGGGACTCCAGACGGTCACGCCTCTCGGCCTTTGTCATATTGGACATCTCCATGACGGACATGATATTGTCCTCCACGGACATCTTCCTGAAGACGGAAGCCTCCTGCGGGAGATAGCCCACGCCCTTCAGAGAGCGCTTGTACATAGGCAAATCCGTAATGTCCTCATCATCAAGATATATCCTGCCGCCATTCGGAACAATCTGCCCCGTAATCATATAGAAGCTTGTAGTCTTACCTGCTCCGTTAGGTCCGAGGAATCCCACGATCTCTCCCTGCTGCACCTCCATCGACACACCTTTCACGACAGTCCTCACACCATATTTCTTTACAAGATTTTCACAACGAAGTTTCATCTTTTCTAGTATTTACTTGACATCCAGGTCAAAATCCTTGACCAGATTCTCGATTTCCTTATTAGCGGCCATCATCGCCTTCGCCTTGTCCTCCGGCATATAGACCTTTTTCTCAACTTTCTCTTCAGGCAGCACCTGTACGCCGAGCCTTACCCCGGTACTTTCCGTCAGACGCTGAAGCTTTCCTTCAAGTTCACGGAGAAGTTCCTGCTCCACCCAGTTCTTCTGGGCGACATTCTGCACAAAGAACTCCAGGAGCTTATACGAGCCCTTGTCCGAAACGACCACACCGGTAGATTCCAGGGTGGAATACAGCCTCGGCCTTGACTTGTACTCAGGCGGAAGCTTCTTCCATGCATCCTTGATTTCCTGGTCATCAGGAATCCTTCCGGACAAACCACGGTTATCTGTCACGACGGTCTCCTTCTCATCAGTGGACTCCTCTATCGCATCCAACGACAATGAAGCCGCCTTGGAAGCACGTTTTCTTCTCGGAGCAGGCTGGGGAGCCGGACTTTCAGCAGGCGCAGACTCCTCGACGACAGGTGCCGGAGTCTCCGCGGCAGGCGCCTCATCCTGAGCAACTTGCGGAGCCTGAGAGTCTTGGGCCGCCGGCTGGACCTGTGCTTCAGCATTGACAGAAACCGGTGCCTGTACCGGCTGGGACGCGGCCGTGGCAGCTGTCGCCTTCGCAGGGCGGGTCGCCGGAACCGGCTGCGGCGCAGGCTGTTTCAATGATACCGGACCTCCCGTGAGGAAGCACAGTTTCATCAATGCGAATTCGATATGCAGACGAGGGTTAATGCTCTCCTTATAACCGGCCTCACACTGTGAAGTCACGGCAAGCGCATCATAAATGAACTGCAGGGAGCACCTGTCCGCCTGCTCTTTATATTTGAGTTTCAATGAGTCAGGGAATTCCAGCAAAGAATCCAGGGCACCGCTTTTGGCCACCATCAGATTCCTGAAATGGTCACTCAGGGATGACACGAAATACAGCGCATTGAAACCCTTGGAGAGGATGCTGTCAAACTCCAGGAGCGCTGCAGCGTAATCATTCGCCAGCATTGACTCGGTAAGGCGGAAAGAATACTCATAGTCCAGGACATTGAGATTTCTTATGACATCCTCATACTTGATGTCAGAGCCGCAGAACGCGACAGTCTGGTCGAATATGGTGAGCGCGTCACGCATCGCTCCGTCGGCCTTCCTGGCCACGATATGGAGGGACTCGTCATCGACATTGATATTTTCCTTGGTGGCGATAGCCCTGAGATTGCGGACAATGTCAGGGATGCTTATGCGGTTGAAGTCATAAGTCTGGCAACGCGAAAGGATGGTCGGCAGAATCTTATGCTTCTCGGTGGTAGCCAGAATGAAGATGGCGTGTGCAGGCGGCTCCTCAAGAGTCTTGAGGAAGGCATTGAACGCGGACTGCGAAAGCATGTGGACCTCGTCAATGATAAACACGCTGTACCTTCCGATCTGCGGAGGAATCTGCACCTGCTCCATCAATGCCTTGATGTCATCGACACCGTTGTTGGAGGCAGCGTCAAGCTCGTGGATGCAGTATGAGCGTCCCTCACGGAAAGAGACACAGGACTCGCACTGGCCACACGGCTCCATGTCAGCAGTAGGATGCTCACAGTTTATAGTCTTGGCAAAGATTCTCGCCGCACTTGTCTTACCCACACCTCGCGGTCCGCAGAACAGATAGGCATGCGCAAGTTTGCCTCTCACGATGGAATTCTTGAGAGTGCGGACTATATTGTCCTGCCCTATCAGGTCCCCGAAAGAATCAGGACGATATTTTCTGGCAGAAACTATGTATTGCGAACTTTCTGGCATATATCAAGTTATTTCATCCGGCATATGGCCGGATACTACAAATGTACGTATAAATAATCAAAAACAGGTTCCAAAGTTTCCGGAAAATTACTAAGTTTGTAAAAATGAAATGATATGGCACCTGCATTGAAATATATCGTAAGAGCGATAAAATACTTCTTCTACTTCAGTATCATCATGATTGTCATCATGTCCATCCTCGTCCTGGCCCACGTGGTGGACGGAAACATCGAGACAATGTTCCGTGACGGATACAATTCCCTCTGGGAAATAGGCCTGATGTTTGCAGCAGTTTCAGCGGTATATCCGGTCTTCGGTTTCGTAAAGAAATACGCAGTGATACCTGGAGAATACAGCGAAATCCGCCCGACCGTCATCAAGTACATGGAGTCTAAAGGATACAAGCTCGAACAAGAGGAAGGCGAAAACATGACATTCCGCAACAGACTGTTCATCAACAAGTTGAGCCGAATGTACGAAGACAGGATCACATTCACCAGAGAACTCGGCGGTTTCTCGGTAGAGGGCCTCAGGAAAGATACGATTCGTATCATCTACGGCCTCGAGAACGCATTCAGAAGCGAATAACCCGCGGGGACCCGCATCCCTGCACAAACCATAACAGATATGAATGAAGCATTAAAGACTGTCGCCAGATTTTCCGACCCGATGAGTGCGGAAATCACTGCCGGTATGCTTAATTCAAACGGCATCCCGGCTGAAGTTTTCGGTCAGACATCATCCTACCCGTCCATCAATGCTGCCATCGACAGCATCGAGGTAAAGGTCAATGCCGATGATTACGAATCAGCCAAGAAGCTTTTGGCCGCAAATGAAAGTGCGGAGTAGAACTCCTCTCCGTAAGCTGCTATAAGAGGTTCGCGTAGAAATTCATATACGCGGACCTTTTCTTTTTTGCCCTTCTCGAACGCATCCTTGCAGATGTCCCACCTGTGCAGATTCAATGCATGTTTCCCATTGGAAAGTTCTGTCACACGTATCGGATAGAGCCAGCATGATATCGGCTTGCGGAACTTGCATTTGCCGGCGAACCAGCTGCGCTCTATGGCACAGAAACAGTTCTTGTTCTCATCGAAAAGAGTATATGCACATTCCTCGGTTCCGGGACAGAGAGGAGTCACGATATCCCCGTCAATGTCAATGTTGAAGAAGCCCTTTTCTTCGATTACCTTCCGTCCTGTCTCCTGCATGAGCGGAGAAAACACAGGATAGACCTCCTCGATTTTTTCTATTTCTTCTTCCTTCATAGGAGCCCCGCTGTCTCCGATGATACAGCAGCAGCCCTTGCACTTTTCATAATCACAGGCAAAGTATTCAGTAATGACTTCCTCTGAAACGAGACAGTCCCCTATCTCGAAAATTGTTCCGAATCTGTTATCTTTCATTGATTTACATATTTAAGCGAATCAGCAGGCGGCACGATGTTCACCGTACTGTCGGCATTGATGGAAACCGAATCACGCTGCTGGAGCATCAGCGAATCTTTGGCTTGGACTGATGTCGAATCTGACGCGATTGTCGGCATTTCTCCGTCAGGAAGCACAAGTGTCTTCACACTCTCCTTGAGTTTCAACGGCTTAGGCAGGAACGGTATCAGCTTCTGGAATTTGGCCGAATCGAGCCAAGAAGGCCTGCAGGCGGTCGTGTCAATGCCGAGGACGCGGAATCCGTCAAGGGCAATGCCCAGAGAATCGGCTGCCGGCACAAGCTTTATGTCAATGTCATCATGCACCTCAGGAGCTGTGATTTCCAGACCTCTGTCCTTTTCCGGTTTCTTCTTGACTGCACATGAAGCAGTCCTTCCTGAAGCCATGAGGCCGAGCACATTGTTCACCGTCTCCACGGTAACATCATTGATTTTTTCCTTATATCTTGTCACAAGATCTTTTCCGTAGGAGTATCGCAACACCAGCATTGACATTATCATGTCCGGATCGGTAAGTCTCGCCTCGATGGATTTCTGGAGGATGGACCTGTAAACCGAAATGTCTGATGCTGAGACAGATGCATTGTTCAGCGTGCTGCGGAGCCGCGATACGACTTCTTCAACGGAGTCTATCTGGACAAGTGACGCAGGGATTCCAGGACGCCATGACATTGACGCATGCAGCCTGAAATTGAACCTTTCTTCAGGGAACATCACGAAATCCCAAGATGAGGTGCCGTTCCAGCCGCATTCCGCAAGGGTTCTGGACATTTCGTCCTGAAGGGCCATCGCTGCGACATATGAGGACATGAAGTTCGCCGCGGTATAGGTCAATGGTGCAGAGACCCCGAATTCAAGTTCGTCACCGTCCCCGATTTTCACCATTGAGGCATTGCCGGAGCCGGTCTTGAACTGCACGCGGGACCTGAATGTGGATACCTTTTCTGTACTGAACCCGCCCAAGTCGCGGCAGAGGTCCTTTTTCAATGAGAATTCGTCGAAGTCTCCAACGATGATAAGCACGCCGTCGTTCATCTTCGAGAACTCGCTGGCATAGAATTTCTCAGCACGTTTCTGGAAATCGTCGGCCAGTGCCATAGGACGCTTATATGAAGAGCAGGTGTTGGACTGGAACATGAGACTGTCCAGGGAGGCAACCATAGAAGTCCCCCTCAACATCCTGATTTCCTGACATTTGCGGTAATAGTCATAAGCACCTCTGTTCATGCTCCTGTTTTCAGCGAGGGAATAGAGGGAGCGGAGAAGAAGATGGAGTTTGGAAGAAGGTGCGGCACCGCTGATTCTGAAATCTGACATGGTGACCTCTCCTTTCATTGATATTCCGTTGGCGGACAACATGTCGGCGAACTGCCAGCAGGTCTGTCCCGGGACGTCGTACAGGCCGAGCATGTCCGAAACATACGCACCCTCTCCCGGCTTCAGTCCAGGCACAAGTGAATAACCGCCTTTCAGCAGCCACATGTAGTGGAACATTCCGGTCTTCGGAAGATTCTTGAAGATGACTCTGAGCCCGTTGTCGAATGTCCAGACCTGTCCGCCTGAAAGAGGCTCCGGTGCAGTCGTCTTGATTTTCAGCTTGGAACCGGATTTCTTAAGTTTCAATGTGTCACTGTAGCTGACATTGTAAGGAGCGGCAATCTTGGTTATCCACGACTTCGAAAACACCCTTCCTATATCTTCCTTTGCAGATGTCCTGCACTCCAATGTCAGATTATGATTCTTGTCGAGCAGGGCAAACACGAAGTTGTTGAAGAGTTTGGCGCCGAGGTCGTCCTGAATGTTCTTGGTCAGGAAGAAGTCCATGCTCTTGGCAGCGGATGCCAGAGACGAGCCGTAGAGATATGATGAAATGCATTGGTCAATATAGCGGGTATTGTTTATGACGTCTCCGCTGTAATCTCGCTTCATGTTCATTATCAGCTCATTCTGGGCGTCCCTATACTCCTCGGGAACTGCGCCGTAAGTGTCGAGATTTGCCAATGTCACTGAAAGCACCGCTGCGGCTTCCCTGAGATATCTGTCAGATGTCACTATCTCGATGCGGTACTTTTCATTGTCTCCGGTATCCTTGCTGCTGACATAAGAATATTTCACGTCAGCCACAGGGATGTCGGCAGCCCTCAGTGCTTTTGCTAACCGCTTTTTCAATATGATGCCAAGTTCCGATGCAAATTTCTGTGACACAAGAGGCTGCACAGTATTCATATTGCCCTCTGGTGTCCTCGGCGACGAGTATTCCACAGCCACGGACGACAAGCCTTTGACATCGGACCCGAGGTATCTGTATATAGGAGCCGATGAGCTCTTCCATCTGTACGGTTCACGCGGCTCGGGAGTCTTGCCCTTGGTCACCAGCATTGACAACATGTTCATCTTGTTCAATACGGCACCGGCATCGACATCTCCGGAAATCACGATTGCTCGGTTCTGCGGGGCATAGCCTCCTCCGATGTAGTCCGCCTGCATCCCGATTATGTCGAACACCATGAGCAGGGTGGAGTCCACGATGTCTTTCGAGCGTGAAAGCTCCAGGCCGGAGAACCTGTATACGGTAGCGTCAGGATAGCTTTCCACGTATCCGGAAGGTCCTGGCCAGATGCAGTTTCTGGAGAGATAGCTGAACGGCGTGTCCGAACGGAAATGAGGCAGCATGGTCAATGACCCCATCGCATGGACGGCGGTGGAGCCTGCGGTCAACGGTGTCTCGTCCCCGAATCCGCTTTTCTGGACCAATGCGATGTCGGCCTTGCCTTTCTCCGTATGATTGGTGACAAGGTAGTAGGCGATGCCGTTGTCCAGCATGCCCGTCTTTATCTGAGGTGCGACCGGAAGTGACGGGAGATCCGCCGCTGGCATCATTATTGAAATGACCAGCATGGCGGCCGTTAAAAGGATTCTGTATATATTGTTCGTCATAATCAAAGGTAACTTATGCAAAATTAAGATATTTTTATTATTTTTGCCTAAATGCATTTAAGGATATGCACTACTTACTAATGCAATTCCATCGGATGCATACATCAAAAACTATACGAAAACAACTAAAAACATTGATAACATGAAAAAAATCGTTCTAGCAATGGCGGCTTTCGCCTTCTCATTCGGCGTAATGTCCGCACAGGATTTGGCAACAGCTACTGCAACTTACAATAGCGGTGCAGAGGCTCTCACAATGGGTAACAAGACCAGCGCATTGGAGTATTTCCAGAAGGCTCTCACAATGGCCCAGTCTCTCGGCGATGAGGGTGCCGACGTAGTTACAAACTGCAAGAGCGCCATTCCTTCAGTTATTCTTTCTATCGGAAAAGAGTTTTACAACAATAAGGATTTCTCAAATGCCAAGGCCAAATTCGTAGAGGCTGCTGAAGTTGCCAAGAAATATGGCAATGATGAGGTTACCGCAGAGGTGGAGAGCCTTCTTCCTACAGTAGGCAAGAGAATCGCTCTCGCCAAAGTCAATGAAGCGATGAAGAACAAGGATATCGCAGGCGTGCTCGCAGGATATGAGGAGGCTATGGCCATCGATACGACAGATGCCAACACCGCTCTTAAATATGGTCAGTTCCTCGGCAATGCAGGTGCCCAGCACCGCAGTGCCGTCCAGACACAGCACCGTATCCACAAGCACGTCATTGACAAAGCTGGAAACCAGCTGATAGGCACTGTCCCGAGCCTCGCTGAGACGGGTCTTCTGATAGGTGATGTCCACATAATAGTTGATATGGGAATGGTTGGTCACAAAATGTCCCTTGGCAATTCGCAGCGGCGCGTTGCCCCGCTTTACGGGCAGTTTTACAAGCTGGATCATGGTGCATTCCTCCGTTATT
>OQVR01000387.1_pt1 | contig 19333 bp, 15 predicted proteins | sample 1691521 | NCBI WGS metagenome assembly OQVR01 (sample SAMN03418256, study PRJEB22391) | human gut metagenome | biome: human-gut; feature: organic feature; material: feces | host: Homo sapiens | place: Tanzania | collected 2013-01
ACCGGGGACACAAGGATTTTCAGTCCTTTGCTCTACCATCTGAGCTATGGCACCAACTGCGTTAATTTTGCGAGTGCAAAGGTACGCATTATTTTTGAATCTGCCAAATTATTTGCCGATTTTTTGTGAAAAATGATATTTTGAACTGTAAGTTGTGTGATTATATCGTGGTGTGAGAGTGGCATGAGAGTGGAAATTAATAATGTAAAGCCTATGTTCTTGTCATTGTACACCGAACGCCGCCTGATTGGATTGCGTTCGCCGTCTGATTGGATTGCGTTCGCCGTCTGATTGGATTGCGTCCGCCGTCCGATGAGTAGAGCAGAGCTTTTGCAACACTAAAGGACTGCTTTTTATTGATAAAAAGAAAGGTGTGGGCTTCTATGGTGTAGCTCGGTTGGTGCAGCAGAGACTGCTGCACCCCCTATGAGACTGCGTGGGTATGGTAGGATGCCATATCCTCCAATTATATTACTTGTCGCTCAGCGGATTCCATCCCTGCGCCTTCAGTTCGAACTCCTGGTTGTCGCGTGTTACGAGCATCTGTCCGAGTTCAGGACGTGTGATGTGTCCAATCAGCTTCACGTTGTCCATCTGCTGAATCTTCTCGTGGTCGCCGATTGGCACGGTGAAGAGCAGTTCGTAGTCCTCGCCGCCGTTGAGGGCGCACGTTGTTACGTTCATGTTCAGCTCCTCTGCCATCACCGCCGTCTGATAGTCGATCGGTATGTTCTTCTCGTAGATGCGGCATCCGCAGTTCGACTGCTTGCAGATGTGCATCAGTTCGCTTGAGAGTCCGTCACTGATGTCCATCATCGCTGTCGGTCGGATATTGAGTTCGCGGAAGCGAGCTATGATGTCGCCGCGTGCCTCTGTCTGCAACTGGCGCTGCAGCAGATACTCCTTGCCTGCGAAGTCGGGCTGGAAGCCTTTCAGCTCTTCGAGCGCATGTTTGTCGTTCTTCTTGCGTGCCTCGTCCACCTGCTGGTAGTAGACGCTCTTCTCGCGTTCGAGCAGTTGCAGACCCATGTAAGCCGCACCGAGGTCGCCCGTCACGCAGATGAGGTCGGTGTCCTTCGCTCCGTTGCGGTAGACGATGTCCTCCTTGCGAGCCTCACCGATGCAGGTGATGCTGATGGCGAGTCCGGTGTACGACGATGTGGTGTCGCCGCCAACGATGTCGACGCCCCACTTGTCGCAAGCCATGCGCAGTCCGCTGTAGAACTCCTCCATGTCCTCCACCTTGAAGCGCTTGCTCAGCGCAATGCTCACGGTGAGCTGTCGCGGTGTGCCGTTCATGGCGAAGATGTCGCTGATGTTCACCATCGCCGACTTGTATCCGAGATGCTGCAGGTCGATATATGTGAGGTCGAAGTGTACGCCCTCCATGAGCATGTCTGTAGTTACGAGCACTTCAGAGTCGGGGTAGTGGAGCACGGCGCAGTCGTCGCCCACGCCCTTCACGGTCGATTCGTTCTTTATTTTTATGTTGTCGGTGAGATGGTGGATAAGACCAAACTCACCGAGTTTAGAAATGTCGGTCATATATATAATTAATGTATACTGTTAAGCTCGACGAATCATCTCGCGCATGATTTCGGTCATGAGCGGCTGTGCGTTGTTGGCAGCCACCTGCACCTCCTCGTGCGATACCTCAACAGGAGTGTCCTCCAGTCCGAGGTCGGTGATGATAGAGATGCCGAATGTGCGTATGCCGCAGTGGTGAGCCACGATTACCTCAGGCACGGTGCTCATGCCTACGGCGTCGCCGCCCAAGCGGTGATACATCTTGTACTCTGCCGGTGTCTCGAATGTCGGACCCTGCACGCCTACGTATACGCCGTGCATCACGCGGATGCCCTTCTCTTCGGCAATCTGGTCAGCCTCCTTGATGAGAGCGTGGTCGTAAGTCTCGTGCATATCCGGGAAGCGCGGACCGGTCGGGAAGTTCTTGCCGCGCAGCGGGTGCTCGGGGAAGAAGTTGATGTGGTCGGTGATAATCATCAGGTCGCCGATCTTGAACTCAGGGTTCATGCCGCCCGAAGCGTTGCTTACGAAGAGGGTCTTGATGCCCAGTTCGTACATCACGCGGATAGGGAACGTAACGTCCTTCATTGAGTAGCCCTCGTAGTAGTGGAAGCGTCCCTGCATCGCCATGATGTCCTTGCCGCCGAGCTTGCCGAAGATGAGCTTGCCAGAGTGGCCCTCAACGGTAGATATGGGGAAGTTAGGGATGTCTGAATATGAGAACTCGTAGCTGTCTGTGATTTCAGTTGCGAGCTGTCCGAGACCTGTGCCAAGGATGATGGCAGTTTCAGGCTTTGTGGTCATTCTTTCTTTTAACCAAGATGCTGTTTCTTGAATTTTTTCGTACATAGCTTATAATTTTATTGTTGAATTCTTCCTCCCCTCCGAGCATGAATTGTATGCGAATCGGTAGGGCATAGATATTTGATTTTGTTTCTTTCGAGAGTCCTTCCACGTGCTCAAGTCGTGTAGCGTCCTTCTCTGTTGTGACGATAATCTTCGGCTTGGGCATAGCAGCGAACGTGCTGTTGATGCGTTCCACGTCTTCTGCCGTGAACTGATGGTGGTCGCCGAAGGTGAGTGGCGTGATGCGCTTCGTCACCGTTTGTAGGTCTACCATCATCTGCTCTGGTGAGGCGATGCCCGTGAGCAACAGAATGTTAGTGTTCTTCGGCAGCGAGTTGAGCGAGATGCGTTCGTTTGAGAACAGCGCCTTCAGGGCGTTGTAGCGCAGCGTTGTGAAGTAGAGCTCCTGATAAGGATAGAGATTGAGTGCGCGCTTCAGCACGCGGAACTCCATCGGCTTCAGGTCCTTCGGGCACTTCGTTATAATCACGATGTCGGCTCTCGACGTGCCCTCCTTCGGTTCGCGCATGCGTCCGGCAGGCAGCAGCTTGTCGTAGATTATCAGTCGGTGATAGTCGATGAGCAGAATGTTTATGCCCGGTTTCACGTAACGGTGCTGGTATGCGTCGTCGAGCAGAATGGCGTCCACGTCCTTTGTGGCTTCGTCGGTAGTGAGTCGGTCGATGCCGTGGCAGCGGTTCTTGTCGACAGCCACATAGATGTCCTTGTATTTGCTCTTCATCTGGAACGGCTCGTCACCGATTTCGGGCATTGTGGTGTCCTTGTCGGCGAGCAGATAGCCGCTGCTCTTGCGCTTGTATCCGCGCGAGAGCACAGCCACGCGGAACTTCTCATGCAGCAGATTGATGAGATATTCCACGTGTGGAGTCTTGCCCGAGCCGCCCACCGTTATGTTGCCCACAGATATTACGGGTATGTCGAAGCTGCGGCTCTTCTTCAGTCCGATATTGAACATCCAATTGCGCAGTCGCACTCCCAATCCGTAGAGCCAGCTAAGCGGTAGCAGCCACTCGTTGATTTTTATAAAGTCGCCTTCTGTTCTCACATTTATTATATTTATTACTTGATGCTTATAGCGTATGGTATGCGTGCCTGGATAGCCTCGCGCTTGTCGATAGAGCGGAGCATGGTGAACGGCTGGTAGAAGTCGCCGAGCGTCTGTCTGAGCTGTTCGTCAAGATAAGTTCCCGATGACGACATCGAGTTGAGCATAGCGTCCATCCACGAAGCCGCTGCAGGATAGTCGCTTGTGTAGTAGTCCTTCAGCTTTGCGAGCTGTGCAGCCTTCTTCACGGCGTCGTCGATGCCGCCCAACTGGTCTACAAGCTTTATGTTGAGTGCGTCGGTAGCGAGCCAAACGCGTCCCTGTGCTATCTTCTCCACGCTTTCCACCGGCAGACGTCTGCCCTCAGCCACACGCTGGCGGAACAGACTGTATCCGCGGTTGACGCTTGCCTGCAGCATAGCCTTCTCTTCGGCGTTGAACGGGCGTGCCATGAGGTTGCCGAATGTAGAGTTGCGGTTGGTCTTCACCTCGTCGAAGCGCACGCCGAGTTTTGTTGTGACGAGTCCGCTGAGGTCGGGTATCACGGCGAAGATACCGATGCTGCCCGTCAGCGTGTTCGGCTGAGCCACGATCCACGACGCCGGAGCCGACATATAGTAAGCACCCGACGCAGCATAGTCGCCCATCGACACCACTACCGGTTTCACCTTGCGCAGCTCGCTCATCTGGTGCCACATCTGCTCCGAAGCGTAAGCGTCGCCGCCGCCCGAGTTGATGCGCACAACCACCGCCTTCACGTCATCGTCGTTCATAAGGTCCTCAAGGTCTTTGCACACCTTGCGACTTGCTATATAGTTGTTGTTGCCGAACATCGTAGCAGCCTTTGGGTCCTGCACGATGTCGCCCTCTGCATAGTAGACGGCAATCTCGCTGCCTTCTACCTTGCCGTCCTTCACGTTGAGCATGTCGTTCAGAGTGAGCTGAGATATGTCGTCGTCCTTCTCGAGCTTCATCATCTTCTTCACGGCGTCCTTCACCTGATCGCCGTACATCATGCCGTCAACCATCTTTGCCTTCACGAGCGTCTCTGTAGACTGCAGCGCGAGGTACGAGTCGGCGTAGCTGTTGAGCGAGTCGACGCTGATGCCTCGGCTCTTTGATACGGCGTCGCATACGTTGCGCCATGTGCCGTCAATGAAGGTCTTAGTCTGCAAGCGGTTGGCGTCGCTCATCTTCTCCTCGGTGAAGGTCTCGGTTGCACTCTTGAATGTGCCCACCTTCACCACCTCGTACTTCACGCCGAATTTCGCCATGAAGTCCTTGTAGAACATGGTCTGCGCTCCGATGCCGTGCCAGTCGATTGCGCCCTTTGGGTTGATGTACACCTTGTTGGCTACCGACGCCACGTAGTAGGCGCCCTGCGTGTAGAAGTCGCCGTAAGCCACAATCCACTTGCCGCTCTTGCGGAAGTCGGCGAGTGTGTTGCGTATCTCCTGCAGCGTGGCGTAATTGGTCATCAGTGCGCCCGCTTCTATGTATATGCCTTTTATGTCGTCGTTAGCCTTAGCCTTCTTGATAGACGAGAGAATGTCGTTCAGTCCGCTGTTCAGCGAGTTGTCGCCTGTGAACATGCTGAGCGGGTTCTCCGATCCCTGCTCGCTGATAGTTCCCGAAAGATTGAGCACGAACACCGAGTTCTTCTCCACGTTCTGTGCGGCGTTGCCCGACGCTATCATGCCGATGATGCTCATCATACCGATAACGCCCATCACGATGAAGAATCCGAACATACCGACCATCGTGGCAAGCACGTTTTTGATGAAGTCTTTCATAAGTTTTTCTTTTTTTAGAGTATAAAGTATTATTTGCAAATTTAGTCAAAAAACTTGAATTGTAAGACTGTTTGACGGAAAAACACTAACTTTGCAGTAGTTTTAAACAAAAATGACACATTGTTAGATTTATGCAGAACAAAAACTACATACTTCCTGCCGAGTGGCACCGTCAGTCATGCGTGCAACTCACATGGCCTCACGAGGATACCGACTGGCTTCCGTACCTCGACGACATCACCGAAACTTTCGTGCAGATAGCCAAGGCTGTGGCTCATTACGAGCCGCTTGTCATCGCCGCAAAGCATCCAGACGCGGTGCGTGCAGAGCTTGAGGAGAGTCTTTCTGCCGAGGAGATGGAGAACGTGCGCATCTACGAGTGCGACAACAACGACACTTGGGCTCGCGACCATGCCTTCATCACGCTCATCCCCACAGCAGAAGGCGACGGCATTCACATAGAGGGAGCAGCAGTCTCTGCTGCACCAACTGAGCAAACGGTGCGTGACTACGGCAAGAATGCCGTAGCCTCCTGCCGCCTTCTCGACTTCCGTTTCAACGGATGGGGCGAGAAGTTCGCTGCCGATAAGGACAACCTCATCAACCGTACGCTCCATGCTCGCGGAGTGTTCGCTGGCGAGCGTGTCGACTACGACGACTTTGTGCTCGAAGGTGGTTCTATCGAGAGCGACGGACGCGGCACGGTGCTCACTACGAGCGTATGCCTTATGGCGCCCAACCGCAACCAACCCCTGTCGCAGGCAGAGGTGGAGCAGGTGTTGAAGGAGCGACTCTGCGCTCGTAAGATAGTATGGTTCGACCACGGACAGCTCATCGGCGACGACACCGACGGACATATCGACACCATTGTGCGCATTTGTCCTGACAATACGCTACTTTATGTGGGTTGCGACGACGAAAACGACCCGCAGTATGCCGACCTGCACGCTCTTGAGCAGCAACTGAAGGCTGCCACCGACGCCGACGGCAAGCCTTATCGCCTGCTGCGTCTGCCTATGCCCGACGCACTCTACGACGACGGCGACCGTCTGCCGGCTACATACGCCAACTTCCTCATCATCAACGGCGCTGTCATCGTGCCTACATACGCACAGGAGGCTAACGACGCTCGTGCTCTGGCTCTCGTGGCTGAGGCTTTCCCCGGTTACGACATCATCGGCATCGACTCGCGCACTATCGTTCGTCAGCATGGATCTATCCATTGCCTCACAATGCAGTATCCTGCAGAGTGTCAGTTGGCGAAATAAACGGTTTGCGCAATGGCTATAGTAGAAATTGATTCGCTTGACTTCCCTGGTGTTGAGCTTTTCTCGAGTCTCACGGAGAAGCAGCTGCGCCACAGCTACGAAAAGGGTAGTGGTGTGTTCATCGTGGAGAGTCCGAAGGTCATCGATCGTGCGTTGATTGAGGGCTACGAGCCTGTGGCTCTGCTTTGCGAGCAGCGTCATGTAGTGGGCGATGCGGCAGAGATAATCAGTCGGTGTGGCGACATACCGGTATATACGGGCAGTCGCGAACTGCTTGCCTCGCTCACCGGCTACGTGCTTACGCGCGGCGTGCTCTGCGCTATGCGTCGCCCTGCGGAGCTAAGCGTCGAGGAGGTGTGCCGCGATGCGCGCCGTGTGGTGGTCATCGATGGTGTTGTCGATGCCACCAATGTTGGAGCTATGTTCCGCTCGGCTGCCGCTCTTGGCATCGACGCCGTGCTTATGACGCGCACTTCCTGCGACCCGCTCAACCGCCGTGCGGTGAGGGTGTCGATGGGTGCGGTGTTCTCTATTCCTTGGACGTGGATAGACGGTCCGGTCAGCGACCTGAACCGATATGGCTTCCGCACCGCTGCGATGGCTCTCACCGACAATTCGGTGTCTATCGACGATGCTGCGCTGCTCGTCGAGCCTCGTCTTGCTATCGTCATGGGCAACGAGGGCGACGGACTGCCTGCCGCTACTATCGCTGCCGCCGACTATGTGGTGCGCATACCGATGGCGCGCGGCATCGACTCGCTCAATGTTGCCGCAGCTGCTGCCGTGGCTTTCTGGCAGTTGAGATGAGGCTTTTTAACCGAAAATGGCTAACTTTGCAACAAAATAAATACGTAGAAAGATTATGAAACACTTGAAAATAGGATATCTTCAGCAGCACAACGTGGCTGACGTGAAGACAAACATGCAGCGTCTTGCCGACGGCGTGCGCGACCTCGCAAAGCGCGGTGCCGAACTTGTTGTGCTGCAGGAACTGCACAACTCGCTCTACTTCTGCCAGGTGGAGGATGTAGACAACTTCGACCTTGCGGAGCCTATCCCTGGTCCGTCTACCGACTTCTACGGCGCATTGGCACGCGAGTGCAACGTGGTTATCGTCACATCGCTCTTCGAGCGCCGTGCTCCGGGTCTGTATCACAACACGGCTGTCGTCATGGAGCGCGACGGCTCTATCGCTGGCAAGTATCGCAAGATGCACATCCCCGACGACCCTGCCTACTACGAGAAGTTCTACTTCACACCGGGCGACCTCGGCTTCCGTCCGATTCAGACCAGCGTGGGCAAGCTCGGCGTGCTCGTATGCTGGGACCAGTGGTATCCTGAGGCAGCGCGACTGATGGCTCTGCAGGGCGCCGAACTGCTCATCTATCCTACAGCGATAGGCTATGCAGCGTCTGACACCGAGGACGAGCAGCAGCGTCAGCGCGAGGCGTGGACAACCGTGCAGCGCGGTCATGCCGTTGCCAACGGTCTCCCCGTAGTGTCGGTCAACCGCGTCGGCTTCGAGCCCGACCCGAGCAAGCAGACTCCGGGCATCGAATTCTGGGGCTCGTCGATGGTTGTGGGTCCGCAGGGCGAGATGCTCTATCGTTCGGCTCCCGACGCTGAGGACAGCGTGATCGTGGAGGTTGACCTTGCGCACAGCGAGGACGTGCGCCGCTGGTGGCCCTTCCTGCGCGATCGCCGCATCGACATGTACGGCGAGATAACAAAGCGATTTATCGACTAATAATTCTCGATTGCCATTTTTATCTTCCATATCTTCCAGCTATGGGCGTCGTGCAATCGTAATGTGCTGGAAACCAAACGCAAACAAAAATAAAAATGGCTGGGAGATAGCTCGCAAAACGGGCGTATCTTCCAGCCATCTTCCAGCTTTTTCTCGATATCTACCAGCCAGAGGCTTTATTTTTCCATTTCTTTAAACTCATTATACACAGCCAGACCTTTTACTGTCAGGAGGTATTTCTGACGCGGATGGCGTGGGGAGTCGGGATATAACATACTAACATAGCCTTCATTAATTGCAGGATTCAAATAGAGGCTTATGAAACTTTTTCTCTCTTTAAGTTCTAAGGCTGTAAGCATTTCTTTTACAGACATTTCAACATCTCCAATTGCAATAATCAGCTTCATTATATACTGGTTGTTTGTATGCAAATAGTCGAGAACTTGTGGGGTACTTGTGGGGTTTTCTTCCTTTACTTGTGGGGTACTTGTGGGGTCGGCAAAGTTTGGCTGCACCTTCCAATCATCAGTAGCATTGATATGGAGATACCGGTTACGAAGATCCCATTTGTCGCCTAATATCAGATTACGGAAGAAATGTTCAAGATATATAGTTGTATAGTCTATACCCGTACGAGCGTTTTTATAGTTTGCACGAACCAATGCGTTTCTGAAATACCAAGAGTGTTGAGCAAAGAGGTCGTTGTTCACTTTGAAGCCTATTGAACGGAGGTACAATATGGTAAAAACAGCTGTTGTTCGGGTGTTACCCTCACCAAAAGGATGTATTTGCCATAGTCCTGATACAAAGCGTGTGATGTGGCGCACCATTTCGTCCGATGTGATGCCTTTGTAGCTGAACGCACGCTCCTGAGCTATGTCATAATCGAGCGCTCTTCTTAGATCCTCCCAGTTCAGATAATTCACCGTATCGCCGTCAAGCACCCATTCTCGTTTTGTTATGTCGTAATCGCGCAGCTTGCCGGCGTGCTTGAATACATCCTCAAATACACGCCTGTGTACGGATATGTATCCATTTGTGCTGAAGTCCAATGCTTTTGAAGATAGGATTTTTGTAATATTGGCTGAAACTTTATCAGCCTCTTGCATATCATTCTCGCCAGCCTCGCGCAGAGTTTTCGACTGGTAATAACTCTTGATGAGTTTGCGTGCTTCGTCAATGTCTATTTCGCCCTCGATATGCCTGCAAGCAGTAGCTCTCAGATACTCTGAGGTCTGCAAACCATCTACGGCTTGCAGTCCTATAGCAGTCTGCCATATACTGGCTTTCTCTTTCTTGCTCGGTTCTCCTTGACGAATGTATTCGTCGAAGTCGAGATATGGTTGCTTGCTATTATTGTTCATAATCTAATTCTTTATATCATTTTGGGAGTGTTATACAGGATACAAATGTACATAATTCCGCTGAAAGTAGAGTAAAGAAAGCGGTGAAAATGCGGAGGCTTCGCTACAATCGCAGCTTTATTTTATCGGCTGTTCCCCGTTTATTTTGCGTGTGAGATAAAGGTAGAACACGCTGACAATCAGTGGCACTATGGCAAGCTCCGTGGCGAGCTGAAAGATGCGCTGATAGTCGGCGATGGTGAGCATGAGGCTGGCTAATGCGCCAACGATGACGAACGGCGTGGCGATGAGCGTGCGCGCTATGGCGTGGCGCAAAGTGCTGTCGGGCATGTTGCGCGTGAAGCGCACCACCACCTTTTTCACCATGCTAAGAGCGAAGCCCAATGCGGCGTGATCCGCAGCCAGCGCTGCGGCTACGATGCTGAGTGGCGCTGCCGTGTTGTAGCTGAGGAAGAGCAGTGCGGCGCCCGGAACGGCGAGCAGCAGGGCTGAGGGCAGCAGCCAACGACGCAGTCCGTGGCGGCGTATGGCGTATATGCCGAGAATGTAGCCGACGGTGATGGCGATGACGGCTGCTGTGCCTTGCGCGTAGGCGAACTCCTGCGGCGACATGCCCAGTCCGTCGTTGTGCGGCTTGGCTATGACGAAGAGTGGGGCGGTGAGAGCGAGCAGCGTTTCGGGCAGCAGGAAGAGTGGCAGAAACATCAGTGTGGCGATGTCGTCCTTGCGCTGCAGCATACGGCGCATAGTCTCTCTGAACTCGCCGCGATGCAGACCCATCGTAGGCTTCGGCTTGGCGTAGCCGTGCGGTCCGCCGGGCAGGAAGAGGGTGTGCCAGAGCCACAGAAACAGTTCCACGCCTGCCATCACGTAGAACACAAAGCTCCACGAGTAGCGTATGTTGCGTGTCACGACTTCCATATTGCCGCCCACCATCGCCATTACTCCGCAGCCGAAGAGGAGGGCCATAGTCAAAAATCCGCAGGATTTTTGACTATGGAATGTTGTTGTGTTGAGGTGTTGAGGTGTTGAGATTTGAGGTGTTGTGGTGTTGAGGTGTTGAGGTGTTGAGATGTTGAGATGTTGAGGTGTTGAGGTGTTGAGGTTGAGGTGTTGAGGTGTTGAGGTGTTGAGGTGTTGAGGTGTTGAGGTGTTGAGGTTGAGGTGTTGAGGTGTTGAGGTGTTGAGATGTTGCGCTTGGTTGGTGCACTTGAGACAAGTGCACCCCCTGAGACAAGTGCACCCCCTGGGGCGTGTCGACATAGAAGCGGTGCAGGGCGATGTTGTAGAACAGAGCCGAGCAGACGAAGAACGGCATGAAGCATGCCGTGCCCAGCAACCAGTAGCTGGTGTGGAGCGTGAAGGCTACGGCGGCGAGTGAGAGAGCGGAGATGAACTGTGTGGAGAGAATCCATACCTTTGTGGTGCCCCAGAAGTGGGTGACTATCATCTCGAACAGCGGGCGCAGCAGCACGGGCAGACATAGCAAGGCGATGGCAAGCGCTGTGTCGGGGGTGTCAAGTCCCATGCGACGCAGCATCACCATCGTCAGAACAAGCACAGACACAGCCAATCCGTCACCGAACATCAGCGACGGAAACCACAGGCAGCGGGTCTTTGCACCTCTGCGGCGTGGGCGGTAGGTTGTTTTCTTTTGCTTGTCTGTCATTATTTTTTCTTTCCGAACTCCGGGTCGATCTTCAGGAACGCAGTCACGAGGAACGTGATCAGGCAGCACGCCATCACGAAGATGAAGAACATCTTGTAGCCCATGATGTCCTTAACGTAGCCCGACACCATGCCTGGCAACATCAGTCCGAGGTAGGAGATGCCGGTGCATATAGAATAATGTGAGGTGCGGAACTTGCCCTGACTGTAGTAAAGCATGTAGAGCGTCAATACCGTGAAGCCCAAGCCGTAGCCGAACTGCTCCACGAAGAGGCACGACGATACGACCCATAGATTGGAGTCGAGCGTGTAGCTGAGGTATATGTACACCACATCGGGCAGCGTGATGGCGCATACGAGCGGCCACAGCCAGCGTTTCATGCCGTCGCGACTGACGAGCACGCCGCCGAGTATTCCGCCCAAGAGCAGACCGATGAGTCCCACAGTGCCCTGCGCCAGTCCGTACTCCTCGGGTGTCAGTGCCATTCCGCCTTCGGCTGTAGGTCGCATGAGGAACGTCTTTGTCATCGTGTTCAGCAGAGCTTCCGGAAAGCGGTATAACAGCAGGAAGAGCATCACGAACAGCGTCTCCTTTGTGCCGAACTTGCAGAAGAACGTGGCGAGCATCGTTTTCAGTTCGCTTGCCACCTCACCAACGCTCTTCTCCGAGCTGACATCGTCGGCAGGACGCGGCATCATCTTGCAGTGGTAGAGCCAGATGCCGATGAAGAGCGCTGCGAGAGCGTAGAAGATAAGTGTCCAGGTGTAGACCACCGGCATTTGCAACTGATGCTCGAGGAAGCCGGCGAGCGACACGAGTGCACCGTTCACGAAGATGACGGCGAGTCGATAGAACGTATTGCGCAGTCCGACGTACTTCGTCTGGTTGTGCTCGTCAAGCTCTATCATGTAGAAGCCGTCGGCAGAGATGTCGTGCGTGGCACTGGCGAACGCCATTGCGAAGAGGAAGAACATCGTGCCCTGGAACCAGAACGACGTAGGCAGCGTGAAGGCGATGCCAGCCAGCGCACTGCCCATGAGCAGCTGCATCGTGAGCACCCACCAGCGCTTTGTCTTCAGCAAGTCGATGAACGGGCTCCATAGCGGCTTCACCACCCAAGGCAGAGCCAGCCAGCCCGTGTAGAGTCCCACCTCAGCATCGCTCAGTCCCATCTGCATCAGCATGACTACCGACAGGGCTGTAACGACAACGTTTGGCAGGCCTTCTGCGAAATATAGTGTGGGGATCCATGCCCACGGATTTGTCTTTTTCAATTATTAATTTTTAATTTTTAATTATTAATTATTGCCAAAGGCAATTTTGAGTTTTGAGTTATGAAATGTTGTTTTGTTGAGGTGTTGTTATGTTGAGAAATGTACTAATGTCACCATCTCAACACCACACCACCTCAACATTCTTTCACCACCTCACCATTACTTATATATCCTCTTTATCTCCGCTCCGCGATAGTAGTGCAGCAGGATTTGGTCGTAGTTATAGCCCTTGGCACCCATTACGGCGGCACCAATCTGGCAGAGTCCCACGCCGTGTCCCCAGCCTGCACCCGTGAGTCGGAATGTCTGCGGCACGCCGTCCTTTACGTCCTCCTTGTCTACGACGAACGCGCTGCTGTAGAGATGCGTATCGCTCAGCGCGCGGCGTATCTCCAGTTCCTTACCGATAGTGAAGGTGCGCTCCGAGCCCACAATCTTCAGGCGGCAGATGCGTCCGCTGCTGCCACGCTCCACTGGCACGAGGTCGAGAATGTCGCCGAACTCCATCTTCAGTCGCTCTGTGATGAGGCTCTTCAGCTCGTCCTGCGTGTATGTGACGTGCCAGCGATAGAAGTCGGTCGTCTCCTGGTCGTAGTCGTTGAGCACTTCCGACAGTATCTTCTTGTCGTCGGTGTTGCAGAACGACTCCGGCGCCGTGCGAATCCAGCGTTCGGCATTCTCCTCTACGGTCAGGTCGGGCAGTTCTGCGGCTGCGGCGTTGCTGCATCCGCAAGAGCTTGCGTCAGCCACGTCGCGTATCGCCGCAAGATACGGTTTCTTCACGTTCTCCCAGCAATACTGGAACTCCTCCGTCGCGCCGCCGCAGCACTTGCTGAAGCGTGCGTCGCATATCTCGTCGTTGTCCATCAGTATCTGTCCGCGTGTGGCGTGTATAGCCTCCGCCACATGCTTGCTCGTAGCCTTTGTGATGCCCTGATAGCGCTGGCAGTGGTCGTCGGCGCATACGTCGAAGATGGTGTGGTCCTCGCGGTCGTACCACTTTATCAGCTCGTCGTCCTTGCGTATGAACGAGAAGAAGCCGCTGCCTCCGGCGCCCGTCTGCTGCTTGTGGCGCTGTTCAATCTGCGCAAGCAGCCAGCTGCGCGAGATGACGGCGTGCGCCTTGAGCAGTTCGAGGCTCGATGTGGCGCTCATCTCGCTTGAGATGACGCTCTCCAGATACGACTCCACGGGCAGTTCGTTGATGGAGCAGACGCGGTCTGAGTCTACCACGAGTCGCAGCGTGCCCAGGAAGGTCTGCGTCTCCTGACGCTCCCAGTGGAAGTTGACGCCGATTGTTACGTCGTGCAGCGAGAACGAGGCGTCGTTCTGCTGCGGATGGAAAGTAAGCTCGCGATACTGGTTGCCGTTCCACAGAATGCCGCCCTCATGAAACTCAACCACCTGCTCGCCCTCAATCAGGTTGCCCTTAGCCATGTACGGCTTGTTGAGCGAGAAAGATATCTTCGCGCCGCTCACGATGCCTACCGATACGTTCGGCTGCTTGCCTGCGAAGTGGGTGTTAGAAGCGAGGTTGCCTGCAGCAAGAGTGCGCAGCTTCTCGGCTGTCTCGTTGAACGTAGCCGTGTCCATGCCGCACTCCTTCAAGATAGCTACGGCTTCGTCTGCGCTGAGCGTGTTGAAGTCTTCGCTACGCGGTGTGACGATAAAGCCCGCCATGTCGAGCGAACCCGGACTGACGAGGCGCTTCTGCTCGCCGTCGGCGAAGTAGCAGTCGGGACGATGCTTCGTGCGTGGTATCACCACCACCTGATAGTCGTCGCCGTCGCGCCATGCTATGATGTTCATCATCGGCTCGGTATCGCCGCCGTGCATCGGCAGCGCCGAATAGAGCTTGCGGAAGAGCTGTTCGCCCGTGTGCTGATCGGTGGTGCGTATAGAGAATACGGGCACGGCGAAGCCGCGTACGGCGGTTATCGCACCACGCTCGTCGTTCTTTATGAGCACTTCGGTGTCGCGGCTCAGTCGTGGCCAGTTGGTCTGCAGCGGCAGCATGCCCGAACATACAGCCTGGAAGTGCATGTGGTCTGGAGCCGACGCGCCACACTTCGGTCCGTTATAGAACACCGTCAGCGTCGGATAGGCGTTGAGCAGTCGGTAAATCTCGCCATAGTTCATGCCGATGCTCTGCGGACGGTGCGTGCGCAGCGGAATGGTGAAGTGTTGCGGCATGATAGGGAAGGGGTTGACGAGAAGCGTGAAGTTCTTGTCCACCTGCTTCTGCATCTGCTCCTTCGGTCGGTTCTGCTCGCAGAGGAAGCAGGGGCGCTCGGCGATGGTCTTGCGGTCGATGTTTGCGCCCGTAGAGACGATGCGTGCGGGGTTGAACTGCAGCTTAAGCGTAATCTCGCCGCACGACAACTCGCGCGTCTTCACGTTGCGCAGGTCGTGGAAGTGCTGTCTGGCATCCTCCCACACCTCCAGCTGGCGGTTGAAGAAGCGCTGCAGCGAACTGTCGGCTGAGGCGTCTGCGGTGCCTTCGGAGAGTTGCTGGCGCGCCGCAATCTCCAGTGTGCGCAGGCGGTCCTTGTACAGGTTGTTGGCGTTCTGGCGCTCTATGCTGAGGGCGGCGTCGCTGTTGCCGTCCCAGCGGCGGCACAGATAAAGCTCGTCGAAGATTCTGCCGATGCGGTATTTGCGACTGAAGGCGAGTCCGAGAGCGTAGTCTTCGCCGTACGAAGTGTTCGGGAACTGAATCTGTCGCAGGATAGGCGTGAAGAAGGCGCGCGGCGCGCCGAGTCCGTTTATGCGCAGCGCATTGTTCGGTCCGTTCTGGTCGGTCCACTCCTTGTGGTCGATAAGTCCCGGCGGGAGTGTCTCGAGCTGGAAGTTGCACATGCGGTAGGAGCCCACAATCATCGCAGCCCCCTGCTTGTGAAACTCGTCGACGATGCGTTGCAGCGTCTGCGGCGACGAGTAGAGGTCGTCGCTGTCGAGCTGCACGGCGAAGCGTCCGCAGCGTGCGTCGTCTACAGCCACGTTCCAGCAGCCGCCGATGCCGAGGTCGGTGCGCTCGGGTATGATATGTATGAGGCGCTTGTCCTCGGCAGCTGCCGCTTCGAGGATGTCAGAAGTGCCGTCGGTAGAGTGGTTGTCCACCACTATTACGTTATATTTGAATGTAGTCTTCTGCGCGAGAGCCGATCCGACAGCGTCGGCGATGGTCTTGGCGCGGTTGAAAACGGGGATGATCACCGAAGCCTCGTACGTGAAGTCCTGCTCGCTGTAGTCGGGCTTCATATACTTCGACGTGTCTACCGTAGCGCCAATCTTGTCGAGGTGCTTCGTTGCCGCCTGTTCCATCTCTATCTGCACCTCGCGGTTGCGCGGGTTGACGTAGTCGAACTGGCGCTCGCCGCTCTTGCGCGAGTCGGTCTCCACCTGCGTGTACAGATACTCGTTAAGATGGAAAATCTGCGACTTGCGGCTGATGTACAGGCGCAGGTCGTAGAAGCCCGCCCACTTGTAGTCGGCGAGATGCTGCTTTGCGGCGTACTCATGCAGCAGCGATGCGCGTATGAGCACGAGCTGTCCGAAGTCGAAGTCGTCGCGTATGCTGCCCGTCTGATAGTCGATGGTAGGATGTTTCTCCTGCACGCCGTCCTTTTGTATGTAGCAGTCGGCGTACACCATGCCCGCATTGCTGTCGGTAGCCACGCGCAGCAGTCGGTCGAGCGCGTGCAGTCCGAGGCTCACCGGCGTGTGCTTCAGGCTCAGCAGCACGTATTCGGCGTCGGTATGCTCCTCGATGGTGAGCAGCGTCTTTGTCGACGTCAGTCCGTCTATGGTTATTACGGTGCAGTCGCTGATGCTGTCCGAGTCGCCGCACGCGCAGATGTCGCTTGCGTCGCTCACGAGCAGGTTAATATGCTGTGTAGTCTTGCTTTGGCTCAGCGTTTGCAGCGAGTCGGCAATCTCGGCTACATCGTTGCAGGGCAGAAAGCAATCAATTTTTTCTCTCATTGTTGTTTATAGTTTTTGCAAGTCCGCAAGAAACGCTTTCAGTGTTATCACGTCTACTTTCGGAAATGATATTTGTTTCAGAATATTGAAGTGATGGTCTTGTGTTACAATATACTTTGCGTTGCCAATAATGGCGCAGTCAACAAATTTATTATCGTCTTCGTCTGCTTCTATAAGATGGAAAGCATACGAAGGTGATATAAGTTTTATGTTTTTCCTGTTTAGAATGGCTGTGATGATGAATTCGGAAACCAAAGGTGATATGTTTCGCGCTATAACTTCCGAGTATTCCTCTATGATATCATTTGTTACGCACAGAACGTACTTGCCATCAAGAAAGTCTTGCCACACTTGATAGTATTCATTCTGTGCCGAAATAGCCATAATCAGACAGTTGGTATCCAAGACAATGTTCATAGCTTTCTATCGTTTGTAAGGAGTTCTTTCGTGAAGATTCTCAAAGCTTTCGAACTTTGCCTCGTTCATCTTTCCGTTAGCCCACATAGCGTCTATCTCTTCCTTCGCTTTCTTTGCGAAGAAATCGGATATCGCTTGTTTCAAGTCAGCTAAAGCCTCGGGACTTTTCACCCATTGCATCATATTGAGTATATCAATCTGCGCATCGTTCAGTACTGTTGCTGCCATATTGTTTGCTTTAAAGTTATTAGTAAATGTCCTTTTATTAGATTAAGATGTGCGCTTCCGCGCAAAATCTATATGCAAAAGTAATGTTTTTTATCTGAAAAACGGAGTAAAAACGGCTTAATTTATGCGTTTGTAGTCAAATGATTTTGGCGTTCGGATTATTTGCAGTAATTTTATACATTGAAAACAAATCGATTACTCTAAAACAACATATTTCGCGATGAACAAGAATATTCTCTTAGCGAGCGCCGCCCTCTCCGTAGTGCCTACGCTCGTGGCTGCGAAGGCGCCTGGAAAGCGTGTGCAGCCGAAACAACCCAACATTATATTCATATTGTGCGACGACATGGGCTACGGCGACCTCGCCTGCTACGGACAGCCCTATATCAGCACGCCCAACATCGACCGCATGGCTGAGGAAGGCATGCGCTTCACTCAGGCTTACGCCGGTTCGCCGGTGTCTGCGCCCTCGCGCGCTTCGATAATGACGGGTCAGCATTCGGGTCACGGACACGTGCGCGGCAACCGCGAATACTGGTCTGCTGAGCATACCGTGATGTACGGCAACAACGTAGACTTTGCTGTTGTGGGTCAGGAGCCTTACGATCCGCAGCACAAGATTCTGCCCGAGATGCTGAAGGACCACGGCTACACCACAGGCGTCTTCGGCAAGTGGGCAGGCGGCTACGAAGGCTCGCCCTCTACGCCCGACAAGCGCGGCGTAGACGAGTTCTACGGCTACATCTGCCAGTTTCAGGCGCATCTGTATTATCCCAACTTCCTCAACCGCTACTCGCGCTCTATGGGCGACACGGCGGTAGTGCGCGAGGTGATGGAGCAGAACATACAGTACCCCATGTTCGGACGCGACTACCATAAGCGCCAGCAGTATTCGGCACGCATCATTCACGACAAGGCGCTCGAGTGGATTGACCGTCAGGACGGTAAGAAGCCGTTCGTGGGCTTCCTCACGTACACCCTTCCTCACGCCGAACTGGCACAGCCCTACGACAGCATCGTGGAGGGCTACGCGAAGAAGTTCTTCGTCGACAAGACGTGGGGCGGACAGGAGGGCTCGCGCTACAACGCCGTGGAGCATACCCACGCACAGTTTGCCGGAATGATAACGCGTCTCGACCAGTACGTGGGCGAGGTGATGGCGAAGCTGCGCGAGAAGGGCCTCGACAAGAACACGCTCGTCATCTTCACCTCCGACAACGGACCTCATGAGGAGGGCGGCGCCGATCCCGAATTCTTCGGACGCGACGGTAAGCTGCGCGGACTCAAGCGTCAGTGCTACGAGGGCGGCATACGCATTCCGTTCATAGCATGGTGGCCCGGACACGTCAAGGCTGGTGAGGTGAACGACCTGCAGTTCGCCTTCTACGACCTCATGCCTACGTTCTGCGACCTCGCCGGCGTGAAGAACTTCCGCAAGCGCTACACCAACCGCCAGCTCGCAGGCGACGGCTTCGACGGACTCTCCATCGCTCCGACGCTCCTCGGCGACGATGCCAAGCAGCTGAAGCACGACCATCTCTACTGGGAGTTCCACGAGACCGACCAAATCGCTGTGCGCCGTGGCGACTGGAAGCTGATTGTCGTAAAGGGCAAGCCGCGCCTGTACAACCTCGCCACCGACCTGCACGAGGACAACGACGTGAGCGCTGCGCATCCCGACATAGTAGCCGAACTTGTGGACGTTATACGCAAGGAGCATGTAGACAATCCGCAGTTCAAGGTGACGCTACCTTATTAATATACTTCTTGAAATCTTGCTGGTTGTCCGTAATGTACTGATAATCAATACTAATCGAGACGACAAAATGACAAGAGAAACAAATTAGATGTAAACAGATTGAAGATAATGTTGGCAGTAACCAAGCGCTCAAACAAGTGGTTGGCAGAAATGTTGGGTAAAGACCAAGCAACCATTTCTAAATGGTGCACCAACACTTGCCAACCAGACTTGGAAACCTTAATACGGATTTCTGATTTGCTGAAAGTGGATGTAAACGATTTGTTGAACAAAGAATGTATCAAAGAATGATGGACGATATATTGAAACAGATAAAGGCTGGCGAGGTGTCGGGGGTGCAGTTCAAGGAACGCATTCTCGACAAATATGATATTGCCTGTGAGTTAGTGGC
>OQVR01000388.1_pt1 | contig 19332 bp, 16 predicted proteins | sample 1691521 | NCBI WGS metagenome assembly OQVR01 (sample SAMN03418256, study PRJEB22391) | human gut metagenome | biome: human-gut; feature: organic feature; material: feces | host: Homo sapiens | place: Tanzania | collected 2013-01
AGTACTTCTACATGAGCGGAATCAACTACATGTTGAACATTTATTTCAGATTCTAAGGATTCCAAGGTATGAAAAGAATATATTTCGCGCTGATCGCCGCCATTTTCGTCCTCGCCTCCTGCGAGGAGTGGGACCAGGTCTTCACCACGGACTACGGCAAGGCTGATGTGTACGAGCCTGTGACGATGACCCCCAACACGACCATCGCCCAGCTCAAGGCTCTGTACAAGTCCGGTCCGGTGAAGATCGAGAAGGACATCGTCATCGGAGGACAGGTGGTCTCCGAGGACCGCAGCGGCAATGTCTACAAGAGCATCTACATCCAGGACGCCACGGGCGGCATAGAGTTGAAGATCGGCAAGAACGCCCTCTACAACGACTACAAGCTCGGCCAGTGGGTCTATGTCAAGTGCGGCGGCCTTACGCTCGGCGCCTACAACGGAATGATCCAACTGGGCTACGCCGATCCTACCGGTGAATATGAGACCTCCTACATCGAGGTTCAGTACATCATTGACACTCACATATTCAGAGGTAAGATTGACACTCCGCTGCAGCCTAAGAAAGTCTCCGCCGCCGATCTTCTGAAAGAGGAGAACATCGGCTGCTATGTCGAGCTTGACGGCCTGACCTACGCCAACGAGATCTTCTGCCTTGTCTATGTGGATCAGTACAAGAACAAGAAGGACAACGACAACAGGATTTTCTTCTCTGACAAGTCTTGGGGCGTTACAACCTGGGCTATGTCCAAGGAAGGCTTCAGGAATTATTTGAATTCCGGTGTATTCGATTCCGGTGCCACAAACACCGGCAAGACCGTGCCTGAGCTCAAGGCCACGCTTCTGAAGAACGCGTCGGCATATTCCGTCAGCCAGTACTTCAATATGGGCAGTCAGTCCGTGCAGATCCGCACCAGCGGCTATTCCCGCTTCGCAGATACCCAGATTGACGAGGCCATCCTCGGTGGCGCCCCGATCAACGTCAAAGGAATCCTCACTATCTATCAGGGTAAGGCACAGTTCACCTTGATAGACCTTGATGGAGTTGAGAAAGTGATCTAATAAGATTGTGAACTTTGAAAGCCTCCGTTCGGTCATTTCCCGTGCGGAGGCTTTTTCAATGAAAATATCAAATGTCTGTGAGTGTCAAGGCTTTGTTCCTTTGGAAAAAAGCCTTATCTTTGAGAGTTGAGTTATATTGAATTATGGAGGCCGGATTCAAAAGATTCCCTATCGGGATACAAACATTCAGTAATATTGTCGAGGGAGGTTACCTCTACATCGACAAGACAGGTTTTGTGCACGATTTGGCGGAGACTTACAAGTACGTGTTCCTGAGCCGTCCGCGTCGTTTCGGTAAATCCCTGCTCTCCTCGACTTTCCGTAGTTACTTCGAAGGAAAGAAAGAACTTTTCGAAGGGCTCAAGGCCGGAGATATGAAGAAAGAATGGAAGCGGCACCCGGTCTTCCATTTCGACATGTCCACAGCCAAGCACGTGAACGAGGATCAGCTGTTGCGCCAGCTCGACTATAAACTTGCTGAATATGAAAGAGTTTATGGCAAAGGTGAGAATCTGGACAAGATGGATGTCAACGCAAGGTTGGAGTTTCTGGTGAAAGAGGCGTTCGCCAAGACCGGGGAACCAGCTGTGCTGATCGTTGATGAATATGACGCACCGCTGCTTGATGTGATGAACGACAAGGTCAGGCTTCCGTCCCTGAGGCAGATAATGAGGAATTTCTACAGCCCGATAAAGAGCCTTGACCCTTATCTGCGGTTTGTCTTCATTACCGGAATCAACAAGTTCGCCCAGCTCAGCATATTCAGTGAGCTGAACAATCTGAAGAATATTTCGATGGAGACTAAATACTCGGCGATTTGCGGTATTTCTCAGAAGGAACTGGAGGACAATATTCAATATGGTGTGCAGGCGCTTGCCGACAGGCAGAAGATTTCCTACGAAGAAGCTCTGAAATTGTTGAAATATAACTACGACGGCTATCATTTCTGCGATGGGTCCGAGGATATCTACAATCCTTTCAGCTTGCTTAATGCCTTGAGTGACCGTCGTGTCGGCAGCTACTGGTTTGATTCCGGCACGCCGACCTACCTTGTAGAAAGGCTGAGGCGTAACCCGATTGATGAAACCACATTGGACAACATCCCGCTGGTTCCCCAGTCCGATTTTGACGTGTCTCCGGAACTCTCCGACAACTCCTTGCCGATGCTCTATCAGACTGGTTACCTGACCATCAAGTCCTACGATGAGCGGATGCAGCTCTACACCCTCGGCTACCCGAACAGGGAAGTCAAGATAGGCTTCACCCGAGGGCTTCTCGGTGAATATCCGAGCAAGACAGGAACAGCCTCCGGATTCGTGGCGCATTTCTATGCCGCGATGGACTCCCAAGACATCGACCTTGCGATGGAGAAGCTACAGGCTTATCTCGCCGGAATCCCGAACGATTTGGAGAACAAGACCGAGAAGCACTATCAGACAATCATATACCTGATTTTTTCATTGCTCGGGTTCTACATCCGCACCGAGGTCAAATCCGCCATCGGACGAGCCGACGCCGTCTGCTACACCGACAACAGCATATATGTTTTCGAGTTCAAGGTTGACGGCTCTGCAGAAGACGCATTGAAGCAGATAGACGAAAAAGGCTACATGCTCCCTTACAAGTTAGAGGACGGCAAGACCCTCGTCAAAGTCGGCGTCAACATCTCCTCCCGGACCCGCACCGTCGAGAAGTGGGTTGTGGGATAATCCGTATTCCCGTGTTCGGGCATATTCATTGATTTGATGGAATATAATGGATATTAACATATTAAAATTTAAATCAAACTAAGATGAAAAAAACAATCTTAGCATTAGGAGCGATCGCTATGATGGCAGCCTGCACACAGACAAAGAACAATCCGTTCCTGGAGGAATGGGACACACCGTACGGCATTCCGCCGTTCGAGAAGATTCAGCTTACCGATTACATTCCTGCCGTCAAGGCCGGGATTGAGGAGCAGAACAAGGAACTTGAGGCCATCCTGGGCAATCAGGATGCGCCGACGTTTGAGAACACCGTGGCGGCTTACGAGCTGTCCGGCAGGACTTTGACCAAGACGACGGCCGTGCTGTTCAACCTTCAGGAGACAGAAGGCAGCGATGAGATGAACAAAGTTGTCGAGGAGGCCACGGCCCTGATGACCGAGCACGAGGACAACATCTCGATGAACAAGGCGTTCTTCGAGCGTGTCAAGGCTGTCTATGACGCTGACCAGAGCGGACTTACGAGAGAGCAGCAGATGGTGCTCAAGAAACTTTACCAGAGTTTCACCCGCAACGGTGTGGATCTGGAGGAGGCCGCCCAGGCAAGGCTTAAGGAGATCAACCAGAAGATCGCCGCCGCGCAGCAGAAGTTCGGCACGAACCTTCTGGCCGAGAACAACGCGTTCAAGGAGCAATTCGGACTCCCTGTCTCATCCTACACCTCCGAGATGACATCCTGCGAGGACAGAAGCCGCCGCGAGGCGATGTTCAAGGCATATTCCTCAAGAGGAAACAATGGCAATGAATATGACAACAAGGCTCTCTGCCTTGAGATCCTGAAACTCCGCGCCGAGAAGGCCAAACTCCTTGGCTTCGACAATTTCGCAGCCTATCAGCTGGACAACAAGATGGCTCACGACCCTGCTACCGTGGACGCTTTCCTTGACAGGATCATCGGCCCGGCAGTGGCCAAGGCTAAGGAAGAGGTGGCTGACATGCAGGTGATTATGGATGAGGACATCCAGGCCGGTAAGGTGGCCGCAGGTTCGAGGATCGAGCCTTGGGACTGGTTCTACTACGCCGAGAAGGTACGTCAGCGGAAATATTCATTGGACGAGAATCTGACGAAGCCATATTTCCGGATGGAGAATGTCCGCAACGGCATATTCTTCGCCGCCAACAAGCTTTACGGCATCTCCGTCGAGCCGCTGAAGGATGTTCCGCTCTACAACCCTGCCGTCGAGGCCTTCAAGGTCATTGACGCGGACGGAAGTCTTCTTGGAATATTCTCGACCGACTATTTCCCTCGCTCTTCGAAGAGAGGCGGCGCGTGGATGACGAACTTCCGTGAGCAGTATGTTGACGCCCAGGGCAATGACGTTCGCCCTATCGTCATCAACGTCTGCAACATGACGGCTCCGACCGACTCTCTCCCGGCCCTTTTCACCATTGATGAGGTCGAGACGGTGTTCCACGAGTTCGGTCACGCCCTCCACGGACTTCTCACGAAGTGCCACTATCCTTCCGTCAGCGGAACCAATGTCGCCCGTGACTTCGTGGAGACATTCTCTCAGTTTAATGAGAACTGGGCTTTCCAGCCGGAGATTCTCGCTGAATATGCCAAGCATTACGAGACCGGTGAGGTTATTCCTGACTCCCAAGTGGCCAAGATTAACAATGCCGGCAAGTTCAACCAGGGCTTCATGACCTCCGAGCTTTGCGCCGCGTCTATCCTCGACATGAAGTGGCACGAGCTTGACGAGGAGGATCTCGCGAAGCTTTCCGAGGGAGACCAGGCCGCCAATGTGGCTGAATTCGAGAAGAAGGTCTGCAAGGAGATGGGTCTCATCGACGAGATCATCCCTCGCTACCGCACCACATACTTCAACCACATCTTCAACAGCGGCTACAGTGCCGGCTACTACAGCTATCTCTGGGCCGAGGTTCTGGACAAGGACGCTTTCGAGTACTTCCAGCAGCAGGGCATCTACAATCCTGAGGTGGCTCTGAAGTTCCGCCAGACCTTCCTTGAGAAGGGTGGCAGCGAGGAACCGATGACCCTCTACCTTTCTTTCCGTGGCGCCCAGCCTGATCCCGGCGCCCTCCTCCGCGCCCGTGGACTGACTGAAAAATAGAACGGTATTCCGATACTAAGTAATCATTAAAGAATAACTTGAACAATTTGTATATCTTTATGGTCTATATTTCTTTTCTCATCAGTCGTGTACCTCCAGTACACTCCTTCTTCCAAAAGAAATCTATCCTCATAAATCTGACACAAATTTAGTTCAACTTATTTTTTAACGCTTACTAAGAGGAAAGACATATTTATAAGTATAAGAAGGACATCCCCTTTTTGAAATTTTGCACGTTACCAAAATTTTCAAAAAGGGGATGTCCTTCTTATGTCCCGATGATTGAATACTTTTCCGTCGGTCGCTGAGCTTGTCGAAGCACCGTAAGCCAAAACTGCATAAACAACTGCTGACAGAAGGGCAGAAAAAAGGCAAATGGCAAATTTTGCACGTTACCAAAATTTGCCATTTGATTTTTCCACTGCCGTTCGTTAAGTTAACACGTACTTTTGTGGGGACTCGATACCTTTCCGACGACGCTTTGCTCCCGGAACGTTCTCGAAGAGTGCTTCGTGTCCCTCTCCGGCGACGTTTTCCCTTCTAAGCGTTCCCCGAGAGTGTCTAATGTTCCTCTTGGGCTACGCTTTACTCTAAAATCGTTGCCCAAGAGTGCGTGGCTACGGCTTGGCGATGCGGCAACGGGCTAGTTTGGAGGCTTTGTCAGGATCGAGGATGCCGGCTTTCTGGAGGTTGGAGACGGTCCATTCGGATTTCGGAGAGTTTTCTCTTAATATGACAATGCTCCGCGCGGCTCGTTTCCCGATATACGAGTGTGCGGCGAGTTCCTTCTCAGTTAGTGTCCACAATGAATATGGCAGCGTGGCGAGAGTGTCGCACTTGATGAGATCCTTGAGGTTGTCGAACTTCTCCTGATCGAAGTGCCAGATGTCCATGAGCTGCTCCGGGTATGAATATCCTCCCAACTCCTTGCGGTAGGAGACCATCTTGCCTGCGAAGAACTTACCGATGCCTGGAAGTGACATAAATGTCACTGAATCAGCGGAGTTGATGTCAATTTTGGGAATATCGATGTATTTCTCCAGCCGTCGGAATACGGAATCCTCCACGACGTATGATTTCGCGAAATCGCTCCGGCGTCGGAACCGTCCGCCTTTTTGCCGGTAGTTGTCAATGGATTGCGCCTGCTTCTGGGTGAATCCCAGGCGCATGAGATCGTCAACGCTGACAGTGTTCGGATCGAAGCGGAAACTCTCGTACTTTCTTGGAGTGTTGTTTCTTCTGATCTGCTCGGCCAGAGGAGAGTGCTCCGAGTTCCTGCGGAATGACTTGCTGACCGAACCGCTTCCCTTTTTGTACACCAAAGCCTTGTTTTCTGTACCAAATGCCTTTCCGGATGTGTTTGGTACACCAGAAGGCTTTTTCCTGTACGGTGATGCCGCTTCGGCAGGCCCGGCGACCGGAGAACGGTTGCCGGCCCGATCAGTCGCTGAGCCTGTGGTTTGACAGGGCTCACCAAACATCGAAGCGTCCGGAGTATGGTTGTCGGACTGGGTGGTCGCTGAGCTTGTCGAAGCGACTGGCCTTTCGTTAGCAGTTACGCCGACTGCCTGGCTGGCATTTTCGGAAGCGTAAACAAACACGGTGTCCGGCTCGTCATGATTGGCGATGATCCGTGCGACCGAGGCCTTATGGATGAACAGTGCCGCCTGGTAGCCGACAATGAGAAACAGCAGGGCCACCGCCCCGACAACGAATGAAGCGGACGGTCTCTTGCCATCCTTGTTGGAGTTGAAGTCTTTCATAATATTCAAAGATTATTCTTCCACCTCGGCTTTCCGCCTTTCCTTTTTGGATGACGCACCGGCGACGACTACGACGATCTCGCCTTTGGGCTCGTGGTCCTTGTACCAGGCTGACACCTCCGAGAGTGTTCCATGTTTGTGCTCCTCGTGGATTTTGGAGATTTCCCTTGCGACGGAGCATTCGCGATCCGGTCCGAAATATTCAATGAACTGGTCAAGGGTTTTGACAAGCCTGTAAGGCGATTCGTAGAAAATCATTGTCCGTGGCTCCTCAGCAAGGGTTTTCAGCAGGGTCTGGCGACCTTTCTTCACCGGAAGGAACCCCTCGAAGCAGAATCTGTCGCAAGGCAGGCCGGAGGAGACTATCGCCGGGATGCAGGCCGTGGCTCCGGGAAGTGTCTGCACCTCAATTCCTTCCGCCGCGCATGTGCGGGCAAGAAGGAAGCCTGGATCAGAAATGCCTGGCGTACCGGCGTCGCTGATCAATGCGACATTCAATCCGCCAAGAATCCGTTCCTTGATCATCTCGGCGGTCTGGTGCTCGTTGAACTTGTGATGGGACTGGAGTTTGCCGTGAATGTCGTAGCGGTGAAGCAGGACGCTGCTCGTCCTTGTGTCTTCAGCAAGGATCAAGTCCGCGTCTTTCAACACCTGAACGGCTCTGAAAGTCATGTCGTCCAGGTTTCCGACAGGTGTCGGGACTATGTAGAGGATTCCGGGCATGGTTTTGCCGTAAGATGTTGTTTTGATATTATCTGGTCCGCCACCACTCGTGGCGGCTTCCCTTGCCGGGGTTTTACCTAAGTTTTCTGCGGACCGCCATCATCAGCCTGTAAACAGGCTCGGAGTTCAGGTCCCAGTCCGGGAAATTCGTCTGGATGTAGGATATCGCCTCATCGAGGTTGGTCATGCCATTGAAAGCGCTGATTGTGCTTTGGAAGAGGATAGGGTCCTCCCTGAACAGCACGTTGATCAGCAGAACCCTGTCGTTGAGGGATATGGCGCTGATGACATTCTTGACCTGCGAGCCAGGACGGTCGGTTCTCCATGCCTGCTTCTCCGCCATCACATCCATGACGGCGGTCTCGGCTTTCTTGCTGTCAAGGATAGCGGCCTTTGGCTTCGGCGTAGGCTCCTCTGATGTCGGATTTATCGCAATCTCCGGCTCTATGTCGAGGGTCGGTTCGGAAATCGTCTCTGGGACAGCGGATGGCTCGTCGGCCGGGAGATCATCATCGAAAGGCAGGTCGTCAGGGACCGCGTTTACCGCTTGTCCGGTCGCTTCTACAGGCTCAGCGATCGGTGCCGCCAGTTCAGCAGGTTCTGTGGTCGCCTCGGCAGGTTCAGCGGCCGGTGCCACATTCTCAGACGCTTCGGCAGGCTCGACATCCGGTGTCACATCCTCAGGCGGTTCTGTGGTCGCTTCGGCAGGCTCAGCGACCATCGGCGAGGCTGCATATTCAGCGGCGGGATCCTCTATGACAGGAGAGATGTCGATGTCTTGGATGGAAATGTCAATAGGGGTTTCGTCAAAGGCTGGCATCTGACTCCGCTCCGGCTCGTTGACAGATTTCTCCGCGGAACCGGAGATGGTTCCAAGCGCGCGGACTTCTTCCTCAAGAGCCTCAAGCTCCGCCTTCATATTGCCAATTCTTTCCAGCAGCGCGGAAAGCCTTTTTTCGTCGATGTTTCCCATAAAAATACTATCTTTGCCTGACAAACCGGAAGGGGCGGAAAACCACGCCGCGCCGCAAGGTTTGCGAGTGTTATTGATTATTTCAACAAATCTAACGAAATGTTTTCAGAAAACATAAAAAAAACCGGATGTATAGAAGTTATTTGTGGCTCAATGTTCTCCGGCAAGACAGAGGAACTGATCCGCAGGATCCGCAGAGCCAAGTTCGCCAACCTCAGGATCGAGATTTTCAAGCCGACGATCGACACAAGATATTCAGAGGATGACGTTGTCTCGCACGACTTCCACAAGATCCCTTGCCATTCCGTGAAGGATCCGAAAGAGATGCTGAACGTCGGTCCGGATGTGCAGGTCGTCGGGATTGACGAGGCCCAGTTCTATGATATGTCGCTTGTGGATGTGGCCCAGGAACTCGCCGACCGCGGAATCCGTGTGATCATCGCCGGCCTTGACACCGATTTTCTCGGAAAACCTTTCGGCCCGATGCCTTACCTCATGGCGGTTGCTGAAGAAGTAAGAAAAGTCCACGCTATATGCGTCAGGTGCGGTAACCTTGCCAACCACTCACATAGATTATCACACAGCACAGAACTCGTGGTCCTTGGAGAGAAGGATGCCTACGAGCCTCTGTGCCGTGAATGTTACAACAAGGCGATCGCCGGGGAACGTGAGGCTTAGTCCTTCACGTTCTTCAACGCCTCGCGTACCTTCGCCTCGATCTCGTCGCAGAGTTCCTGGTTGTCCTTGAGAAGCTGCTTGGTGGCCTCGCGTCCCTGGGCCAGTTTCTGGTCGCCGTAGCTGAACCAGGATCCGCTCTTGCCCACGATGCCATATTCAACGCCAAGATCCAGAATCTCGCCGGCGTGTGAGATGCCCTCGCCGAACACGATGTCGAACTCGGCCTTCTTGAAAGGCGGAGCCATCTTGTTCTTCACCACCTTGACGCGGGTGCGGTTGCCGAGTGCCTCGTCGCCGTCCTTGAGCTGGGTGGTCTTGCGCACGTCGATGCGGACGGAGGCGTAGAATTTCAATGCGTTACCACCTGTCGTGGTCTCCGGGTTGCCGAACATCACGCCGATCTTCTCCCTCAGCTGGTTGATGAATATGCAGCAGGTGTTCGTCTTGGAGATGTTCGCCGTCAGCTTCCTCAGCGCCTGGCTCATAAGCCTTGCCTGGAGGCCGACCTTGTTGTCACCCATCTCGCCCTCGATCTCGGCTTTCGGAGTCAGCGCGGCGACAGAGTCAACCACCACAATGTCAATGGCTCCCGAACGGATCAGGTTGTCGGCGATCTCAAGCGCCTGTTCGCCGTTGTCCGGCTGTGAGATGAGCAAAGTCTCAAGGTTAACCCCCAGAGCCTTCGCGTAAGTTCTGTCGAATGCGTGCTCCGCGTCGATCATCGCCGCGATGCCGCCCTGTTTCTGCGCCTCCGCGATCGCGTGGATCGCCAGAGTGGTCTTACCGCTGGATTCCGGACCGTAGATCTCCACGATCCTTCCGCGCGGATAACCTCCGATTCCAAGCGCGTGGTCAAGCGCGACGGAACCGCTCGGAATGACCTGCACGTCCCATTGTGGCTGTTCCCCCAGCTTCATGATCGTTCCTTTCCCGTAGTCTTTCTCAATCTTGTCGATCGTGGCCTGCAGCGCCTTGAGTTTGGCGGCGCCGGTGTCTGTGGCCTTAGCCTCTACCTCTTTTGCCATAATGTTAAAATAAAATGTTAGTTGTTTTTGGGCGAAAAGATGTCGCCTTTGTGACAAAGATATAAAATTACGTCCAATCCGGCGTTATTTTTCATTAAATTTGTAGTAGGAAAATAAACTCTTGGAATATGCGTGAGCAACTGCTTGGTAAGACTCCTGTCGAATTGAAGGATATAGCTTTGAAAGTCGGTCTGCCTGCCTTTACCGGCAAGCAGATCGCTCAGTGGATGTACGGCCGGAAGGTCCGGAGCATCGATGAGATGACCAACATCTCGAAAGCCGGACGCGAAAGGCTGAAGGAGGAATATTCCCTCGGCGTGACCTTGCCTTCGACCTGCCAGGTCTCTTCGGACGGCACGAAGAAATACCTTTTCCCGGTGGGTGAGGGCAACGCCGTAGAGGCGGTGATGATCCCCGACGAGGACAGGAAGACCCTCTGTGTCTCCTCGCAGGCCGGCTGCCGGATGGGCTGCAAGTTCTGCATGACAGGACGGCAGGGATTCCATGGCAACCTCACAGTGGCGGACATCCTTTCCCAGTTCATCGCCATCGACGAGGCCGCGGAGCTGACGAACGCCGTCTTTATGGGAATGGGCGAGCCTCTGGACAACTTCGGCAATGTGATGAGGGCGATCGAGGTGCTGACCTCCGACTGGGGATTCGGCTGGAGCCCTAAGCGTGTCACCCTTTCGACCATCGGAGTCCTTCCGAACCTGAGGAAATACCTCGAATCCACCCGCTGCCACCTCGCCGTCAGCCTCCACAACCCGTTCCCGGACGAAAGGGCGGAGATGATGCCGGTGCAGAAGGCGTGGCCGGTGCAGGAAGTGATCGACATGATCCGTGAATATGACTTCACAGGCCAGCGCAGAGTGAGCTTTGAATATACCATGTTCGCCGGCCTGAACGATGACAAGCGTCACGCCGACGCGCTTATCCGGCTGCTTCGCGGACTGGAGTGCAGGGTCAACCTGATCCGCTTCCACAAGATTCCGGACGCTCCGTTCGAGACAACTCCGCAGATCATCATGGAACGCTTCAGGGACAGGCTCTCAAACCACGGAATCACCTGCACGATAAGGGCTTCCAGAGGAGAGGACATTCTTGCCGCATGTGGGATGCTGGCCGGGGAACACAGTAGGAAATGAATATGGCAAATAACGTTCAATGACTATGGGAACGAGAACAAGATTGATTTTCACATCACTGGCCGTGATGGTCTCCTTGACGGCCTTGGCGGAATCCAGGTCTCAGCATTCGGTGCTGGATGACAGGAGGGAGGCCGCTGATCTGAGGGTTGAGGTGATCCGGCATAAACTGGACTCCATAAGGCGTTTCAGACATCGTCCGACCGTCGCCCTTGTGCTGAGCGGAGGCGGAGCCAAAGGGGCGGCTCATGTGGGCGTGATAAAGTATCTGGATTCAATCGGAATGCCGGTTGACATCGTGATGGGTACCAGCATGGGCGGCCTTGTGGGCGGAATCTATGCCCTTGGCTACAATGCAGAGCAGCTTGACACCCTGATCCGGAGCATAGACTGGGACCAGGCCTTGAGCGACCGTGTGCCGAGGGACTACCTGTCCTATTCCTCAATCAAATACAAGGAGAAATATGTCCTGTCCTTCCCGTTCTTTTATGACAAGGATGAGTACTTGCAGATGAAGGACGCCGACGGTCGGTACACAAGAAGGGTCGAGGACATCCACTTCGGCGCGGGGGGATCCGACGCCACGAACATGGTCAAGGACAACCTTCTGGGGAGCCTTCCGTCCGGAATGGTCTATGGCCAGAATGTCAACAACATATTCAGCTCGCTTTCCGTCGGTTATCAGGATGTGACTGATTTCTATGACCTTCCGATTCCGTTTCTTTGCGTGGCGACCGACCTCGTGTCCGGTACCGCCAAGATCTGGACCGAGGGCAAACTCAACACGGCTCTCCGTTCCACGATGTCGATTCCGGGACTCTTCGCCCCTGTCAGGGTCGGCGGCATGGTGCTGGTTGACGGCGGCATGAGGAACAACTACCCGACAGACCTTGCCAAGAAGGTCGGGGCTGACATCGTGATCGGTGTCAATCTTTCCAGTGGCTACAAGGGCTACAACGAGATCAATAATCTTGCTGACATCATCAACACCGGCATCGACATGTTGGGGCGCACCTCTTTCGAGTCCAACATAGACATCCCGGATGTCAACATCAAGCCTGACCTGCACGAGTACAATATGCTCAGCTTCGACGAACGCAGCATTGACACCATCATCAACAGGGGCTACCAGGCCGCCTTGGCCGTCGCTGACAAGCTTGACTCGCTGAAGAAGGTCGTCGGGTCTGACAGGACTGTCATAAGCAACGATCCGGCTGATGACATCAGGGTAAGGAAAGTGCTTGTGTCGGGAGTTGAGATCGCCGGAGTAAATGACAGGGAAAGTCTTTACCTGATGAACAAGATCAAGATCGGGGCTGGCTCCAGGATGGGCAATCAGGAAATCGAGGATGCCGTGGCCACAATCTTCGGCACTAACGCGTTTGACTATGTGAACTATGAACTGCTTGGAGACGAGGAACCTTATAGGCTGAGGTTCAACTGCAAGAAGGGCCCTGTCTGCCAGCTTGGTCTTGGCGGACGTTTCGACACGGAGGAGATTGTGTCGGTGCTGGTCAATCTGGGCTGGGGAGTCCACAAGATCCAGGGCTCGTCACTGGATTTCACCGGCAAGGTGGGAACCAATCCGAACGCCAGCGTGACATATTCCTACATCTCGCCGAAAGGAATGTCGTTCAATGTGCTGGCTGGGGTCAGGTACACTGACAGGAACACGTTCAGCATCGGAGGCAACAGGTTCAGGATCAACTTTCTGGATGTGCGGCAGGAGGTATTTCTGTCCAACATCACATGGTCCACTTTCTATCTGAAGACAGGTTTCAGGAACGACTACTACAACGTCAATTCATTGATGGCCGAGCAGTCGTTCGGAGACTACGATGTCAACCAACTGTCAAATGATTATGTGACATTCTTCATCGATGCCCGCAAGGACTCGTTCGACAACGCCTACATCCCGACAAAAGGGAAGTCTTTCGGCCTCTCCTACGATTGGGTCTTCGGTGGCGGGCCGCAGAAATTCAATAACTTCCATGCTTTGACATTGGATGCCAAACAGGTTGTGGGCGGTGACAGGTTCGCGTTTATCCCGTCTTTGAACATCCGTTACCTGCTCGGCGACGAGGTTCCGGTGCCTTTCACCAACACGATCGGCGGCAGCATGGCCGGCCGGTATCTAGACCAGCAGATCCCGTTCATCGGAATCAACAATGCCGCGGCCATGCAGAAGATTCTCGGTGTGGCCAGGGCTGACTGGCGATGGAAGCTGTTCAAGAACAACTACCTGTCGGCGATCGCCAACTTTGCCTTGTCCTGCGACGAGATCTCCGCTTTCAAGAATTTTGACGAGGATGTGGCCGGATATCTGGGCTGTGGCCTTCAGTACACCTACAACTCGATCGTGGGACCGTTGAGCCTTAATGTGCACTGGTCAAGCTACACGCACAAAGTGGGGCTGTACCTGAGCCTTGGATTTGATTTTTAGGAATATGGATGATTTCGCGAAAATGCTGGACAGGCTTCAGGCTCAATGTGCGAAGAGGGAATATTGCCGCTCGGACATATTCAAAAAGGCTTTGACCGCCTTTGATGGGGATAAGGATGCCGCGGAGAGATTGGTCGAGTCGCTTGTCGAGGATCGTTTTGTCGATGATTCGAGATATGCCGCCGCGTTCGCGAGGGAGAAGGCCCGCCTGTCGGGTTGGGGTCCTGTGAAGATCTCTTTCGCGCTCACAGCCAAAGGAATATCCAAGGCCGTGGTCTCGGAGGCTTTGAAGGAGGTTGATCCCGATGAGGCCGACAGCAGGATGGTCTCGGTGCTTGAGGCAAGGTACCGTGCGCTGAAGGGAGATCCGCAGGAGAAGTTCAAACTGATCAAATTCGGGTTGACAAGAGGCTATGAATATGAAAAGATAGCCCCCGTGGTGGATGAGATTCTGAAGAAGAATCGTTAACTTTGCGGTTTGGAAAGGCGAGGCGTGTGCCTTCGCTTATTCAGGACACGTTGGTAGTAAGTCGAACTTAATTCAATTGATATGAAAGCGATTGTTAAAACCGATTTCAACTTGCCGGGACAGGTTGGAAAGTATGTCGGTAAGGTACGTGATGTCTATGACATTGACGGAAAGTATCTCGTTATGGTTGTCACGGACAGGATCTCAGCGTTTGATGTGGTCCTGCCGGAAGGGGTTCCCTACAAGGGACAGGTGCTGAACCGCATAGCGGCCAAATTTCTGGACGCCACGGCCGACATCCTTCCGAACTGGAAGGTGGCCGTGCCGGATCCGGCTGTCACCATCGGCCACAAGTGTGAGCCTTTCAAGGTTGAGATGGTCATCCGCGGCTACCTCGCCGGACATGCCTGGAGGGAGTACAAGGCTGGAAAGAGGACGATCTGCGGTGTGGCGATGCCGGACGGGATGGTAGAGAACCAGAAGTTTCCTGAGCCGCTTGTGACCCCGACCTCTAAGGCCGCCGAGGGACACGACGAGGACATTTCCAAGGAGGAGATCATCGCCCAGGGACTTGTCGGACGAGAGGACTACGAGAAGCTTGAGGCTTACACAAGGGCCATCTACAAGCGTGGATGCGAGATAGCGGCACAGCACGGACTGATTCTGGTGGACACCAAGTACGAGTTCGGCAAGAAGGACGGTCAGATCTATCTGATGGACGAGGTGCACACTCCTGACTCTTCACGTTATTTCTACGCCGAGGGCTACGAGGAGAGGCTCGCCAAGGGTGAGCATCAGAAGCAGCTCTCCAAGGAGTTTGTCCGTGAGTGGCTGATGGCCAACGGTTTCCAGGGACAGGAAGGACAGAAGGTTCCGGAGATGACTCCTGAGGTTGTGGCCGGGATCTCGGACCGTTACATTGAACTCTACGAGCACATCACCGGCGACAAGTTCGAGAAGACTGAATATTCCGCCGAAGCCATCGAGGCCAATGTCAAGGCTTGCCTTGAGGGGCTGAAATAAGAAAGTCGGTCACTGAACCTGTCGAAGTGTCCGACAGCCATGCGGATTTGACACAGACAATGGACGGCCTGAAACGGATATACGCCCGCAACTGCGAGGTGCGAAGGATTGACAGGACGGTCGCCGAACCGTTCCTTCAATCCTTTCACCGTTTGGGCTACACCAGATGCCGCCACCTCTACGGCCTGTACGTCACACGAGGCGAGGATATTCCTTTAGGCACATTGGTCGCCGTCGCCGGCTTCTCCGCTCCGAGAATATGGCGGAAGGGGGAGCGAGACATCCGTTCCTGCGAATGGGTCCGCTATGCCTCTCTGGAAGGAATCGGCGTGGACGGCGGGATGGGCAAGCTCCTGAAGGCGTTCATCGAGGATGTCAGGCCGGACGATGTGATGAGTTACGCCGACGCGTCCTGGTCAGACGGGGATGTCTATCGTAAGCTGGGATTCTCGCAGGAGGAAGACAAGGTTTTCCCGAATGGAGGCCGAAGTCTGAAGTTTAGACTGAAACTGACTGAATATGAGTAAGAACCGAACATTGTTGGGACGATTGTCAAGGCTGCTTCTGATCAAGCTGCCGTTGGCATTCTTCGTGCTGACTTTCCTGTGGGCGCTTATCCTGAGATGGTGTCCGGTCTATGTCACCCCTCTGATGATCCAAAGGACGATAGAGTACCGCGGAGACAAGAACTATCATATTCATAAGACCTGGGTGCCGTACAAGAGGATCTCTCCCGAGATGGCCCGCGCCGTGATAGCCAGTGAGGACAACCTTTTTGACAAGCACAGCGGCTTCGACTGGAAGGCGATAAAGCAGGCGCAGAAGGAATATGAAAGCGGCAAGCGCCGCCGGGGTGGAAGCACTATCTCCCAGCAGACGGCGAAGAATGTGTTCCTGCTTCCGCACAGGTCGATGGTGCGCAAAGGCTTCGAGGCTTATTTCACGGTTCTGATCGAGTTCCTTTGGAGCAAGGAAAGAATTATGGAGGTTTACCTGAATGTCGCCGAGATGGGCAAGGGAATATTCGGGGTCGAGGCTGCAGCGGAGCATCATTTCGGAACTTCCGCCGCCAAGCTGACACGCCGCCAATCCTGCCTGATCGCCGCCTGCCTTCCTAATCCGCAGAAACGTAGCGCCGGCAAACCGTCCTCCTACATCAGCAGGAGGGCAGGGGACATCGCGGCGTTGGAACCGAAGATTGGCTATCCGGACTGGGTCTATCACAAATGATGGCAGTCTGTGCGTTGGGGCATTATTCTGGCCAAAACTTCACGAAATCTCGTTAATTTTTTGTATCTTCGTAATTTTGAGGGCATTTGGCATGACCGTGTGGTTGTGCCGGCCTTTGTTGAATGATTTACAAATAATTATAGTTGTTATGAAGATACTAGTGACAGGCGCAGCCGGATTCATCGGCTCAAGGCTGATGGCGAGACTTGCTGAAAGGGGAGATGAAGTTGTCGGACTGGACAACATCAATGACTATTATGATGTACGTCTTAAGTACGGAAGGCTTAAGGAGAACGGCTTCGACGGGCCTTTCGAGGGCGGTTCCGTGGCCGTGAGCGCAAAGTCCCCGAACTGCCGCTTCGTGAAAATGTCAATCTGCGACAAGGCCGCATTGGACTCACTCTTTGAGAATGAAAAATTCGACAGGGTCGTGAATCTGGCCGCCCAGGCAGGGGTGAGATATTCAATCACAAACCCTTACGTCTATCTTGAGAGCAACCTGCACGGATTCCTGAATATTCTTGAGGCATGCCGCAACTTCGGTGTGGGGCATCTGGTCTATGCCTCATCAAGCTCGATCTACGGGCTCAACGAGAAGGTGCCGTTCTCGGAGGATGACAAGGCTGACTGCCCTGTGAGCCTCTATGGGGCCACCAAGAAGGCTAACGAGCTGATGGCCCATTCATATTCAAAACTTTACGGATTCGCTTCAACCGGGCTTCGCTTTTTCACCGTCTATGGCCCGTGGGGCCGTCCGGACATGTCCCCGATGCTTTTCGCTTCGGCCATAGCCAAAGGTGAACCTATCAAGGTGTTCAACAACGGAGACATGATCCGTGATTTCACCTATGTGGATGACATCGTGGAAGGAACGATCCGTGTGATTGACCATGCCCCGAAGGCTGAGGAATGCGCCCACGGAGTCCCGGCGAAAGTGTATAACATCGGCTGTTCCCACCCTGTCAGACTGATGGATTTCATCAGCGAGATCGAGCGGGCCTACGGCAAGCCGGCTCAGAAAATATTCCTACCGATGCAGGCCGGTGATGTCTATCAGACCAACGCCGACACCACCAAGCTTGAGACAGAACTCGGCTACAAGCCAAGCACGAGCCTTCACGAAGGAATTTCTCGGTTTATGGAATGGTACAAGAGCGACCTTAATCCGCTGAAATAGGACATTGAATATATTCCTGAAGTAGATCTTTGAATATGGGTGACCGGCAGACAGGGCAGATTTCGGAGAACAGCAAGAGGATAGCCAAGAATACCCTTGCGCTGTACTTCCGCATGTTCCTGCTGATGGCCATAGGGCTTTTCACCGCCAGGATAGTCCTTAATTCTTTGGGTGTTGAGGATAAGGGAGTCTATGAGACGGTCGGCAGTTTCGTCTCGATGATGGCGATCATAACCAGTTCCCTGTCCACAGCCATAAGCCGTTTTCTCACAGTCGAGATAGGTCGTTCCGACATGGATAATCTCAAGCGGGTTTTTGCCACGGCGGTGACGATCATGCTTCTGGTCTCCGTCGCTGTCTTGCTTATCGCTGAGCCGATCGGACTTTGGTACATGGACAATGTGATGAAACTGCCGGAAGGAAGGCTTGCCGCCGCGCGTTGGGTGTTCCAGTTTTCGCTTCTGACATTTGTCATCAATCTGCTCAGCGTTCCGTACAACGCTACGATCATCGCCCATGAGAAGATGTCCGCTTTCGCGGTCATAGGAGTGTTGGAAGGGCTTTTCAAACTGATTGTGGCCATTCTTTTGATGATCTCCACATCAGACAGATTGGTCACATACGCCTTGCTGATGTGCGGTGTGGCCATTCTTGTCCGTTTCATGTACGCCGCGTACTGCCGGCATTTCTTTGAGGAAAGCCGGGTCGGAGCGGGATTCGACAGGGGGTATTTACGGCAGATGTTCGGCTTTGCGGGATGGAACGGACTTGCATACGGTGTGTATTTGGTGAACACCCAGGGCGCCACCCTGTTGGTGAACTATTTTTTCGGAGTGGTGTTCAACACGATGCGCGGGATTGCCTTCAATGTGGAGAGCATGGTCAAGCAATTCGTGTCCAATGTGCTGACGGCCATGAATCCTCAGATCACCAAGTCATACGTGTCAGACAACAAGGAATATGCCTTCACATTGGCCTGCAAGGGATCTAAGTATGCGTTTCTGATAGTGTTCACGCTCATGGTCCCGTTTCTTTTCGAGGCGGAAGTGCTGTTGGAATTGTGGCTTGGAAAGCTGGTCCCTGACGGCACCGCTTTGTTCACAAGGTTGACTTTGGCCGGCCTGTGTCTGGATCTTCTCATGACTCCGTTCTCAACATTGATCCAGGCTTCCGGAAATATAAGACGTTTTTATGTAATTACTTCCGCTGTCACATTACTTGTATTCCCGATTACTTGGATCGCTTACAGAAGTGGAGCTCCGGCATATTCGTGCTATCTGGTGTTCATCGGGGTTTATGTTGTCAATGACATAGTGAAATTGTGGATGTTGCGCGGCCAGATAGGTTTTCCGCCTTTGATGTTTGTCAAGGAAGTTCTATGGAAAGTCATGCCTGTGGCTGCGATCGCGTTGGTTATGACATGCTTGGTTTGGATGTTTTTTGATCCGGGGCTTTGGCGCCTGCTCGTGTCTTTGTCGGTCGGTTTCATCTCCACATGCGTGTCGGCCTATTTCTTCTCGTTGAGTGAGGGGGAAAGGTTTTTTGTCAAATCCAAACTTCATCTGAAAAAGGAACGATGACTTTAAGGAAACGAATATACCGTCTCTACCGCAGATTCATGCTGGATCATTTCCATTCCAGGCTTGTGGAACAGGAATGGTTGAAATGGAAGGGCTATCCCATCAATTGGGAGCATCCTCGTGACCTTAACGAGAAAATCCAGTGGCTGATGTGTTTCTCTGACACCTCTTTGTGGTCGCTGTGCGCGGACAAATACA
>OQVR01000389.1_pt1 | contig 19307 bp, 17 predicted proteins | sample 1691521 | NCBI WGS metagenome assembly OQVR01 (sample SAMN03418256, study PRJEB22391) | human gut metagenome | biome: human-gut; feature: organic feature; material: feces | host: Homo sapiens | place: Tanzania | collected 2013-01
CGTCCATCGTCTCAAAATTGCAGTAGGTCACCTGCTGTAAATCCGTCATTCCATCGGTGGCAAGCCACATGCTGCGAATCTCGCGGTAGCGGTAGTACCGGCCATCCCTCGGTGTGCTCCGAAAATAAAAGCCGCTCTCCCCCACAAGCACTTTGAAAGACCGCGTAGCGGATGCACTCTGGAGGCAGACAATTGCGAAAATGGCCGTCATCCCGCCGAAGACGATATAGCCGCCGTTGTGTGCGGTGTAAAGCCAAAAAGTGACCCCGCCAAAGACCGCTGTCGTAATGGCGACTGCGATGACCGCAGTCCAGCTGCCGGTGATTTTATACTTCCAGTTTCTTTCTTCCATTTTATTCTCCATCATGAATCCCTTTCCCCTGCGGAGCTTATATAGAAATAGTATATCTCAAAATCCGAAAAAAGCCAATATTTTCATGAACATTCAGACATTTCTTTTCCTTATGCGCTCCCATGTTCGGGTGGGCTTGGCGGTTACGGAGATGCTGCGCCGAAACAGAGTGGCACTCTGTGGGCCACGACCACCGGCACCCTTAAAGATACTCCCGCATTGGACGCCCTCAAAGCATCGTGCGGCGCACCCATCAGCATGGGCCGGGGTGAGATTCCCGTGAGGCTGGCAGCCACCAGCCGCCTGTTTTGCTTGAGCGTCATTGTCTTACCAGCATTGGGTATGTCCAAATGTGAACAGCTTTATACTGATAGATGAAAGCTGAATTGGAAAAGCCTATCTTTATCAAGGTGGGTTTTTCCAATTCAGTAGCAAGTTCTAAAAGTCATCCTCATAGATTAAACCGGCAGGAGGTGTTGCTGTGTGAAACAAGCTGAGCTGAAGATCATATGCCAATATTCTGCAAACGGAGAGAATATAGAAACGATCTTGTCAGAGTCCTTTAGAATTTATTTGTATCGTGAACTGCAAAAATTTGCATCCGGGCCGGACAATCATGTATCCTATGCATGATGAATGGCCGCTTATCTCAGGAGGTTAGTATATGTACAACGAGATAAGCAACCCCATGGATTACCATGTGGCATTATACATCAGACTATCAAAGGAGGACGAAAACGAAGGGCCGTCAGAAAGCGTCAACAATCAGAAATCCCTCTTGGATGATTTTGTGAAGAAGCATCGGCTGTCGGTCTACGACACTTACATCGATGATGGTTGGTCTGGAACTAACTTTGACCGCCCGGATTTTCAACGGATGATCGGCGACATCGAAGCCAAGAAGGTCAACATGGTCATCACCAAAGACTTGTCCCGTCTGGGCCGTGACTATATCATGACCGGCCACTACATGGAGCGGTACTTCCCGGAAAAGCGGGTGCGGTACATCTCACTACTGGACGGTATCGACACTGGTGTGGAATCCAGTGCCAACGACATCACCCCGTTCCGTGCCATCATGAATGACATGTACGCCAAGGACATTTCCAAGAAGATCAAATCTGTCAAGCGGGATAAGCAGCGTAAGGGACAATTTATCGGCGGCAAACCGGTCTATGGTTATAAGATGCATCCCACAGAGAAGAACAAAATCGTCATTGACGAGGAAGTAGCGCCCATAGTGCGGCGCATCTTCCACATGGCGTTGGAAGGTATGAGCTGCAGGCAAATCGCCACACAGTTAAACGAAGAGGGTGTACCCACTCCGGCAACCTATGCAGGACTGCCTGTGGCAAACCCAGGTCCCTACACCGGTCTGTGGAGCAGTGAACGCATCTCAGATATGCTTCAAAATGAGACTTACATCGGAAACATGGTTCAAGGACGAACGGTGAAGATTAGCTACAAGTCCAAGAAGTGCCTGAAGCAGGACCGTGAAAACTGGGTCGTGGTGGAAGGAACGCACGAGCCGTTGATTGATCGGGAAACCTTCCAAAAAGTACGCATGTTGGTCAACAGCCGCAAGCACACCAGAAGCCGAACCTATGACTTTCTGCTCAAAGGCATGATCTTCTGCCATGAGTGTGGTTACCCGCTGGCGGTGCTCAATCGCAAAAATGCTGCCGGAGAGGATGTGCTGTACTTTGTCTGCCGGACTTATCAGCGCTTCACCAAAGCCGGTGTCTGTTCGTGCCACAGCATCAAGGAAAAGACTGTGACGGACGCCGTTGTCGCCAAGATACAGGAGGTCTGCGAGGCCTATTTGGATCCGAGTCAGCTGCAGCCAATTGCCATTACTGCTGTGGAAGAGGTGCGCAAAGCAGAGAGCCACGATAGCGAGATTCAATCCCTGCACAGCAAGATCGACGGCCTGACTGCCAATCTGGATAAGATGTACATGGATCGGCTGACTGGCCTCCTTGCTGAGTCGGATTTTGAACGGATTTATCAGCGCATCAAGATGGAGCGCAACTCACTTGAGGAAAAGCTGAAGGACTTGGAAGTGCAAAAAGAAAGCCCGGTCAGCACCGAAGACCGAGCCAGAGAGTTGGTGCAAAGGTTCATCACATCGGCTTATGCCAGTCGGGAACTGCTGGTGAGCCTGATTGAGCGAGTGGAATTAACGGAAGACAAGCAAATCATCGTCAAATTCCGCTTCCGTGAACTGGAAGCAATTTCTTAGGGCAAATCGTTTACAATAGGCGAGTCGCTATGTCAGCCGTATTGAAAAGAAAGCGCTTGCCAGGCTCCGAGCAGAGCTCAGCGATGACGACAGGATATAATGCTCTTGTATAAGCCTTTGGTTTGTGGTAAAATAACATGAAATTTTATGAGGAGGTGAGCCCAAATGCGTATAAAGAAAACGGTGTGGACCTTTTTCATGATCATAATGGCTGCCATGCTGGTGCTTATAATAAACTCACGCGTTCAGCTCACCTCTGAAGTAGTTGTAGGCGGAGCGGACTCTGTGTTCGTTAAGACTGACGGCCTTAAGGATCCAATGGACGAATATCAGTCGTCTGACAAGGTCTCGCTTGAAAAATACACGGATCTTGAGTTTCCGGTGACAACTATCACAGAGTGGCAGTATATACTTATAAACAGCTCCACTCCGATCAAGTCATACGCTCCGGCATCTTTGTCTAAAATATCAACGGCAAGGCCGGTCTGATGATCGCTCGTTCCGGGCTTTGCGACAATTTCGGCTGCTATGCTCTGCGCTTCTTCGTAGGTATATGCCCCGTTTTTGCTCAGCTCGGATGCTTTTTCGTTAAACAGCTGCTGCTGTTCACGCTTTGTAGGTACAGCAGGCAGCTCCTCAGCTGGAGAATTGTCGCTGCTGCCGTTGTCCATGGTTTCGATGATAAGCTTGATGTTTTTGCTCATAATGCCTGCAAGGACGCCTTCGATAACCTGAGCGTAGTTTTCCTCCAGCATAGTTTTAAAGAAATCGTTTTTGACAGCTACCTTGTAGTAGGTATCTGTCACCTCTAACGGCATAATAGGTTTTATCCAGACGTTAAAAACCTTTTCATTAAAGGATTCCTTTAATTTGTCCTTACATCTGACCCAGATTTCCGCTAAATCATAGGAATTCATATAGATACATCCTTTCTCGCTAAAATTAGAAAAATAAAAACGACAGCCTGCATTGCCCGCGGAAGGGCGTGTAAGCGCCGGTTAAATTACAAGAGAAGCTAAATTTCCATATATATTTTAGCAGACTGTGGATAACTTCGCAAATTTCCTAAGAAAAATTTCGCAGTTGGCAGAAAAATAGCTGTTTTTACTTGACGAAGTTTTTATTTTCCCATATAATAAGTTAGTAATACCTTGCGTGGTGCTGCAGGTGCTGAAAAAGCGCGTTACGGCCGCGTTGGTAGAACAAATAACAGCTATCAATATTCACATACATTAGAAATTGATAAAATTTTGCGGTGGATAAGGAGGGAATACTGAATGAAGCGTACTTTTCAACCTAACAATCTCAGAAGAAAAAGAACTCATGGTTTCAGAGAAAGAATGAAAACTTTGGGCGGTCGTCAAGTTCTCAAAAGAAGACGTGCTAGAGGCAGAAAGAAATTGTCTGCATAACATTATAAAATAGGCCGCGCAAGTGGCCTATTTTTTCCATGCGGGCAGGTGTGCATTTGATGCAAAAGAAAAAGTTTACTTTAAAAAAATTAAATCGACTTAAATCGAAGAAAAGTTTCCAGCTTGTCTATGTTAAAGGACGCACTGTTGTCGACGCTATGTCGGTTTTTTATATTCTTCCGGAACAGGGCGAGGATATAAAAATTGGTCTGGCAGTGGGCAAAAAGCTTGGCTGCGCTGTGGTGCGCAATCGTGTTAAGCGTATGATGCGTGAGGTATTCCGCATGCATAAGGCAGAACTCAAAAAGGGCTATCATATAGTTTGGGTGGCTCGCAAGAAGCTGACAAAGGCTGACTACAAGACTTTTGAGCGTGTATTTTTAAGACTGGCAAAAAGGGCAGCTCTGCTGCAGTAATAAGGATAGAAGGCTATGAGCAGGTTACTGATTTTGTGTATAAGATTCTATCAGATTTTTATATCACCGCTGAAACCGCCGACCTGCAGGTTTTATCCTACATGTTCAGCGTATGCTATTGAAGCGATTCAGAAGAAGGGACCGGTGAAGGGTACCTGGCTGGCTATTAAGCGTATTGCTAAATGCCATCCCTTTCATCCCGGTGGCTATGACCCGGTGCCGTAAGCATACTATTAAGCTATAACACTTTGTTTATTAAGGAGTGATATCTTGGATTTTCTCGCTAATATCGTACAACAGGTGTTAACTGTGCTCTATAACTTTACTGAGAGCGCTGGTATACCGAACCTTGGCCTGGCTATTGTGTTAATGACCATTATTATTAAGCTGATTATGTATCCGCTGACTCAAAAGCAGATTCAGTCAACTAAGGCAATGATGGAAATTCAGCCGAAGATGAAGGCTTTGCAGGAAAAATATAAGGATGATAAACAGCGCCTGAATATGGAGCTGGCTAATTTATATAAGAGCGAAGGCGTTAATCCGCTGGCAGGCTGCCTGCCGTTGCTCATCCAGATGCCGATTATGATTGGTATTTTCTATGGTATCCGTGATTACAACTATGCAGCACATCCGGAACTCATTACCAGCTTTTTATGGCTGGCTGATATTTCCAAGGCAGATCCGACCTATGTTCTGCCGGTGCTTTCCGCATTGACTACCTTTATTCAGACTAAGCAGACTATGCCGGCAAGCGGCGGCGGTGCACAGAACAAGATGATGATGTACTTCATGCCGTTGTTCATCGGTTATATCAGCTTGACCTTCCCTGCAGGCCTGGTTCTGTATTGGGTTGTAATGAATATTATGCAGATTGCACAGCAGTCTATTATGAACAGAGCTGCGGCTAAATAACGTGTAAGCGTATAGGAGTTGGTAAAGATGGCTTTTGTTGAAAAGACCGGTAAGAGTGTGGACGAAGCTGTTGCAGCAGCTTTGGCAGAACTGAATGTTACAGCTGATGAGGCTGTTGTTGAAGTATTAGAAGAAGCAAAGAAGGGCTTTTTAGGCTTTGGCCGTAAGGATGCCCGTGTACGCGTAAGCGTTAAGCCTGCAGTTGAAGAAAAACCTGCAGAGGCTGCACCCGCTGCTGAGAAAACAGTAAGCGAGGCTGCTGCTGACGCTGTAGCTGCAGTGAAGGTAGCTGCAACCGTAGCTGCCGGTGCTCTGGCTAAAAAGGCAGATGCTGTTAAGGCTGATGCTGCTGTAGCTGCTGAGGACTTCAAGAAGAAGGCTGCAGATGCTAAGGATGACGCAGTGGATGATGCTATTGCAGCTCTGAATGCTTTGAAGAGCGAGCGCCGCGAACGTCAGAACCGCGAACCGCGTAAATACAATGTAAGTGAAGAGGCAGTTGCTGCTGCTAAGGAATTTTTGCAGAAAATCTTCAATGCTATGCATATTGAGGTTGCTATGGAAAAATTCATCAACAAAAATGACGGCAGCGTTACCTTCCGCCTGCATGGTGATGATATGGGTATTTTAATCGGCAAGCATGGACAGACCTTAGACAGCTTGCAATACCTGACTAATCTTGTTGCTAATAAGAACAGCAACGAGCGTGTGCGTGTAATCATTGACGTTGAGGATTACCGCGACCGCCGTATCGAGACTCTTAACCGTCTGGCTGCACGTCTGGCGGATAAGGTTAAACGTACCGGTGAGCGCGTAGCCCTGGAGCCTATGAATCCGCACGAGCGCAAGATTATCCATATGGCACTGCAGGGTGACCGTCGTGTTACTACTCTGAGCGAGGGCGATGAGCCTTATCGTCATGTGGTTATCGAGCTGAAAAAATAAAATATAAAGCAAGGCTGTCGCGTTAAGTTAATTAGAGGCTTATTTGCGGCAGCCTTTTTTCCGTACTGAGCTTTTTGTGCGGTACAGATAAAAGAAGGGGTGTCATATGGCTGAGGATACGATTAGTGCTGTTACTACGGCTCTTGGCGAAGGCGCTGTAGGTATTGTGCGTATTAGCGGACCTGAGGCGTTGGCGGTGGGTGAGACCTTGTTTAAGGCGGCTTCCGGCAGGGCGCTGGGTGCATATCCTGTGAATACGCTGGCTTATGGCCATGTTTATGATGTGGACGGCAGCCTGGTAGATGAGGTGTTGGCGGTGTATATGCGTGCTCCCCGTTCCTATACGGCGGAGGATGTGGTGGAAATCCAGTGTCACGGCGGTGTGCAGCCGCTGCAGAAGATTCTGCAGCTGACTTTTGCTGCCGGTGCGCGTCCGGCGGAGGCCGGCGAGTTTACGAAGCGCGCGTTTTTGAATGGCAGGATTGACCTAACGCAGGCTGAGGCGGTTATGGATATTATCCGTTCGCGCAGTGAGGCGAGCCTGAAGCTGGCTGCGCGTCAGCAGCAGGGCCAGCTGGCAGGTGAGCTGCGCAGTTTGCGTAAGCAGCTTGTGGATGTGGTTGTTAATCTGGAGGCTGTGATTGATTATCCGGAGGAGGATATCGAGGATGTTACCTATGGCAGGGTGCAGGAGAGCCTGACTACTGTGTGCAGCGGCATTGAGCATTTGCTGGCGCATGCGCATACGGGCAAGATTTTGCGCGAGGGCTTGCGTACTGCTATTGTGGGACGTCCGAACGTGGGTAAGTCTAGTCTGCTGAACGCTTTACTGCGGGAGGAGCGCGCGATTGTTTCGCAGTACGCCGGTACGACGCGTGATGTTATTGAGGAACAGCTGCTGCTTGACGGTGTGCCGCTGGTGCTGGCGGATACTGCAGGCATTCGTGCTACCGAGGATTTTGTGGAGAAAATCGGCGTGGAGAAGAGCCGCCAGCTGTTGGCGGATTCGGAGCTGGTTATCTGCGTTATCGACGGCAGCGCCGGCCTGACGGCTGAGGATGAGGCTATCCTGGAGGCGGCAGAGGGCAAGCCCTGCGTTATCATCGTCAACAAGAGCGATCTGGAGCTGGCGGTGGATATCGAGGCGCTTAGACAGCGCTTTGGTGCGGATAAGGTGATGACGCTTTCCGCAAAAACCTTGAGCGGCATAGAGGAATTTTCTGCCTGGCTCAAGAATTATGTATATGGCAGCGAGGGGACGCTGGGCGACGGCGTGTATATTCAGAACGCGCGGCAGGAGCGTTTGCTGCGTGAGGGCTTGCAGGCGCTGGATGATGCGGCGCAGGCGGCAGAGAATATGCTGCCCTATGACTGCATAGTGATAGATGTACGCACGGCGATTGAGCTTTTGGGCGAGATTACCGGCGATACGGTGCAGGACGAAATCATCAACGAGATTTTCTCGCGTTTCTGCATAGGCAAATAAGGGGTTAGATGATGAGCTATATAACAGATACCTTTGATGTAATTGTTGTCGGCGCAGGCCACGCAGGCGTGGAGGCAGCCTTGGCTGCGGCGCGTTTGGGAGGCAAAACGCTGCTGGCAACGCTTTCTTTAGATAATGTGGCGCTGATGCCGTGTAATCCGTCTATCGGCGGTCCGGCAAAAGGCCATCTGGTGCGTGAGCTTGATGCTTTGGGCGGCCAGATGGGTATCAGTGCGGATTTGGCGTGTATCCAGATGCGTCTTTTGAATACCGGTAAGGGTTATGCTGTACACGCGCTGCGCGGTCAGGAGGATAAGCCTTTTTACCATACCCTGATGAAAAAGATTGTTGAGGACCAGGAGAATCTGGAGCTGAAGCAGCTGATGATTGATAAGCTGCTGGTGGAAAATGGCGCGGTTGTTGGTGTGGAAGCCGAAACTGGCGAGGTTTTCGAGGCGAAGTGTGTTATTCTGGCTACCGGTACTTATCTGCGCGGTCGTATTGTTTATGGCCAGGTTAATTATGAATGCGGTCCTAATGGTCTGCGTAGTGCGCAGAAGCTTTCGGCTTCGCTGCTGGAAAACGGCGTGGAGCTGATGCGTTTCAAGACAGGTACGCCGGCGCGTATTGACGCCCGTAGTCTTGATTACAGCAAGATGGAGCCGCAATACGGCGATGAGGAGGTGCGCAATTTCTCCTTTATCAGCGATATCAAAACACGTGAGCAGGTGCCTTGCTATTTGACATATACGAATGAGGCTACACATAAGATTATCCGCGATAATCTGCATTTATCCGGTATGTATAACGGTATGATTGAGGGTGTTGGCCCGCGTTACTGCCCGTCTATCGAATCTAAGATTGTGCGCTTTGCCAATAAGGAGCGTCACCAGCTGTTTATCGAGCCAGAGGGACGCAGTACTAATGAAATGTATGTGCAGGGCATGAGCTCTTCTTTACCGGCGCACATTCAGCTGCAGTTTATGCAGACGATTCCCGGTCTGGAGCATTGCAAGATGATGCGTGCAGGCTATGCCATTGATTATGATTGCCTTGATCCGCTGCAGCTGCGTCCGTCGTTGGAGCATAAGGCTATCAGCGGCCTGTTCAGTGCCGGTCAGTCCAACGGTACCAGCGGCTACGAGGAGGCTGCTGCCCAAGGTCTGATGGCAGGTATCAATGCGATGATGAAGATTAACGGACGCGAGCCGCTGGTGCTGCGCCGTGATGAGGCGTATATCGGCGTGCTGATTGATGACCTGGTTACCAAGGGTACGTCTGAGCCTTACAGAATGATGACCTCGCGTGCGGAATACCGCCTGCTGCTGCGTCAGGATAATGCAGATTTGCGCCTGACGGAAAAGGGCAGAGCTATTGGCCTTGTTGATGATAAGCGCTATGGTATTTTCACCGAAAAGCGCAGTGCGCTGGAGCGCACAGTGAGCGAGTTGGGCAAGCAGAATATTTCGCCCAGTGCGGAAAACAATGCCAAGCTGGAGGCTATGGGTACGGCACCGTTGCGCAGCGGCAGCAGTCTTTTGGATTTGCTGCGCCGCAAGGAGGTTACCTACAGTAAGCTGCAGCAGGCCTTCGGCTTGCCGGAGCTGGCACCGCAGGTTGCGGAGCAGGCCGAGATTTTCGCCAAGTATGAGGGCTATATTACCAAGCAGCGTCAGGAGGTTGAGCGCTTTATGAAGCTGGAAAACAAGCGCCTGCCTGATGATATAGATTATCGTGCGATTAAGGAGCTTTCCAGCGAGGCCGCTGAAAAGCTGGACAAGGTGCGTCCGGCGAATATCGGTCAGGCATCGCGTATCAGCGGTGTTTCGCCGGCTGATATCAGTGTGCTGATGATTGCGCTGGAGCTGAAGCGCCGAAAGGAGCAGGAAGAATGACCTTTGCAGAAATTTTAGCTGAAAAGGGTGCGGAGGCCGGTTTGAGCTTTACGCCGCTGCAGATGGAGCAGTTCAGCCGTTATTACGAGCTGTTGGTGGAAACTAATAAGGTGATGAACCTTACCGCTATTACCGAGCCGGAGGAGGTTGCCGTAAAGCATATGGTAGACAGCCTGCTGGCCTACGAGGCGGAGATGACTGGCAAAACTTTGGCAGACGTGGGCACTGGCGCCGGCTTTCCCGGTGTGCCGCTGAAAATCTACTGCCCCGAGCTGAAGATGACACTGATTGATTCCCTTGGCAAGCGCCTGCGCTTTTTGCAGCAGGTAATTGAGGAGCTGGGGCTGAAGGGTATCCGCTGCGAGCACTTGCGTGCTGAGGATGCCGGCCGCGATAAAAAGCACCGCGAAAAATATGACTATGTAACGGCGCGTGCTGTGGCACGTTTGAGCGTGCTGAGCGAATACTGCCTGCCTCTGGCTAAGAAGGGCGGTCAGTTTATCGCCCTGAAGGGAAGCAAGTTTGCGGAGGAAATTACCGAGGGCGAGGCTGCGGTAAAAATCCTCGGCGGCAAAATTATCAGTGCAGAGCCTGTAAAATTACCCGGTCTTGACGATGGACGTGCTATAATAAAGATAGCTAAAATCAAAACAACACCGGCACAGTACCCGCGTAAGGCAGGTACGCCGGAAAAACAGCCCTTAGGCGCTAGATAGGGGGAAGCAAATGTTAGTAGATGATGGATTTTCGGTATTAGATACAGATTGCGGTATTATCGGCGACCGTAAGGCCGTCAATGAGGTGAAGGTTGTGAAGGTGCCTATCGGACAGATTTTCCCTAACCCGTATCAGCCGCGCAAAAGCTTTGACGAGGCAGCCTTAGAGGAGCTGTCTGCTTCTATTGCCCAATATGGCGTGCTGCAGCCTCTTTTAGTATCCCCGACGGATGACGGTCGTTATCTGCTGATTGCCGGTGAGCGCCGCCTGCGTGCATCCCGTATGGCGAAGCTGACGGAGGTACCTGTTATTATCAGCGATTATACCACCCAACAGATTGCGGAAATCGCGCTGATTGAAAACCTGCAGCGAGAGGACCTGCATTTTCTGGAGGAGGCCGAAGGCTATGAACAGCTGATGGAGCAGTTCCATCTGACGCAGGAGGCTATGGCTGCGCGCGTAGGCAAGAAGCAGTCTACTATTGCCAACAAGCTGCGTTTGCTGCGCCTGTCGCCTGCTGTACGCAAGGTGCTGGTGGATGCCGGCCTGAGCGAGCGTCATGCCCGCGCTCTGCTGAAGCTGGATGATGACACCAAGCGTCTGGAGGCGCTGGAGGTTATTGTGGCCAAGAATTACAGCGTGCGCCAGACTGAAGAATACATCAGCAAGCTGCTTGATGACAAGCAGCAGGAAAAACGCCGTCGCATGGTGATTGTCAACGATGTCCGCATCTACCTGAACAGTATTAAGCAGGTTGTCAACGCTATTAAGGATGTCGGCATTCCTGTTAACATGGAGCAGACGATTGAGGGCGATGAGGTTATCGTCAGTGTCCGCATCAAGAACCAGAAGAAGCCGAAGGGTGGCAACAGCAAGCCCTTGTTCTAAAAGTAAATAGGCAGGAAGCTTTCCTGTAGAAACGTTAAAAGCAGAGAGACTTGTTTCACGTGAAACAAGTCTTTCTGCTTTTTTGCGAAAGGAGGTATGTTGTTATGTACTGGCATTAGCCAGCATTTTACCAGAATTTGAGCATTTGGAAGAGGCTCTTTTTGAAGCCCTTTTCCGGTGGGATTACCTCATGCAGAAATTTGGGCTTTACGTAACGCACAATCATCGGCGGTGTGCGCAGCGTTGTTTCTGCAAAGCGCGGCAGCTTGCTGTTGGCTGGAAGCTGCAGGCTACGTACCTTGTCCTTGCTGTTGACGAAGCGGGCGCTGGCAGCGCCGGTCTGGCCGTTGACTACGATAACGAAGCGCTCGCCGGAGCTGTTGTCAGTATAATCTACATAATAAATCGGCAGCATGATATCAGCAGAATGCTTGCGGATATTGCGCGACCATTTTTCAATCGTCACCGTTTTCAGACCATAATTTTCGCAGAGCCTGTTGCAAAGCTGCTCGTTGATCATGCGGTCAAGATATTTTTGCACCGGGAAAAGGTTGCTGCGGGTGGTGATGTGCACGTCGCCCTCCAAAAATACCGGGTCGAAGGGAGCGAACTCATCAAAGTTCCAGGGAGCAACCATGTCGATGGCGTTTTCATCAAAGACGTAGGTTTGCGGATATACCCAGTTCAAAACCTCCTGATAAATTTCGCAGTCACCCTTGTTGCTGGAGATTTGCGCCTTGACGCGTAAATCTGCTAGCGTGTAGGGAGTATAGAAGGCGGTAAATTTTTCCTTGATGGCCTTTTCCGCACCTTTGAAGGACATAGGCTCGCGCTTCATCAGCAGCTGTGCTCTGCCAAAGGCCTGCTCCTTAGTGAGCTTGAAGGGCAGGGCGATGGAAGGATAGCTGCGGGAGCCCGCGCCAATGAGCTGGTCCTTGTTGTAGCCGCCGGCCTTTAGTTCTTCCTGCGTCAGACGGTGACCGCAGTAGTCGCAGGTAAAAATAGTCTGCGTGGATTCGCCGGTAACATCGGCGCCGCAGAGCGGGCAGGGCAGCTTGATGGTGTGGCTTTCTTTGTAAGTCTTGGTGCTGAGGGCGCTGAAAACGCCCAGCTTGTCTTCAATGCTTTGGGTATCGTTTTTGAGCATTTCGGGCAAAGGCTCCATAAAGTATACGTGGCCCAGCTTCACCAGACCGTTGACAACCTCTACCGGTTTATGGCGGTATTTGATTTCGGTATCAAGAATTTTTTCGCTGTTCGGCCAAGGCTCCTTGCTGCCGCAGAAGGAGCAGATGAAGCTAGTGCTGGCAGCATCGGAATACATGGTGCCGCCACATTTTTCGCATTGTATAGCACAACATTCGTCGTTTTCTTTAAACATAGGAACATCTCCCTTCCTTATCTTACTTTCATTATAGCGCAAAAAGAGTATTAGCGCCCCACCCGAAAGGGGAATTTTGGGTAGGATGGGGAGAAAATATTAAAGGTAGAGAATAATAATCATAATAATGGGAAAATTAAGTTTGAGTCCAGCGAAAACATAAAAATTGTGCGGCTTTTTACGACCGCACAATTTTTTGTCTGTTTATTTACAGCATAGGATAAGATTGTAAGTTGAAGAAATTTAATCTATCAGAATGTCCAACGCATGCCTACGTTCCACTGCCACGGTGTTTTGTAGTCGCCGCCGAAAGCTTTGGCAACATCTGCATACAGGTAGCTGTTATCTTTGGTTTTGAGGTTGAAGCCAATACCTGCCTCGTACCAGGTGTCGCCCAAATCGTTGCTGTAGGTGGTGGATACACCGTTGTAGCTCAGGCGGGTGTCAGCGCTGCCGCCGAAGTCATGCAGTACAGAAGCTCTGGCGTAAACGTTGCCCTTGTCACCCAGCTTGCTGCCAAGCTCGAAGCCAAGGCGGCCAATGGTGCTGCTTTGGCTGTCCTGACTGATGCTGATGCCGTTGGCGGTAGTGTAATCCTTACCGGCAATACGCAGCCAGGAAAGCTGTGCCTGCGGGGTGAAGTAGGCCTTATCGCCCATAGCGATTTCTCTGCCGTATTCAGCACTGATGCTGCTGCCCCAGGTTTTGTAGTGACCATGGGTGAAGCCAATCGGTGCAGAGATATCGTAATCATTGCTCAGACGGCCTTCCTTCAGTACGATGTCTGCATAATGTCCCTTATCGCCCAGCCAGGTGCCGTAAAGGGTGAGTGCCAGACTGCGGTTTTTCGCTGTTGCATCGCCGTAGCTGGTTTTACCGCTATTGCGGCTGATAGCTACGCCGTAATGCCAATCGCCGCCAGCTTTATCATAGCCGAGCTGGAAGAAATTATTCTGGTTTTTGGCATTGTCATATTTAAATTCGCCGCGGTTCAGGCGTACCCAGAAGCCTTGGTCGCCATCGCCCTGACGCAGATCACCCAAGCGCTTGCCGAGAGTAGCATCCTCTTGTCTCCAGGACAGTGCTGCTGCGTTTTGCAGGTGGCTGATAGCATCCACGGTAGTACTTTGGGCAATTTTTACATTGACGATTGCGTTGCCGTCAATATGGTTGATGGTATCTGCCTGCATCTGGCCGATGAGCAGACCTTCGTTTACCTGAACGTCAAATTTTGCCGCACTGTCATCGTGAATCTTCAGGCTGTTTCTAACAAGGCCTTCTAAGCCGTCTGCGTCCTTCACGTTATCAGCATTGATGCCTGCATAGGAGGTATGTACTGTGGTAGCATCGGTGTCAGCGTTGTTTACGCGGAAGAAGCCTGTATTGAGGTTTGCATCAGCCTCCAGCGTCAGTTCGCCGCCGGTGCCCTGCAGGTGATTAACGTCAATGTTCTGTGCCTGTTTATTAGTCATGGTGATATTGCCGTCATTCAGGGAGAGGTTTTCCAGATAGCTATAACCAATGCCGTATTCACCCATAGCATGCCAGGTAGCCTTATTGGCAAGGGTGAGGTTAATGGTACCATCATCATCCGTATCTGGATAAGAACCGCTTTGGTCGAGATTGCCTGTAATACTGGAAGCATCAGTGTTCAAATTGAGGTTAACGATGGCAGTGTCGGCTGCATGTACGTCACCAACGATTACAACATCGTTAGCAGTATCTTGGTTGATATTGACAATAGTGTCGGTATCCGGATCCTCGCCGTAAGCATTGATAGCGTTGAATGTTCTATTGTTCGCGTTGTTGACACCAGTGATGCTGCCGCCGGCCATGTTGAGAACGGCACCATCTTCGACAAATAACACATCAACAGTACCACCATCACTGGTGTTTTCTGCTCTGATATCCGTAATGCCCAGGTTGACCATGGAATGTTTTCCAGCGCGTACACCTATAGCTGAAATCTCGCCGTCGCCGCTGCTTTCAGCGTAAATGGAACTGCCATCCCCAAGCGTAATTTTGGAGCTGTAAATGGCGTTGAGGCCGTAGCTGTTGCCTTCAGTTACAGCATTGCCTTTTACGTTAATATGTGTTTCTCCTGCGTTAATTTCGCTGTTGCCTGCTGCAAAGATGCCGTTAGTACGTGCTTCATCCTCAGACGTAGCTTCGGTAACTATCGTAAGCTTGCCAAAATTCATTTTTGCCTGGTCTTGGGCTTCAATGCCTGCTGCCCAAGCATAATAGCCGTTTTTAGAAACAGCCTTGATGTTTGTATCGCCAGTTACGGTCAACAGATGCTCGCTGTCCGTATCTTCACGTTCGCGGCCCATAAAAATACCATAGGCAATACTTTCCGGTTTGCCGTCAGCTGTAACATCAATATGGAGATTTTTCATCTGGATGTCAGCAGCATAGGTTTCAATGCCGGAAATATAGATTCTACCTTGATCTACATCACCTGTAGACTGACCTGTGATATTCACATCTTGGGCAGTGAGCCTGCCGGGAGTATCGTAGTTAGAGGTTGCTGCATAAATACCGATGATGACACCATCCTTGGCATCAAGCTGCAGATTCAGCGGCGTAGTAAATTTTAAATGTGTTCCTTCGTTCCAAACCTCGACAGCAGGGCCGGAGTTAGTCCATTTTACGACGTCGCCTTCGGCAAAGGTGTAAGTGGATTCCATACCAACAGTAGTACGGATACCATGAGCAGCATAAGCGTCACCAGCACCATTGAGCTGGTCAGTATACTCCTGCGCAGAAATGATGGATGGTTGTGCCCCCCCGATGTACAGCGCAAGCATTACAGCTGTTGTCAGGGTTTTGGAGATTAATTTTTTGCGTTGCATAAACAAGACCACCTTTCTTTAAATCGGCCAACATAAAGAAAACTTTAAGAATATTGCAATAATTAATCAGCCGATTCTTTTCTACATCTGCATTATATATCAGACAACAGAAAAACACCCTACCCCAAATGGCAATTTCGGGTAGGGTGAAATGAAAAATTTTAAACTTTGAGAAAAAAATAAATTTTTCCTCCCTTCCTACCCCAAATCACTCTTTCGGGTAGGGACAAAGCTGCGCTGATACGCTATGCTATAAGCAGAAGAATAGCAAAAGGCGGTGAGCAGCATGCGCAAACAAAAAAGCAATAAACTGAGAATTATTCACCTGCTGTTATTGGCAGCGCTCCTGCTGCTGACAGCAAAGCTGATTTATGCCCAGGTACGGGGAGGCGATAGCATGGGACGTATAGAATGGACGGGTATGCAATTATACAGAAACGGCTCGAATTATGATTATAGCTATAATTATGCGCTGCGTTTGGATGTTAAAAGCGGGCAGATGCTCTATGACTGCAGCTTTAAGGCTCCGATAAATCTCAATGACGACACCTGGCGCTGCGAGCTGGAGAGCGTGCCTGTGACGCGGGAGGAGCTTGCGCCGCTTGATGCGTTTATCCAAGGATTACCGCTGGCTTCGCCTAAGCCACCTGAGCCGGTTGATGAGGATTTGCTTGTCTGCGATGAAACTAATGAAATTTTTGATGTGCGTATTGGCAACTATAAGGATAGAAGCGTCAAAAAGCTGACGGCGCCTTTGAGCGGGGAGCAAAGAGAGGAAATGCAAAAGCTGTTTCTGCAGCTGTATCTGAAGGCTAAGGACAGAGCGCCGATTCACAGATAAGAATAATGAGGCGGTGAGCAGTATGTACAGCAAATTGTGGAAAATCAGCAAAATGCTGCTGGTGGTACTTGTGCTGCTGACAGCTAATATAGGTTGTGCGCCGGTAAAAGGAGAAGATAAGATGACAAACGTAGAATGGTCCACCTTTTATATAAATCAGAACCATCAGTTCCGCACTCTGTGCTACAGGTTTGAGGTTAATTATGATCCCTTTACGGAAGGGCAGGGAACCTTCAGCTGCTTTTTTGTCGATAAAAAGGGCTATAACTGCCTGCTGTCGTCAGCCAAGGTGACAAGTGAGGATTTGGCAGAGCTGGATGCTTTTATCCAGAAGCTGCCGCCCGCAGAGCAGGAGCAAAAGCAAAAGCAGACGGATATGCTGTTTGCGCACGATGCGACAACAAAGGAGTTTTATATTACTCTTGGCAGCTATAAAAATAAGAACAGACGCAAGGTAAAGCCGCAGCTAAGCAGTATGCAGCAGGATAAAGCAATGGATATTTTAAAAAGGCTGTATGCTGAGGTGAGCAAGCGAGAGGGAAAGTAGCGCCAGATGCTTGGAGTTTAGAGAACCGCCGTGAGGCGGTTCTTTTTACGTGCGGAAAAAAAGAAAAGCGCTATTTTTATTTTCAGGGAGTATTAAAGAAAACGTTTTTTTGGTATAATTAATGATAATACTAAGCTTTACTTTACTTGTTTAGATATATTTTACGCAATTTAGATGGGAGTTATTAATATGATAAGAAAAGAGAATTTTAAACAGCTAATTGATTACTTAGGATTTTCTCAAATAAGTACAAATTTATATGAGAAACAATATAGTAATGTTGGTTGCTCAATAGTAGTTGATTTTGCAAATGAGAAGATAAATTATCCAGAAGACCAGGGAATGAAAATTACTCATCATACAACATGTAATTTTTCTGATCCTGAAAATTTTGTAGTTTTTGAGTGTATTAACAGATTACTAACAAAGGGTTATCGTCCAGAGCATATTGAATTAGAAAAGGAATGGACTTTAGGTCATGATGCAAAAGGTGGTAGAGCTGATATTTGTGTTTATGCTCAAGATGGAAAAATGTTATTCATCGTTGAATGCAAAACTTTTGAAAAAGAATATGATAAAGAGTTAAAAAATACCTTGAATGATGGTGGTCAAATTTTTTCTTATTGGCAACAAGAGCGTAGTTGTCAGTATATAGCGTTGTATGCATCTGATTTTTTAGATGGAAAAATTGAATACCAAACAGAAAGCATTGAATGTAAGGACGATAATAATATAGCTTCACTAGCTAAAAAAGATTCTTCAATACATTTATATACTAATGCTCATACTGTAGAAGAGTTGTTTTTTGTATGGACAGAAACTTATGAAAAACGTCTATGTGGAGATGTAATTTTTCGTGATGATTCTGTTGCATATAAAATCGGCGTAAAACCTTTAAGAAAAAAGGACTTACGTGATTTTAGTGAAAACGATAAGATAGTAAATAAGTTTGAAGAAATTTTAAGACATAATAATGTATCTGATAAGGAAAATGCATTTAATCGTTTAGTAGCGTTATTCATTTGTAAATTAGTGGATGAAATTCAGAAAAATGATAATGATGTAGTTGATTTTCAATATAAAATTGGCACTGATACATATGAAAGTTTACAGGATAGATTGCAGCGATTGCATAAGGAAGGCATGGAAAAATTTATGAAAGAAAAAATTTTCTATGTTTCTGATGATTATGCTGAAAAGCTTGTACAGCAATATACTGGGCAGACAAGAAAGCGTATGATTGATGAATTAAAGCAAACGATTAGAATTTTGAAATTCTATACGAATAACGATTTTGCTTTTAAAGATGTGCATAATGAAGAGTTGTTTTTGCAAAATGGCAAGATTTTAGTAGAAGTAGTCCAGTTGTTTGAAAAGTTTAGAATCATTGGTTCTGATGATTTGCAGATGCTTGGCGATTTGTTTGAGCAGTTGTTAAATAAAGGTTTTAAACAAAATGAAGGTCAGTTTTTTACGCCAGTCCCAATAACAAGATTTATCTGGGACAGTTTACCTGTGCAAAAAATCCTGCAAAAAGATAACGAGCTTGCCTTTCCGAAAATTATTGATTATGCTTGTGGTGCAGGTCATTTCCTGACGGAAGGTGTAGAAGCAGTAAACGATAATATGTTAATGATGGCTCCGGATATGCATATAGACAGAAGTTGGGCAGAAAAGAAAGTTTATGGCATAGAAAAAGATTATCGTCTTGCGCGCGTATCAAAAATTTCTTTGTTTATGCATGGTGCTGGGGATGGCAATATTATTTTTGGCGATGGCTTAGAAAATTATCCTGATAAAAATGTAGATAGTAATTCCTTTGATATATTGGTAGCTAATCCGCCGTATTCTGTTTCAGCATTTAAACCACATTTAAACTTGAAACACAATCAATTAGCAATTTTAGATAAGATAAGCAATAATGGTTCGGAAATAGAAACTCTTTTTGTAGAGAGAATTGCACAGCTTTTAAACCCGTTGGGCGTTGCTGCTGTTATTTTGCCGAGTAGCATACTGAATAAAGAAATGGAAAGTTTCATTGCTGCGAGAGAATCGTTGCTGAAAAATTTCTTTATAAGGGCGATTGTACAGTTTGGTAGTAAAACATTTGGTGCGACGGGAACGAATACAGTAGTTTTGTTTTTGCAAAAATTTGATGAGCCGCCCAAAAGAATAGATATGGTGTCTGATAGTGTAGATGCGATATTCAAAAATGAGCAGATAGAAACTTGGGAAGATAATAGCATTTTTGAAGGCTATCTTGAGAAAATAGGCGTAACAAAAGAATTATATAGGGATTTCGTATTGATGACGAAAAACTATGATGAATGGAATGACGAATATTTTTCAAAGTATAAAAATGCTTTTCTACCTATTTCTTTTATATATTCTTGTTCTTGCTTATCTAATTTTTGT
>OQVR01000390.1_pt1 | contig 19260 bp, 18 predicted proteins | sample 1691521 | NCBI WGS metagenome assembly OQVR01 (sample SAMN03418256, study PRJEB22391) | human gut metagenome | biome: human-gut; feature: organic feature; material: feces | host: Homo sapiens | place: Tanzania | collected 2013-01
ATACCAAGATATTAGAAGACAGAGAGTTCTGTGCAAAATACATGGGACAGCATCCTGTCATTTGTATTACCTTAAAAGGTGTCCATGGAGTTGATTTTGAGGATGCCTATTATAAATTGGCAGAAGTTGTATCAGCAAAAGCAAACGAATACAGTTTTTTAAAAGACAGTCCATCACTTGATGAAAAAGAAAAAGCTAAGTTTGAGAAATTATGTGATGAGGATTACCTAAAAAGCTTTGATAAGAAGACACAATCATATGTAACCTCTGCCATCATATCTTTAGCAAGGATGCTGTATAAGCACTTTAAAAAGCAGGTTTATGTCTTAATTGATGAGTATGATGTGCCATTAGCTAAAGCTCAGGAATATAAGTACCATGAGGATATGGTAGCTTTAATCTCATCATTATTTGATTTCTTTAAAACCATCCCACAAGATCCTGAAAGTGGCGAACAATATGTAGCGAAAGTCATAATGACAGGCTGTTTAAAAGTTGCAAAGAACAGCATCTTTACAGGTGTAAATAACCTCTATGTGAATACTGTAGTAGATAGAGAGACAGAGTACACTGGTATCATAGGTTTTACAAAAGAAGAAACAAATCAATTCTTAAATGATTATGAGTTAGGAGATTTTGCCCCAAAAGTAAAAGATAACTACGACGGATACAAGTTCTATGACAAAGAGATGTTCTGTCCATGGGATGTGGTTAACTTTATAAAAAAGAACTTTAACTTTCAGCAAAATTGCCCTACTTCAAAAGTGATTACAGGTAATTACTGGGCAACTTCAACCTCAAGTCCTGCTGTATATGAATACTTAGGATATTTAACTGACAATGATACCCAAAAGATGCAGGACTTAGTTGATGGCAAGTCAATTAGCTTTAAATTAAATGACTCCATGAACTATGACTGTTTATCTAAACATATACCAAATGATTTCTGGTCATTACTGTTGCATACAGGTTACTTAACTGTAGATTGGGATAAGACTGATGCCTTAAATTCTGAAGACAGTAGCGCAGATGATGTTGCAGTAAAACTGCCTAACTTAGAGATTAAAGATTGTTTTAGAGAAAATATTCAAAAAAGATTCAGTGACGTCTTTGTAAATCTGAAGTTGCCAGGTAAGTTTATAAAGGCTTTAGTTAATGGACAGCAAGAAGATATTAGCAATATCTTATTTGATATGTTACAAAAATACGTATCAATTAGAGATACAGCTACTAAAGCTCCTTACGAGAACTACTATCATGGCTTTATCAACGGCATCTTTACAAGCTGTGAAGGCATCATTTCTGAATGTCATTCTAACTATGAGTCTGGTAGTGGATATCCTGATATTACCTTTAAAGCAGAACGTAATACTAAAGCTGTAATCATTGAGATTAAAGCTACCTCAAAGTCAGAAGATATGGATGAATTAGCTGCAAAAGCTTTAAGTCAGATTGAAGAGAAGAACTACGCACTGCCATTTTTAAAGCAATCAAAGATTACTGATATCTATGCTTATGGTATAGCTTTCTGTAAGAAAGATTGCTCTTTAGTAGTAAAAAATCTTAAGACAAAACCTTAATGGTTTATTTTGAAAAGTGGCAGCCCCAGTAGGAATCGAACCTGCAACTAGCCCTTAGGAGGGGCTTGTTATATCCATTTAACTATGGGGCCAAAACCAACGGTATTATATCAATATATTGACCTGATACAATACCGTTTTTTCTATTGTAAAGTTACTACATCGTTGACGTTTACATTCAAAGTATTGTTCTGTAAATCAACAGGATGCAATTTAGCTGCATGTGGGTAAACAGATACTACTTTATAGACACTGTTACTTTTCTCATAAGCACTGTAATTATCGCCATTAGGTCCTGACATAGAAGCTGCCTGAACTAAGGTGAACTTCATATTAGGGCTGATGCCGTTCTCTCTACCAACATTGATTACTACATCATCCCCATCAAGATCGATGATCTTGGCATTAGCAGGTTTACATTGAAGTTCTGCAACTAGATCTTTGGATACCTCTGCAGCTAGACCGTAAACTCTCTGACCGTATTCTGAGCTCTTAAATCTGTCAGATCTTAAATCGATGTACTCACTTTGTTTAAATGGCCAATCAGCTTCAGCAGTGTAATTTCTGTGGAAGATGATTTGCTCATTGATTGCATCATAGACATCAATATCAAAGTTAATAGTTCTTGTAGGAACGTACATCAGCTTGGTTAGTACATTGTTACCAACCTCAGAGGTACTTACTGAATTTATAGTGCCTAGAATAATGTACTGACTGCCATAACGATCTGCCAAACTAGAAAGGTTGGATACCTGGAAGGCACTTGACATATTAGGTGAATTTGAAGTGTTCAGATTAGCTCTTACTAGAGGCCTGGTTACAAATAATGAGGTGTTATAAAGATTCTCCATAACAAGTTTATCTAGTTCTTTACTGATACCTTCAATTCCAATACTGCCCTGATAGGCCTGAGAGTCAGCAAATCTGAATGACACTGGCAGTACAGCTTTATGTACAGCAGCCCCTGAGCATCTTGCTTTGGCAAATCTTTCATCAATAAATGCCTTGATGGTAACAGTTACCTTACTAAAGGTTGTCTGTTCTGACATCACTACCAGCTTTTTGATTGGTGATCTGCTCATAATATTGACGTTATCGCTTTGTAAAACACCGTTTTTATAGTTTTGCTCGATTTTAACGTCAGCTCCTGCCTGTAACATGACATTACGGATAGCATCATTTACAGCATCGTTTCTGTCTGAGCCGGTGCCATTTGCTGTATACCAGGTAGCAAAGGCAGTAGAACTCATTACAGAAAACACTAAACAGCATAAAATTTGAATTAATAATCTTATTTTCATAAATCACCTTTGTGATTGAATTTTGTCACATGGCATTGAATTTGCATTATTCACACCAAGATTGACAAAAACGTTAAAAATTTAGCGTTTTATAATTCACGGTTTATTGATTATACAAATAAAAGAAGGTCAGGATGGAGAGAAAATTACTAAAAATGATAAGCCTTGCAGTTTGCCTAGTAATCGCAGGCTGTTCGGCAAATCCTGCCCAAGGTGGCAAGACACAACAGGCTAGTGTTGTACCTACAAAGAGCAGTGTCTATGACCAAAAAGGCATGGAAATCAGCAAGATCGTATCTAATATGTCTGATATCTTGTATCAGACTATGATGAATGATCTGTCAAAAGATGAGTCCTCTAAAACCACTGTAACTGACAGCGATGGTAAGACTGTAACTTATTCATCTTTACCAAAGGTAGCTGTAACCTCATTTGTAGATACAGATACTTATGAAAATGCAGGCTATTTAGGTCGTGCCATGGCAGAGATGTTTGTTCATGAATTAGACAGACGAGGAATCAGCGTTTTTGAATATAAACTTACAGGCGCTATTTCAATTACTAAAGACGGTGAGTTTGTCTTTTCAAGAGATTGGAAGAAAGTTGCCCGTCAGGCCATGGTAAGACATATCTTTGCAGGTACTTTAACTAGAAATGATTCAGGAATCGTTGTAGTTGGTCGTGTCATAAATATGTCAACCCAGACAGTTGTAGGTTCTGCTACAGGCTTTATTCCTTATGAGAGATTACCTTACTGCTATAGAACCGGTAAGAAAGATTGTTCTATAAATGGTGTTACCTCATATTTATATGAGCCAGGTACTATCACTGGTAACGGTAATGTAACTGATACAGTAGTTAAAAGAACAGTAACTAAGACCTCTGTTAGAGCTTCTGCATCAACTACAGATACTCCTGTCTATGCTATGACCGATAAAGAACGTCGTAAAAGACAAGAGCAGCAGTTTAAAGATAACTATTACAGAACAGACTCTGATGAGTTCAATGCTAAATATTACGTAAAAGGAGCTAAGGTACCTGCAACTTCATCAGGTAACTATGAGCACTATATGTATAACAAAGAGCATTCTTTCTTAGGATTTGGCAATAGAGGAAAGTCTACAGTTATATATCCAGCTGATACTTACATGTATCAGGAAAAGTTGGTACGAGATGTGCATGACCAAAGTCAGTACTCACGTACTAATGATTAGGAGGATCTATGAGACTTAGAAGATTGATTACAACTTTTGCAGTAGCAATGCTACTGCCAATGGCTTTGTGCTCATGTTCCTCTGTATCTTTTGTAAAGAATTTAACCACGACAGATGATGGTGTACACAAGCCATCAGAGTATCCAGTCTTAAGAGCAACCGGTTATGCGTCAATTTCTCGTCAGCCGGGTGCAACAGATGCCATCAAGCAGATTAAAGCAATGAGAGCATCAAAGATTGAAGCTTATAGAGAATTATCTGAACAGGTTAATGGCATTTATATCAGAGCCACCGATACTTTAAATTCAAGCAATGTTGAAACCTCAAATTCTGTAAAGTCAGAAGTTGATGGTTTTGTTCATGGCGCACGAGTCATAAGACAGTACGCAGTAGGGGATACCTACGCAACCGAACTTGAGCTTGATACAAGGGTAATCTACGATCTTTATCAGATGCGTGGTGCGATGTAGGAGAGAATTATGAACACCTCACGATTTGTTTTTAATAAAACTACTCCACAAAACACAGTACGTCCTTTAAAAGACTATTTGGATGGACAAAAAGAGATTTTAGAAAAGCTTGAAAAGGTAATTCAGGCTGAGTATGAATCTTTAAAAGACAGACATCTTGAGAATTTGAAACCTTTATCAGAGATGAAATCTGATCTGATGTTAAAGTTACAGTCAAATGATCAGAGGATCAAACTTCATCCTGAGGTAGCAAAGCTACATACTGAATTTTTACCAGAGGTTACCATCATTAAGAACATGATGAAAAAGTGTCAGTTCAGAAATGAAATTAACGGTAAGCTCATCACTATGTGTATGCAGTCAGCTAATAAGCTGCAGGCGGTTCTACTAGGTGTACGTGACGTGGTAACTCGCAATATGACCTATACAGCAAAAGGTTATGCTACTGCACGTGGCCCTTCACGTTTGTCTGTAGACGCTTAATTCTATCCTCAATAGCACTTTTGTGTTTCTAAAGTCTTCTACAAAACATAAAAGTGCTATTTTTATTTCCCCTTTAAAATCAATAAATTCACATCAAATTTTTCTAGAAATTTCATTTTTTATCAGTAATTTTTAAAGTTGTAAAAATTGTCTTTGTACAATCTGTTCGCAATTTGAGCGCGCATAAACTTTAAAAAACAGATCCTAAAGCTTCGCTTGATTGCAGTTGTTAAGAACAAGCTCTTATGACTTTGTTCTTATAAAGAATAATTAAGACTTAAAAAGTGAATTATGGATATCAACAAAGTTTATTTAACAGGAACCGTAAGTGCTGTTTCCTATAGATTTCAAAGAAAATCCTTCAAGTTGAAGTTTAGCCTAAAAACTGAAGGCAAGAATTCAGTATCTCAAGATGAGGTCAACTCTAAAAACGAAGCTAAGACCTCGCCAAATTCATCTTTATATGCTGATTACCACGAAGTGTATATGTTCAATCAAAAGAATGAGACTGAGCTAAAGAGACTTTATCAAATTGTCAGATGTGGAAACAGAGTTTCTGTATTAGGTCAATTACGCAATTTTAGGATTACAGATTCTCTAGGAAAAGTAGCTCTAACCAGTAAAGTTTTAGCTAGAGAAATCAAATTAGGCTCATAAAGATAATTTAAATGCATAACTAGGAAAAGCAAATTATGTTTAATGTAAATTTAAAGAAGGTATTCAACTCCGATAAGATCGTGATTGAAGAGTGTGAGTTAGAACCTAGCAATCTTATTGATCATATTCCTAACTTAGATAAGAACTATGTTTTTGAGCTTAATGTTCTAAATGAAGTTCTACTCTACCTTATCTATCCTTTTAAAGACTGTCTGTATATTAGTGGTCCGTCAGGTTGCGGTAAGACTACCTTGATTTTGCAAATTGCAGCTCGTCTTAACTGGGGCGTAGAGCAGATCACTTTATCTAATAAGTGTGAGTCATTAGATCTTATAGGACATACCACTTTAAAAAGAGGTGAATTAGTCTATGAATACGGTCCTTTAACTAGAGCGATGCTCTATGGAGAGATCTTAATCTTAAATGAAATCGATCTGATGTCACCTGGTGACTTATCAGTATTAAACGATGTTCTAGAAGGTAAGCCTCTTACAATCCTTGCTAATAATGGCGAGGTAATCAAACCGCATCCTCAATTTAGAGTAATTGCAACAGCTAATACCAAAGGTTTTGGTGATATGACAGGCTTCTACAATGGCGCACGATTATTAAATCAGGCTTTCTTAGATAGATGGCGCTTTATTGAAATGGGGTATCCAAAGCCAATCGTAGAACTTGAGATGTTAAAGAATAGTTTTCCTGATCTTGGGCTTGAGATGAGCAAAAAGCTGTTACATTTTGCTCATGATTTAAGAAATGTTGTTGAGCAGGGAATTGAGAATGGGGTAAGGCAGATCTCTGCTCCTTTTTCTACAAGAACGCTATTAAAAATTGCTGCTTTGTTGTCTGTTGAAACTCCATATACAGTCCACAAGATCATCAAGATGTGTTTTGCACTAAGACTACCTGATGTAGAACATGAGTATGTAATGCGTCTTTGTAACGACATCTTTGGTCATGAAAAGCAAATCTTAAAAGTTACTCAGAAAAGTGATTTGGGAAATGATCTTGAGGTGAGTGAGAACAATGAAGATCTCTGTACAGAGTCTGATTCTGACTCAAAAGAAGTCAAGGTAGAAAAGAAATCAAGACGACGCAGTAAAAACTCTACAGATAAAGAAGAGCGTGTAGCTTAAGTAATTAAAAGGTAGAAAAGCTCTGCAGTTACTGTAGAGCATTTATTGGTGTTTGGTCCATTGTCTTAGGGTCATAGGTATAAGTATGTTTTACGGATAAAGTAAATGAAAAAGTCGTTAGAACCTGGTCTTTTTCTGATAAAAAAGGAAAACTTGCGTTTAAAGGAAGAAAACTCTAAGCACAAAGCAAGAGTGGAAAATATTGAAATTAATCTAAGAGAAGCAAAGCTTTTTGAGCTTTTGTTTCCTGTTGTCGTTGCGTCAATGTTGAATGTTTTTTGATATGCTTTTTTATTTTTCTTTGATGAGTTTGTATTTGAGGAAAGTAGAAATACAGTTTCCGATTTTCATTTTGCGAGCAATGAAGTGTCTCTTTATATAAAAAAACTAGAGTTTGCTATTATAGTAACGTCTGTCGTTATTTTAGGTTTTTTCTCTTACTGTATCTTTAGAAAGAGGAGTAGCTATTAATGATATTTGCTACAGTTTTATTTATTTTTGTAATGCTATACGGTTTTGGAATTATCTCTTTGATGATTTATGAGTTTTGTAAGAATAATAAATCATAATAATGAAATCTCCTTAAGGAGACAAAAGATACGTCCTTTTTTCTTCTTAACTATAAAGTCCGATCTTATACAATCGGACTATATTAGGTCAAAAGCTAGATTTGCTTTGAATTCTGTTGATTCTAAAAAAATGAACCAAAGTTAGTTTTTATCTTCTGAAAATATGTGTACATATAGGAATCGAATTCACTATTTTTTCTAGTTCTTTGAACATATCTCCATATTTTAGTTGTGCCTCATGATGTTTCTCTAGTTCTTCAATTGTTTTCTAAAGTTAAATAATGCTTAGAAATGGAACTTAAAATGGTAGATTTGATCTTGTAAAAATTGCAATAGATAATTAGTGCCATGAGAGGTAGTTATGCAACGAAAATTGATAGTGGCTCACTTATGTGCAGTGATTGTAATTCTGTTCTGGGGAATGACCTTTGTGAGCTCAAAAGTTCTATTGAGGGATTTTTCTCCTATTGAAATACTATTCAATCGTTTTGTCATTGCTACTTTAACTTTACTTCTCTTAGCTCCAAAAGCATTGAAATTCATTTCCTTAAGAGTTGAGCTGTACTCGGCTTTTTGTGGTTTTTATGGTGTAACCATATATTTCGTTTTTGAAAATAATGCATTAATAATGTCTAATGCATCAAATGTAAGTTTGATTGTATCAACAGCTCCTCTATTTGTAGCTCTTTTAAACAGATTCATAGACAAGAGCGCGAAATTAGGTAAATACTTCTTTTTAGGTTTCTTTATAGCAATGTCAGGTATTGCCTGTTTGAGTTTTTCATCATTGAGTTTGCAATTAAATCCTGAAGGTGATCTGATGGCTTTAGGTTGTGCCATCGTGTGGGGACTGTATAGTGTCTATGTAGTCAAGCTACACAGACTTGGTATTAGTACCATGGTGATGACGATTAAGTCTTTCTTCTATGCTGTTTTATGTACAGTACCATGTATGGCCTTTTATGGTTATGACTTTAAGTTAGACTGTTTATTAAAGCCAATCAACATCGTAAATTATCTGTTCTTAGCAGTATTAGCCTCATCATTAAGTTTTCTTATTTGGAATAAAGCTATCTCATATCTAGGTTCTGTTAAAACTAATGTCTATCTGTATGCCACTCCAGTGGTAACTGCGATAGGAGCTGTGATCTGTATTGATGAAAAGCTTACTGTTTACCTTTTGTTAGGTATGGTTTTATCTATTGCAGGTTTGGTGATTTCGCAAAAGAACTAGGCAAAGATTTAAAGGAATTTTTGAAAAGGTATATAGACAAAAAGGCCTCAAATTGCTTTGAGACCTTTTCAATACTGTTCTCCTGCAAACAGTATTTAAATCTATCCAAAGATTGAGCTTAACTCATCTTCAGAATCAATTAGCTTATTAGCTACTGATTCATAATTAATCTTGTATGAACCGTCAGAAATTGCAGCTTTTAGTTTCTCAACTTTAGCTTCATCAATGCCTGATGCGTTTCTTGCCGCATCAGTTGCTTTCGCTAAGGTTTTGGCAGAATCAGTTAAGACAACATCATCAGACTGAACTGCTACCTTTTTCTGAGCTACAGCGCTTTTAGCTGTGCTTGTTGCTACATTCTTGGCAGTAGCAACTGATTCTTTTATGCCGTTATAAGAACGGTCTGATAATACATCGATTGCCATGATACTACCCTCAATAAATCTTTTCTCTTCTAGTTTAAATATATTTATGCTTTACGCATTAATTATTCCTGTTAATTTCTTAACGTCATTGCTTAAATTTTCTTGAGCAAATTTTTATAAAATTTTTGAAAAAAACTAGAAATTAATCCTTCGAGAAATTTTAACTGTTTTTGCTCGAAGCTACAAACATTATTAGAGTAAAACTCAATTTTGTTTGTACAGTGTTTTCTTGAGTTAATTATCGGTAAAAATGAGATTTCTTTAGCCTTTTTTCAAGAAAAATTAAAGACAATACTTAGCAATCAGTTAAAAGATCACTTTAACAGTATTAGGACCGGTAACTACAGCTTGAATTACTTTTTTAGTCTTTACATTTTTTACTTGAATAAGATCATTAACCTTGCCTTCTTCAAGAGCCTGACCTTGAGTCTTAATCTCAAGATTATTTGTTGAAGCTACAATAGTTACAATGTCACCTTTGGCAATTACACAAAAGTCGCTTACTTTAATCTGTTCGCCAGCACGAATATCGCGTCTTGCTTTGCTACCTAAAATCATGGATTTGTCTGTGATTACAGCTGAGGTGTTGGTGCTTTCATTTACAAAAGAATCCTCTAAAAGATCAGCTGTAATGGTAGTGCCTTTAGGAATGTTAGCAGATGCAATTGTAGTAGCTCTTGCAACATTTACTGTTACAGGTACATTTACAGTGTATGGATTATTCTTTCTTGTGCACTTTATTCTGACGACATTGCTCTTTTTAATCTCACCGCCTACTAATTCAGCTGTGAGGAAGCCTGAGCACTTACCACCATAATCTCGATTAGGATCGATCCTACTTGCCTTAACCATATATTTTTTGTCAGTACGATTGTTATCAAATTGGGCTAACATATACTGCTTTGCGACGTTTGATAAAAAATCAGCCTCTTCAACAGAAGCTTGGCAAATATTAATGCAGAATACATTAAAGAAAATGGCCAAAACAGTCGATACAATTTTTAGCAAGTTTTTCAAAAAATTCCACCTTTGTGAGTTGAAAAACAACAAGACTAAACTACACTTTAACGATAATATCACAAATGTTGATTTTAGATTTCATGGAAAATCAAATGACATTTGAATAATGTGAGTTGTAAATTCATGAAAACGTTTTAGACTTTAGGATTTTATAAAGTTTTAAGTGATGATAGTATGTAGAAAGTTGCTATTAATCATATCTATCTATCAGATTTGATAAAGAGGGTGTGACTTGATCCGCAATTTCTTTATTTTCTGTTAGTTATAGTCTAAATTGCTAATTATTCTATAAAATATCATCAACAAATTTATTAATAATAAAAAGCAAGGTGAACAACATGATTGGTGTAATGGATTCCGTCAATGAATTGACCGAGGTAGTGGGACAGAACCGTATGGAGCTTCTGCTCTTTAAGCTCTCAGGTCTACGCCAGCGTTATGGTATTAATGTTTTTAAGGTGAGAGAAGTCCTGCCTTGCCCAAGACTTACTGTGATGCCTAAATTACAGAAGTATGTAATTGGTGTAGCACATATTCGTGGACAAACAATTTCTGTAATTGATCTTGCTTATGCAATTGGAGGCCGTCCATCAAGAGATATCGATAAGTGTTTTATCATCATTGCTGAATATAACCGTTCAACTCATGCTTTCTTAGTTTCAAGTGTAGAAAGAATTTTGAATATGAACTGGGATAAGATCATGCCTCCACCAAAGGGAGCTGGTGACAGCAACTATATGACTGCTGTAACTGAAATTGACGGTGAGCTAGTTGAAATTCTTGATGTTGAGAAGATCCTAGAAGAAATTTCTCCAAGCAAGCTTGAGAAGCAGGATCTTGATGAAGTATATGATGAGGAGTTTTCAAAACTTATTCAGCAGCATAAGCCAAAGGTTTTGATTGCTGATGACTCAAGAGTTGCTCTAAATCAGGTAACAGCTGCAATGGAGAAGCTAAATCTTGAGGTAATTAAGGCTCATGATGGTCGTGAAGCTTACAATCTCTTAAGAGAAATGGCTGCTAAGGGACCTATCAATCAGCAGGTTGCATTGGTTATTTCCGATGTTGAAATGCCTGAGATGGATGGTTATACCTTATGTGCATCAATCAGAAAGGATCCTTCATTAAAGCCTGTTTATGTAATCTTACATACCTCTCTGTCAGGTGTATTTAACTTAGGCATGGTAAGTAAAGCTGGTGCTAATGACTTTATTCCTAAGTTCAACCCATTAGAGCTAGCTAAAGCTGTAAAGAAGGGCATAATTCTTACCAATGCAGGTAAGTCAGGTGCTGACCTTGTAATGGGTAAAGAAGGAAAAGAAAAACAGTAACTCTAACTTAAATTGAAACTATGGTTCTATAGTTTTCATAGAACCAAAACTTGTAGCAATTTGTTTGCTACAAGTGCTTCTTTGTGACATAAACAAAGAAAAAATGAATAATAATAAATAAATGGATTGGACTAAACATTTTCCAATCTGTTTGTAAGTATATTGAGCCCTGTATTTATAGGCATTGGACATATGGCACTATTCAGTTCAGATAACAATGACAAGAAGTTATCTCAAGGTTCTCAAGTTAAGAGCAGTTCACTTTTATCATCAAAAAATGCTGATGGTTCTGCTTCAAATAGAGTTACATCAACTGTAAAAACTTTAAATCCAAGGAGTTCATCTCCTTTTGCAACTAGCTCTACAGCTAGAAGTTCTAGTTTTACGTCAACTACAACTAGACCTACAGGCATCAGCACTCAGACAACCTTAAGTAGCACTCGTCCTTTAGGTTCAACTTTGAATTCGACAGCTCAAAGTTCAGTTGCAAGAGCTCAGTCAAGTTCTACCTTAAATAGATCAACTTTAGGTAACAGTACTTTACGTCCTTCAGCTTCTGCTACAAGTACAGCTACAACCTCATCATTTGGTTCAACTGCTCCTAGAAGTTTCTTTGATACAAGTTCATCTTTAGCATCAAGATCTAGCGCATCATCAAGCTTGTCCTCAACTACAAGACTTGCAAGTACTCTGTCTTCAAGAACGACAACTGCTGCCACAACTGCAAGACCATCAGCTTTTACAAGCTCTCGTAGTACTCAGACAAGCTCAAGCTTTACACCAAGAGCTACAACTTCAGCTCTTAATTCTACTGCTGCTGGAACAAGTTCTTTAAGGACTGCTACACCTAGTTCAGTCTTCAGTTCAAGAACAACTTCAAGTTCTTTTGGCTCAGCTAATGCAAGGTTGAATAGTACAAGTTCAAATACATCTGGTTCAACCCCATTCTCAGCTAGTACTCAAGAATTTACTCGTAAGATTGAACAGGCTAAAGCTGCTTTATCTACAGTACCAAAGGTAAGGCCAATTAGCATTAACCGCGATGGTAAAACTTCATTAGTAACTGAAAAGCAGGAAGTAACAGATGTTCAGTATCGTCGCTTTGCAGCCTTTGTAGAGGAAAAGTGCGGTATCGTTTTAGGAGATGGTAAACAGTATTTAGTAAATTCTCGTTTGTCTTCTTTATTGAGCAAATTCCGTGTTCAAACAGTTGATGATCTTATCAATCTGGCCATGGAAGAAAAACCTAATAACAAAGCTCAAGAAGAGGTTATTGATGCAATGACTACTAATGAGACTTTGTGGTTTAGAGATACCTATCCATATAAAGCGTTAGAGACAATCATTCTGCCAGAGCTTGCTAAAAAGGCTAAATATCCTGTCAGAATTTGGTCTGCAGCTTGTTCATCCGGTCAGGAGCCATACTCAATCGGTATGATTATCCAAGAACAGATGTCAAAGATGTTACATATCGATCCTAAGCAGACACAGATTATCGGAACTGATCTTTCACCAGAAATGTTATCAATCTGCCGTCGAGGTCAGTATGACGTACATGCTTTATCTCGTGGTCTGTCACCTGAGAGGAAGGAAAAGTTCTTCAGGACTACACACAATCCTAATATGATGGCGATTGACTCAAGAGTAAAATCGATGGTTGAGTTCAGACCAATGAACCTGTTAGGTTCATATGCGCTGATGGGCCGTTTTGATGTGATCTTCTGCCGCAATGTTCTGATTTACTTCTCTAATGATGTAAAGGCCGACATTTTAAGAAAGCTGACAATGTGTCTGAATCCTGGCGGATACTTAATTCTGGGATCAACTGAGACCCTGGTAGGTGTTGCAGACAAATATGAAATGATGCGTTGCAACCCGGGTATCATTTATCACTTAAAACCACAGAAATACGCTTTCTAGCATAAGCTCTTCTGTGAAATCATATTTCTCTTCTCTGATTTAAAGCTGAATGTTCCAAAAGACGTTCAGCTTTATGTCAAAAAAACATCACTAATTTAAAATAATACTGTAACTGCATGTAAAATAACGAAAAATCTATATTGGCACAGTAGTTGCTTTAACTCCTGTATAAAGAAACATTTGTTTGTCGTGATTTAGGAGTCAAAGATGTCATTAGGTTTTGATAAGGTTTTTGGTGTTCATCAGTACACCATGGGAATTCGAAACCAGCGTGCTGAAGTTTTAGCTGGCAATCTTGCCAATGCTGATACCCCAGGTTTTAAGGCACGTGATCTAGACTTTGATATTGCTTTTAAGCAGGCTGCTCACGTACAGATGCAGCAACCATCTGAAATGGTAAAAACTAATGATAAACATATGGATGAGTCATCTATTTCTGATGAACCTGAGCTTACATTAAAGTATCGTCTTCCATATCAGGCTGATACCGGTAATGGTAACACTGTAGAGGTAAGCTCTGAGCGTATGAAATATATGAACAATACCATGGAATACCAGGCTACATTAACCTTTTTAAACGGACGAATTGCCAAGCTTAAAAACGCTTTGCGCACTGGTAGCTAGCAGGAGATAAAAAAATGGGTTTATTTAGAATTTTAGACATTGCAGGTACTGCAATGAATGCTCAGTCAGTTCGTTTAAATGCTACTGCATCAAACCTTGCCAATGCCGAATCAGTAAGTTCATCAGTTGAAACCACCTATAAGGCAAGAAGACCTTTATTCTCAGCAGCTATGGATGAAGCTTACATGGCCGAGAACACACAGGGTGGTGTAACCGATCCTGTAACCGGAGAACCATATGGTGTCGGTGTTTCCTTAAAAGGTGTGGTCGAGTCTGATGCGCCAACCATAAAAGAATACAATCCCAATCATCCTTTAGCAGACGAGAATGGCTACATTTACAGACCAAATGTAAATCCTGTAGAAGAAATGGCTGATATGATAAGCGCAAACCGTTCTTACCAGACTGCAGTACAGGTAGCTGCAAATGCTAAAAAAATGATGACTGCAACCTTACAGTTAGGTTCAAATTCTAATCTGTAGTCATTTTCTGTTTTACTGAAATTCCAGCAGGGCTCAGGATATAATCATCCTTGAGCCTTATTTTTTGCATTAAAATATCTTGGATATACAACTTAGAAAAAAGGTTCAGTCCTAAAAACTGTGGGATCTTTGTTCAGTCATCTTCCAAAGATTTCCACCTTTGTCTTGAGTCATCAAACAGTTTAAGAAAGAAATACTCATCATCAGGTAGACCATAACTCTTCATTCTGATGGTCTTGATCTTCTGGTTTGACACCTTCAACCTTTCAGTAAGATAACGGATTTTTTTCAAATTCCACACTTTTCTGTATTGACCCAGAAAAAAATTCAGCACAGCTCAACGGCAGGATTGCCATGAATAGTTCCATAAATTTCACAGAGAAAGAACAGAATTCATTTCTTCTGTTAGCTGATAGCAGCTTTTATGAGTAAAACCCATTCTGTCTTATGAGAAGAGAGCAAAGAAAAGAAAAGCTGTCCCTACAGAGTGATGTTTATATTGCAGTTTTAATCTGCTGTCTGAAAATAAAAAAGCCTCCAGATGTAAATCTAGAGGCATTGACAAAATATAGTCGGATCCTTACTTAAATTCCTTCAAGTTTGAATACAGCCAACTTTTCTAACAGATCCTTTGCAGCTGCTCTTAGCTGTTCGATCTCATCGTTAGAATCCTGAGAGCTGTTGGCACTCTGTCGGGTTAATGTGCTTACACCTTGCATATTGTTTGAAATCTCAGAGGTTGCAGTTGTCTGCTGCTGAGCTGCTGTTGCAATTTGGCCTATCTGGCTGTTTACATTGTCAACATGGCTGTTAATGTCATTGAGGATGTCTGTAACACCGGTTGCACGCTCTGCAAGGTCCTTCATTTCACCTAAGGTGTTGGTCATAGACTCATTGGCGCTGTTTGCGTCAGACTGGATCTGAGATACCATCTTGGTGATTTCCTGTGTGGATGATGAAGAGCGTGATGCAAGAGCACGAACCTCATCTGCAACAACCGCGAATCCCTTTCCGGCTTCACCTGCACGGGCAGCCTCAATTGCAGCGTTTAATGCCAGCAGGTTGGTCTGTGAAGCAATATCCTCAATAGTCTGAACGATAGTTCCAATCTTGTTGGTCTGATCAACCAAAGTTGAGATTAACTGGGCATCCTTCTTGGTCTTTTCTGCCTGATTTCTGATAGCATCAATAACACCTTCAACTTCAGTTACACCATGCTCGGTGATGTTCTGGGTGTCATTTGCGTTGGTAGCGGCATTCTCACAGTTCTTGGCAATATCAGAGGTGGTTGATACCATCTCGTCAGATGCTGCTGATACTGTTACAGAACGGCTTTCAGCATCTGCAATAGCTTCTGCTACAGATGAAATCTTTGAATGAATGCCTGAAAGTCTTTCATCAAAAGCGCGGTATGACTTTACAACATCTGCAAGAGATTCTCCTAACTTCAGTCTCATCTGAGCGGCTGAATTAAAGACCTTACCGAATTCATCCTCAAGGGTATTGTCAATTATGAAGTTGAAATCGCCTTTTTCCATACGGCCGATGTAGTTGACAAGCAGGGTGAAGTTTCTGTGGATATATCCTGAAATTCCACTGGAAATTAAAAAGGCAATGATAACAGAAATGACTGCCAGAATAATTGATGTGTACATAGGACCTTTTGAGGTGTTGGCTCTTGTAAGTTCGGTTGAAAGAGTTACCTGTTCATCAATTAACTTCTGATATAACTCAAGGCAGTTGTTTGTGATTGGAAGTACCTCGTAAATATACACATCCAGAGCCTCTGAGAGTTTGTTTGCAGCCACCAGTGGAACAACTTTCTGCTTGTATTCTGCTACAAGTACACTTGCCTGTTTTTTAACAGTCAGGATATTGTTCTTATAATGTTCTGATGAAGGAAGATCACCGATGATGTTCTCATTCATTACTGAGGAAACCTTGGCAATTTCCTCAATCTTGCCGACAGAATCAGCAATAAAAGCCTCATTGTGATCGTGAGTGGCTTTTCCGTTCAGGTAACTTACGATAACATCGTTTGCCTTGTCCAAAGCTCTCTGTGTATTCATTACGCGGGTGTAGGATTTACCCAGAATTCTCTCTACGTTGTAGGAGGCATCAATATTTTTAGAGGTATTTATTACAGCAAATCCTGAAGTTACGATGATTAGGATATTTAAAATACCAAAACCCAGTATCAGCTTCATTCTGAGGCTTAAATTTCTAAGCAAGTCCATACTATTCCCCATTTATTATTATTTAAATTAAAACGGTCTGAGCGGAAAACTCAATGTGTTCATTATTCAAGTAAACTAAGTTTATCTCTGTCGTTTACGTATACTGATACTATTTTATACGGCATTCTGGGAGATATCTTTAAATAGATTTTTTTTTGCGAAGACACTCACAGCAAAAAAGAAAAAAATTTTAATTATAAAGATAGTTATCACAGTTTTTATAAACTGTAAAACACTCTGTTTTTTCAAGAATTTTTAACCGGTTATGTGGACTTTTTTATACAGTTCAAACAGCTTTATACAAAATTAAAAAACTTAATATTATTAAGACAGATAAAAAAATTTGCAGAAAAAGTAAAATATGATTTATACGCCCATTTGTGCAACGAATTATATTGTGCATGATAATTTTTTTCTGTACTGAAGTGTCTTTATTGCGACATGCGACCATTACAGTATCGGCGTTCTAAAAGCACTATTCTTTTATAAAAATTTTATGTTGCCATTGTAAACTGTTGAGTCAGGCCACATATAAAATATAGGAAATGAAATTTTAAAATAAAGTCCGGCTGTTCATAATAGTTTACCTGTTTTGAAGATTTTTTTGAATTGGCTGTAAAAAAGTAGGTTTGTATGCAGAAGATCTTGCTGTCTCTTGTTGTTTTTTTTGTTCTGGAACTTGCTGTTATTATTGAAGTTGGATCCTCTATAGGTGCAGTAAATACCATCCTTGTAATGTTTTTAATGATGGTTCTGGGCGTGTTCCTGATTAAGCTGCGTTTCCGTCAGGCTATGGATGGACTCAGAAACGGTACTGTGGATACGAGTGTGTTTTTCCTGCCACTTGCAGGTTTCCTGTTTCTTTTTCCTGGCTTTATCTCAGATCTCTTAGGGCTTTTGCTACTCATTCCTCGAATTCAGACAGGATGTGTGAGGTACTATAATAAAAAACGCGATGACAGTGAGTTTTTTACTTTTGCAAGAAAAGAGTCTGATTCGTTTTTTCATAAGGGCAGTACCATCGACGGCACTGCAGAGCATGTTGACAGCTCTGATGAGAACAGGAGCATAAAATAACTTAAGTACTGAAAAAAAAGATTGAAAGCAGACAACGGCTTATCAAGAACATATCTTCCCAAATGGGCATGCTGAACAACGAAATCAAAAGCACGAAAAAGTCCATAGGCGAGCTATGCAAAGAAATCGAAGGTTTGAAAGAAAGCTATGCCCAAATGCTCCGCTATGCCCAAAGGAACAAAACGGCAACGGACAAGTTGCTTTTCATCTTTGCGGCAAAGGATTACAAGGAAGCATATCAGCGATACATTTTTTTCCGTCAGTTCGGCGACATGCAGAAAAAGAAATTGCTGCAAATAAGGGAGAAAACCGACGAATTGTCGAAGCGTACGAATGAATTGGAAGTAAAAAAGACCAATCAGGAATCTTTGTTGCAACAGGAGATGAAGAACAAAGATGCTTTGAACAAGGAAAAGACCGAGAAAGAAAAGACAGTCCGCAATCTGCAAAAGCAGGAGAAACAAATAACGAAAAATCTCAAAAACAAGCAAGCACAGGTCAAGAAACTGCAGAAGCAGATAGACAATGCCATAGCAGCGGAAGTGCAGAAGCAAAAACAGTTGGCGGCAGCCAAGAAAAAGAAAATGCAAGCTCAGGCTAATTCTTCCTCTGCCGATAAAAAGCAAGTGGCAGCGAATAAAGCGGCAATGGAAACGGCAAAAAAGAAGAACTATACCATTGCCACGACTCCGGAGGAGGTTACTCTGTCGAGCAACTTCGAGGCGAACAAAGGCAAATTGCCATGGCCGTCGGGGAAAGGAGTCGTTGTCTCTTCCTACGGCGTTCACGCACACCCCGAAATCAAGGGAACACAAGTGGAAAACAAAGGAATAGACATAAGAACTACAAAAGGTTCTGCGGTCAGAGCGGTTTTCGATGGTGAGGTTTCAAGAGTTGCAAAGGGACCTGCCGGAATGGTTGTCATAATACGCCACGGCGAATATATGACGGTGTATGCCAATTTGCAGAGCGTAAGCGTCAAAAGCGGCTCGAAAGTATCCACAAAACAAACAATAGGAATAGTAAACACCAATGAAGACGGAGTAAGTGAGTTCAAGTTCCAAATCTTCAAGGGAACCCATCACTTGAACCCTTCCGTATGGTTAAGCAAGTAAGAGTATAAATCAAACAAACAAATCATCATGAGAAACCTGAGACTATTTTGCATCATTCTGTCGGCGAACATGTTCTTTGCTCTCGGAATACATGCACAAAGTCCTGCGAAATGGGACTTCAAAACAAAGAAAATAAATGATTCCATCGCCGAATTGATATTGCATTGCAAGCTGAGCGGAGACTGGCACATCTATTCGCAACACACCAAAGGCACAGAACTTCCGATTGCTTTTACTTTCGAGAAAAGCAATGCTTATGAGCTTATAGGGGGAGTGAAAGAACCTGTACCCATATCGGAATACGATGTCCGGAAGGGTTCAAGTGATGGGTTCCCTTGAAGATTTGGAACTTGAACTCACTTCCTCCGTCTTCATTGGTGTTTAC
>OQVR01000397.1_pt1 | contig 19009 bp, 19 predicted proteins | sample 1691521 | NCBI WGS metagenome assembly OQVR01 (sample SAMN03418256, study PRJEB22391) | human gut metagenome | biome: human-gut; feature: organic feature; material: feces | host: Homo sapiens | place: Tanzania | collected 2013-01
TCCTCTGAAATTAGAGAGAATGAAAAAAACCCCGAACCATACGGGGAGTATAATGCAGGAATCTGCGGAGTTCGGAGCAGGTGTGATCTTGGTCATGCCTGCTCCGTTTTCATAGCTTGACCTGCAGGCGGGAGAAATGGTGCAGCGGTGTGATTTTGCATTCTGTTTTTGTCAAAAGCTTCTCGTCCGCTCAAAAGCACAGCGTGCTCACGCGCACTTACTCCGCGCGGATCTGAATTTTGCCGTCCTCCGCAAACGCGGTGAGGGAGGAAATGGGATGCTCGAAGCTGTCGATGATCTTCTCCGCGATGGGATCCTCAAGCTCACGCTGGATGGTGCGGCGCAGGTTGCGTGCGCCGTGAATAAAATATTTGCGGTCGATGAACAGCACAGGTATGCACCAGAGCATTTGCAGCAGTGCGTTGATAAGCTCGTTCTCCTGCCCAAGGATGAAGCCTGGCAGGGGCCAGCCCCACATTCTGCCCATGTGCTGATAAAAGACAAGGCCGGCAAAAATCATAGAGCCGATGAGCCGCTGGCGCATTTCCTCCATTTCCTGTGCTGCCGTGTCCTGCGGCGTGCTGGCCGGCGCTGCGGCCTTGCTTTGCGCATGAATGGCGGCGCCGAAGCCAAGCTTTTCGATGCGGGCGATGATGGCCGCTTCGTCAACAACGCTTTCATTAAAGGAGATGTGCGCGTTATTCGTTAAAAGATTGACGCTTATTTGCTGCACACCCTGCATTTTGCTGACGACCTTTTCGATACGTGAGGAGCAGGCGCTGCAGCTCATGCCGGTGATGTCGAGAAGTTCTTTCTTCATGATGAATCCTTTCGTTTACTATCTATTTGACGCAAAAAAATAAGTCTGCTATTATTATAGCAGACGCTTACTTTAATTCAAGAATGCACTATTTTGGTATATAGTACCCCAAAAGGTACTGTGAAAGGACTTTATTATGGAAAAGGAAAGTATCAATCTCAACTGTCCGGTGGCGGCGACGCTGCAGCTTATCGGCGGCAAGTATAAGGCCTTGCTGCTGTGGCATTTGTCAGGCAAGGTGCTGCGCTTTAACGAGCTGCGCCGTCTGGTGCCGGGCATCAGCATTAAAATAGCACATGGACAGATGAATGAGGACTCCTTGGAGGATGCTATGCTTTCCTTCTACGAAGGCAGCTGTGATGTGCTTTTGTGCACTACTATTGTGGAAAATGGTCTGGATGTACCCTTGGCCAATACGATAATTATTGACGGTGCCGATAATTTTGGCCTTTCGCAGCTGTATCAGATGCGTGGCCGCGTAGGACGCAGCTCGCGTCTGGCTTATGCTTATTTTGTTTATCAGCCGAATAAGGCGCTGAGTGAAATTGCTGAAAAGCGTTTGCAGGCAATCCGCGATTTTACGGAGCTTGGCGCTGGCTTCAAGATAGCTATGCGTGACCTGGAAATCCGTGGCGCCGGTAATCTGCTTGGTCCGCAGCAGCATGGTCACATTACCGGTATTGGCTTCGCAGCTTATTGCGAGATGCTGGAAAAAACAATCGAGCGTCTGAAAAATGGCAGGACAGCTGAGCCGGAGCCGGAGCCGGTACTGGAAATTCAGGCAGAGGCCTATATTCCGGACAGCTATATTCCGGACCCGCGCTATAAAATGGAGCTGTATCGTCGCTTCAGCGAGTTGGAATATTCTCAGCGCGATGATTTGCTTGATGAAGTTATTGACCGATTCGGCAATCCGCCGCCGGAGGTGGAAATGCTTTGGCGTTTGGCAGCGCTTAAGGGCTTGTGCCGCGTGCTGAAAATCCGTGGCATAAATGTGCGTCAGGGTGTTATTCGTCTGACGTTTAGTGAGAAGGCGCAGGTAAATCCGGAGGCTATTTTGAAGCTGCTGATGGAGCATCCGAAGACGATGGCTTTGAAAAATGGTCAGGAGCAGCAGCTGACGTACAGAATTGGGGCGTCCAAGAAGGAACCTCTGGCCTGGCTGGAGCAAACCTTGCCTAAACTTGTATTGGAAAATTGATAGTTGATAATTGATGTGAGGTGGTGAAAGCAGGAAATGAGCAGTGATAAATTTTTGCGTGGAGCGATGATTTTGACGCTGGCAGGTTTGATGGTGAAGGTAATCGGCTCGGTGAACCGTATCCTGCTTTCACGTCTGTTGGGCGGTGAAGGTATCGGTCTTTACCAGATGGCCTATCCGGTATATCTTTTGCTGCTGGCGATTTCTGCTGCCGGTATTCCGGTGGCAATTTCTATTATTGTCGCAGGCTTTCTGGCGCAGAAGGATTATGCTAATGTGCGTCAGGTGTTTCGCGTTTCGCTGCGCCTGATGGCCTGCGTTGGCGCTGTGCTGGCGCTGTGCCTGGTGCTGGCTGCAGGCTGGCTGGTTGATGCAGGCGTGATTACTGATGCGCGTGCCTACTATTCGCTTATCGCACTGACACCGGCAATATTCTTTGCGACTATTTTAGCCAGCTTCCGTGGTTATTTTCAGGGGCATCAGCTGATGACGCCACCTGCAGTATCGCAGATTGTGGAGCAGCTTATCCGCGTAGTGACGATGGTGGTTCTAGCTTATGTGCTGCTGCCGTATGGTCTGGAATATGCAGCTGCCGGCGCCGCCTTCGGAGCTGTGCCGGGCAGCCTTACAGGACTGGTAGTAATGGGCTGCTTTTACCGCTACTATCGCAAGCAATGGCAGGCAGATGCAGGCAAGCTGCAGACACCTGCTAGCGAGCTTGTGCGCAGCAGCGCGCTGATTAAGCGCCTGCTGCTGTTGGCGCTGCCTGTATCCTGCGCTAATATCCTCGTGCCTGTTACCAGCAGCATTGACGTGCTATTGGTGCCCGGTCGCTTGATTGACAGCGGCTTTGGCGTAGCGCAGGCGACGGCGCAGTTTGGTTACCTGGCAGGCATGGCGCAGCCATTGCTCTTAATGGCGACGATACCGACGATGTCGCTGGCAACAAGCCTTGTGCCTGCTGTTTCCGAAGCCTTTGCTTTAAACAAATGGCAGATTATTGAGCAGAAGGCGGCGACTGCGATGAAGCTGTGCTGCCTGATAACAGTGCCTGCTTCCGTAGGTATGTGGGTGCTGGCGGAGCCTATCAGCCAACTGCTGTATGGTACGGCAAAGGCCGGCGTTGCTATTATGCATTCAGCACCTGCCATTTGTCTTTTAGGCCTGCAGCAGGTGACAACTGGTGTGCTGCAGGGAGTGGGGCATACTAACCTGCCGATGGTGAATATGCTCATTGGCATAGCAGCGAAGCTGATTGCTGTCTGCCAGCTGACGAATGCGGAATATGGCATTGCCGGTGCAGCATGGGCAACGAATATAAACTTTGGCGTGACAGCGCTTTTGAATATTATTGCGCTGTATCACTTCCGCATAAGCTTTTCCTGGTTGAGCATTGGCAAAATCATCATCGCATCTGCTGTGATGGGCGTTGCTGCTGTAGAGGTACATGCACTGCTTAGCGGTGCATCGCCTGCTTTGGCAACAATCGGTGCTATGCTGGCTGCCGGAATATGCTATATCATATTGCTGCCGCTTTTAGGCGTGCTGAACAGACAGGAGCTGCGTCAGCTGCCGGTAGTAAAACGATTTTTTAAATAATTAAAGAAAGAAGGCGTACTATCATGGGAACAATTACAATTGTCGGCTTAGGCCCCGGTGCTGTAGGACATCTTTCGTTGGAGACAATGGGACTTCTGCAAAACTGCGCTCAGGTTATCCTGCGCACGGCGGTGCATCCTACCGTTGCCGAGCTGGAAAAGCAAAACGTAAAATTTACCTCATGTGACGATTTATATGAAAAGGCTGCTTCCTTTGAGGAGGTTTATAACAGCGTCGTAGAACGCGTGCTGGCAGCAGCACACAGCGGTGATGTTGTTTACGCTGTACCGGGCAGCCCGCTGGTTGCGGAAAAAACCGTTGTTTTAATGCGTACAGCTGCGAAGGCACAGGGCGTAAAGCTGGTAATCAAGCCGTCTATGAGCTTCTTGGATTTGGCTTATGTTGAGCTGGGTATTGACCCGATTGCCGGCCTGCAGATCATTGATGCGCAGGATTTTGCGGAAATTGCCGGTGCCGGTCAGCATCCGTTGATGATTACCCAGGTTTACAGCCAGATGGTAGCCAGCGATTTGAAAATTGCGCTGATGGATGTACTGCCTGATGAGTATGAAATTTATTTCCTGCGCAATCTGGGCCTGCCTGATGAGGAATGCCGTCCGATTAAGCTGTACGAGCTGGACAGACAGCCTAATATCGACCATCTCACGAGCGCTTATGTTCCGCCGCTGGCTGAGGGAGCAGAGAATACTGTATTTGCAAAGGTTGACGATGCGGAAGACGTCCCCGGCATTATTACTTTTGGCGAAGATGAAGACGATTTTGCTGACGAAGGCGAAGAAGAAGGCTATGCAGAAGACTTTTTGCCGGAAGCAGGCTTTGATGATTTTGACATTCAGCCGTTGGCCGATGTTATGCGCACCCTGCGCGAGCCTGGTGGCTGCCCCTGGGACAGAGAGCAGACACATAAATCTATCCGCAGCAACATGATTGAAGAGGTTTATGAATACCTGGAGGCCGTAGATGCTGACGATGTTGACGGCATGCGTGAGGAGCTGGGCGACGTGCTGATGCAGGTTGTCTTCCATGCCCGCATGGCACAGGAGGCAGGCCGCTTTGACTTGCAGGATGTTATCGACGAGGTTGTAGATAAGCTGATCCGCCGTCATCCGCATGTTTTCGGTGATACCCATGTCGACAACAGCGATGACGTGCTGGTAAACTGGGAGGCTATCAAAAAGCAGGAAAAACAGGAGCGCAAGCATGTTTTGGACGGCGTAACGCAAGGACTGCCGGCGCTGCTGCGTGCCTATAAGCTGCAAAGCAAGGCTGCGAAGGTTGGCTTTGACTGGCCGGATAGTGCATCTGTATGGGCTAAGGTACAGGAAGAGCTGGGCGAGCTGCAGGAAGCATTACAGTCAGACGACAAGGCTGCTGCTGAGAGCGAGCTGGGCGATGTGCTTTTTGCTGTGGTAAATTACGCACGTCATTACGGTATTGAGCCTGAAGTAGCTTTAGATGGCACAAATAATCGCTTTGTTGCCCGTTTCAATTACGTAGAAAAGCAGGTGGAGGACAGTGGCAAAGGCTGGCAGGACTTCACTTTAGCTGAGCTGGATAAGTTTTGGGATAAGGCTAAGGAATTAGAACACAAGCAGATTTTATAAGGTGATTTTGCAATAAAGTTACTAAAATAACGCTATTTTTCGCTTGTTTTATAAATATTTTCGGAAAAGGCTTGCAGGAAAACGCTTTAGAGTGTAGAATACTATTGCTAGTTAAATATGAGTTACGTTACGAAGTTACGTGCTCCGCAAGCATTTGCAATAACAACTAAAGTCATAATTAAGGAGGAATTTTTGATGAACAAGACTGAGTTAATCGCTGCTGTTGCTGAAAAAGCCGGCTTAACCAAAAAAGACGTTGAAAAAGTTATCACCGCTACCCTGGAAACCGTTAAAGAGGTAGTTGCTAAGGGTGACAAAGTACAGGTAGTTGGCTTTGGTACTTTTGAAGCACGTGCTCGTAAAGAACGTGAAGGTAAGAATCCGGCAACCAAAGAAAAGATTGTTATTCCTGCTGCAACCGTACCTGCTTTCAAAGCTGGTAAGGCTTTCAAGGATGCTGTTAACGCAAAATAAGCTGTATTAGCGCTGTGGGCCCGGCAGCCTTGCCGGGCTTTTCTCTAGAATATGCAGCAGAATACTGATGCAGCTTCAATGTTAAGGGGGCGAAGAAATGGTTAGACGTCGAGTGAGACATAAATCTATTGCATTCCCATTATTTATGACGCTGCTGATTCTTGCCTGCGCGTACGGTATTGTCAAGCAGGAGTATTCTATTTGCCAGATTAAAAATGAGCAGGCTGCCACACAGCAACGTATTGCTGCGTTGAAAAAACAAAAGGCAGAGCTGGAGGCAGAGCGTAAACGGCTGGATGACCCGCGTTATATTGAAAAGCTCGCCCGTGAGGATTACAACATGGTGGGTAAAAACGAGGTGCCGCTGTTTATAGTTGATGAGAAAAAATAAGGCAGAACAAGAAATGATTGCTTTTGTTCTGCTTTTTTTATTGACACCACGAAAAATTAAAGAGTATAATACAAGAGTATTAAGAATTTTTAAGGGGGATTTTTTTCTCGATGTCACTTGAAGTAGGTGCAATTGTAGAGGGTGAAGTTACAGGCATCACCAATTTTGGCGCATTTGTCCAACTGCCTGAGGGCAAGGTTGGCCTGATTCACATTTCTGAGGTTTCTAATGTTTATGTAAAAGATGTGCATGAGTTCTTAAAAGAGCATGACAAGGTTAAGGTGAAGGTGCTTTCTATTGATGCACGTGGCAAAATCGGCCTGTCCATCAAGCAGGCAATGCCGCCGGCACCGCCGCAGCCCAAACCGCAGCGTCCGCAAAACGAAAATCGTGAACGTCGCGGCGGTATGCGCCCGCAAAATGCAAGATCCATGCAGCCTCTTTCTTTTGAGGATAAATTATCCAAGTTTTTGAAAGACAGCGATGACCGTATGTTTGACTTGAAGCGCAAAACTGATTCCAAACGTGGTGGTCGCGGAGCTAAACGCGATAAATAATTGGTTTATTAATTGCTTGTCTGGAAGGGCGCTCGAACTGAGTGCCCTTTCTTTACTTGAAAAGCAGGCGTGGACTGGAGTGGTAATATGCAGGTTGAACCGGTTGTCTTTAAGCTGCAAAAGCTTTTGCGGACGCAGCTGGACGCGCAGAAGCATTATCTGCTCGCTGTGAGCGGCGGCGCTGATTCGCTGGCGCTGGCGCATGGCTGTGCGGCACTGGCTCGCTCCGGTCATGGAGCCTATAGCGTCTGCCACATCGAGCACGGCCTGCGCGGTGCGGAGGCTTTGCAAGATATGCAGCTGGTGCAGCGCTTCTGTGCAGCATATGGCCTGCCCTGCTATGTGGAGCACGTTGATGTCCGCGCTCTGGCTGCGGCGGAGCATCTTTCCGTGGAGGATGCCGCGCGCAGGCTACGCTATGAGGCGCTGCGGCGCGTAGCGGCGCAGGTGGGCGCTGCGGCGATTGTCACGGCGCATCACGAGGGCGATCAGGCGGAAACGGTGCTGCTGAAGCTGGTGCGCGGAGCAGGTCTTGACGGCCTGTCGGGAATGCGTACGCAGCAGGGAAATATTCTGCGGCCGCTGCTGAGCCTTCCGCGAGAGCTGCTTGAGCAATACTGTGCTGCCGAGCAGCTGGAGTTTTGCCATGACAGCACCAATGATGATACAGCCTATACACGCAACAGCGTGCGCAAGGAGCTGCTGCCGCTGTTAGAGAAGCGCTATAATGCCGAAATCGTGCCTGCCTTGGCGCGGACGGCGCTGCTTTTGGGGGAGGATGCCGATTTTCTGACGCAGACTGCGGCCGCTGCTTATGCCAGGCTGGTGACCTCTGCTGAGGACGGCCTGCATATAGCTCTCAAGCCGCTTTTGGCTGAGCATATTGCTGTGCGCTTGCGCGTGCTGCGCCGCGCGTACTTCGAGCTGGGCGGCAGTGAGCTGTCGTTTGAGCGGAGCAGGGCGCTGGCTGCTCTTTGCGAGCGTCGGAGCGGAGGCAGGCTTATACAGTTACCCGGTGGCATTACCGCCACTATCAAAAATAAACAAATCATTTTTACCCGATTATCGTAAAGCAAAAGGAGAATGGAAAAATGCATGACGATATTAAAACAATTTTGCTGACTCAGGAACAAATTGATGAGCGTGTCCGCGAAATGGGCAAGCAGATTGCTGCCGATTATAAGGATAAGGATCTCGTGGTCATCGTTCTGCTCAAGGGTGCAGCCTGGTTTGCAACTGACCTGACCCGCGCTATTGATATGCCGCTGCGCGTAGATTTCATGGTTGCTTCTTCCTATGGCAATGGTACAAGCACCAGCGGCAGCGTAAAGGTAAAGCTGGACATCAGCGAGGATATTAAGGGCAAGGACGTGCTCGTTATTGACGATATCATTGACAGCGGCGTAACCTTTGCTGCTATCAGCGATCTGCTGCGTCATTATAAACCGGCTACGCTGAAGACTGCTGCTCTGTGCGACAAGTCCGAGCGCCGCATGAACGGTCTGGAGGCTGATTATGTCGGCTTCAAGATTCCGGATGAGTTCGTTGTAGGCTATGGTCTGGATTATGCAGGCGATTATCGCAACCTGCCGTACATCGGCGTGCTTAAGCCGTCCGTATATGCTCGCAAATAATAGCGCGTATAAAGCACCATCTACTTCAGAACCGTCACCTCGGCGTACCTCTAGTACGCAGTCGGTGACTGTTCTTCGTATCTGGCACTTTCTCCACGCTATTTTAAAATAAATAAGTTGCTAGTTTTCTGTATCTATAATATAATTAAATATTATGAGCAAAGTGGAAGGAGGCTACGTGCTTGAATAAATTTTTTAAGAACGTACTTTTTTATCTGCTGATTATCATAGTAATGATCTGGATGTTTGATTTTTACGGCGAAAAGAATGCCAAACCGTCTGAGATAAGCTACAGCAGCTTCTTGCAGCATGTGCAGCAGGACGAAATCAAGCAGGTGACGATCGTTGACAATGTTATCAGCGGTAAATTAAAGGATGGCAAGGATTTCTCTACCGTTGCGCCGAATGACAGCAAGCTGGTAGAAAAGCTGGAAAGCAAAAATGTAGATATTAAGGCAGAGCTGCCGCCGCAGCCGCCATGGTGGATGAGCATTTTAAGCTCCCTCTTACCGATGCTGATCATCGTCGGCCTGTGGTTCATGTTCATGAATCAGGGCGGAGCCGGTGGCGGCAAGGTGATGAACTTTGGCAAGAGCCGTGCTCGTCGTTATGACGAGGAAAAGCTTCAGGTGAAGTTTAAGGACGTTGCCGGAGTGGAAGAGGCCAAGCAGGAGCTGGAGGAGGTTGTCGAATTCCTCAAGCATCCGCAAAAATATAACGAGCTGGGCGCCAAGATTCCTAAGGGCGTATTGCTCTATGGCCCTCCGGGTACCGGCAAGACCTTGCTGGCGAAGGCTGTTGCCGGTGAAGCAGGCGTGCCCTTCTTCAGCATTTCCGGCTCTGACTTCGTAGAAATGTTCGTCGGCGTTGGTGCATCCCGTGTGCGTGACCTGTTTGACCAGGCGAAAAAGAACGCACCGTGCATTGTTTTCATCGACGAGATTGATGCCGTAGGCCGTCAGCGTGGCGCCGGCCTTGGCGGCGGTCATGATGAACGCGAGCAAACCTTGAACCAGATGCTCGTAGAGATGGATGGCTTCAGTGCTAACGAAGGCATCATCATGATTGCAGCGACCAACCGTCCGGATATTCTGGACCCGGCACTGCTGCGTCCTGGCCGTTTCGACCGTCAGATTGTTGTTGACCGCCCGGATATCAAGGGCCGTACTGCAATCCTCGGCGTACACATTAAGGGCAAACCGATTGGCGACGACGTTAATCTGGACGTTATCGCACAGCGTACCCCTGGCTTTACCGGTGCAGATTTGTCCAACCTCGTGAATGAGGCTGCGCTTCTGACTGCTCGTAAGGACAAAAAGGTTATCAATATGCCGGAGATGGAAGAGGCTGCCGAGCGTGTTATCATGGGACCGGAGCGTAAGAGCCGTGTCATCAGTGATAAGGAAAAACGCCTGACTGCTTACCATGAAGGCGGTCATACTATCGTTGGTATGCTTCTGGAGCACACTGACCCTGTGCATAAGGTTACGATTATTCCGCGCGGCCGTGCCGGTGGTTATACACTGAGCCTGCCGAAGGAGGATAAGTACTATGCAACCCGCAGCGAGATGCTCGACGAGCTGAAGGTGCTGCTGGGCGGCCGTGTGGCTGAGGCTCTTGTGCTGAAGGAAATCTCCAGCGGTGCCAGCAACGATCTGCAGCGTGCAACTCAGCTTGCCCGCCAGATGATCTGCGAATATGGCATGAGCGACAACATCGGTCCTGTGACCTTTGGTCATCGTCAGGACCAGGTATTCCTGGGCCGCGACATTGCGCGTGACAAGGATTACAGTGAAGAGGTTGCAGCCGAGATTGATAAGGAAGTCCGTTCCTTCATGGAGGATGCTTACGCTGCTACTGAGCAGCTGCTTTCCGAGAATATCGACAAGCTGCATGTAATTGCTCAAGCGCTGATGGAAAAAGAAACCCTGGATGAGGAAGAAATCAACCAGCTGGTTAAATATGGTCATATTCTTTCTGCTGAGGAAAAGCTGTATTTAGTGCAGCAGTCCGTAGCGACAGAGGAGGCTGCTCCTGCTGACGCTTCTTTAGAAGAAAATAAGGCTGAGTAAAAAAATTAACGCTCGCGTTCTGCTGAACGCGGGCGTTTTTTCATGCTTTAATCTCTATGACTTTGGAAATAATCGAGGAACAGCTCTGCTGCCGGTGTGAGTCTGCGCTCTTTGCTCCAGTAGAGCGTCTGCTCGAAGTGCAGATCAGGGTGCTCAAGCTCCAGACGTAGCATGTCAGACAGAATCGTGTCGCTGTACAGGGCGGCGATGACAGCAAGACCTAGGCCGCTTTGGGCGAAGGTGAGCGCACTTTCGGCGGTGGAGGCGATAAAGGTGATGTTGGGCGTGAAGGAATAATCCTCGCAGGCCTTGCGCAGCAGAGGAAAGGTGCCGTAGTTGCAGCAGAGCGGCAGACCGCTTAGGGCGCTGACCTTGAGGCTGCTGAACTGTTCGTTTGCCTTCCACGGTACAGGGAAATCGTTTTTATAAACGACGAAAAAGCTTTCCTGTTGCCCTTTGATAGCAGCGAAGCTGTGTGAGGCAGGCAGCGGCGCGTTGGCGAAGGCGAAGTCGATATTCCCTTCTTTCAGCTGCTCCTGCTGCTGCTCAACGGTGGCGTCAAGAAACTGATAGCTTATCTCTGGATAGGTGTTGGCGAAGGGGATGAGATACTGGCGCAGAAAATAGTCGGTGCGCACATGCGAGACGCCGAAGCGCAGCGTGCCGACGGCACGCTGGCTGAAGGACTGCATCGTGAGCGTCAGCTTGTCCTCCGCGGCACAAAGGCTGCGCGCCTGCTGCAGAAAGGCTTCGCCTGCCTCTGTCAGCTCGATGTGGCGCTTGCCGCGGTGCATTTTCAGAAGCTGCACGCCGTAGGCCTTTTCGAGCGTTTTAATCTGAGCGCTGAGCGCTGGCTGGACAATGTCCAGCTTTTGGGCAGCGGTGCTGATGCTGCCTGTTTCGACAACGGTGATAAAATTGCGGTAGAAAGCAAAATCCATAGCAATGACTCCTTGAAAATATAGAAAAAAGTGATTATATAAATCGAATTAAAGTATTTTACTTAATTATATAGTGCGACTATAATTAAGTAAATAGCCAAATGCTAGGGAGAGGAAGTTGTTAAGATGAAAAAACGCAGATCATTGAATACCTTGGCAGGGCCGCTGCTGTTTCTGGCGGTGCTTATGGCGCTGACGCCGGTTATCGGCTTGAAGCAGGCCGCTGCCATTGCCACGATTTTCTGGATGGGCCTGTGGTGGGTGATGCGCCCGGTGAATATCGCCGTTACGTCGCTGCTGCCGATTCCGCTGAACGCGATTTTCGGCATGGTGCCGATGGAGGGCATCATCAGCAAATATTTTTCGGAAATCGTAGTGCTGCTCGTAGGCAGCGATTTAATCAGCCTCGTGTGGGAAAAGACGCATCTCGACAAGCGTCTGGCGATTAAAAGCCTTTGCGGTCTGGGTACGTCGATGCGCGAGCAGATTTGCGTTTGGCTGGTGGCTTCTACGCTGCTGTCGATTTTTTCGCCGAACGTCGTAGTGGTGATGATTCTGCTGCCTGTGGCTGTGAGCATGCTGCGTTTTCTGGGACAGAGCCAGATTACGGATAATCCTGTGGCGACGCCGATCCTTTTGGCGATTGTCTGGGGCGCAGGCTTTGGCGGCTTCGGCTCGCCTTTGGGCAGCAGCTCGAATCTGGTGGCTATCAGCTATCTGGAGAAGCTTACAGGCCATGAGTTTATGTATGTGGACTGGATTATCCGCTTTCTGCCGCTGCTGCTTATCATCATGCTGCTGATTTTGGCGTATCTTCTGCGTCTGCCGCTGCCTATAAAAAGGCTGGACGGCGGCAAGGAATATTTTCGTGCGGCCTACGCCAAGCTGGGACCGATGAGCCGAGGCGAAAAGCTGGGGCTGTGGCTGTTTATTTTGGCGACGGTGCTGGCGTTTGTCCGTCCGCTGTACGTTGCTTATCTGCCGCTCATGAAGCCTGCCTATGTATTCTTTACCTTCGGCATGGTGACCTTTATGCTGCGGAATGAGACGGGCCAGCTGCTGCTGACCTGGCGTGAGGCGGAGAAGGGCATTATGTGGGGCATGATTTTTCTGTTCTCCGGCGGTCTGGCGCTGGGCCAGCTGATTACCAAGACCGGTGCGGCGGCGCAGATTGCCAAGGTTATTACGCTGCTGCCGCTCCGCGGTGGCGTAGAGACGATGTTCAGCCTGACGCTGTTTGCGACCTTCCTGACGGAAATCAGCAGCAATACGGCTGCAGCTTCGATTTCTATTCCTGTGGTACAAAGCATTGCGCAGCAACTGGGCTTAAATCCAATTCCCTATATTCTGACATCCATTGTCGCTGTCAACTGCGCCTTTATACTGCCGGTCAGCACGCGTGCGGTGGGCGTGACCTATGGCCTGAATCCTGATGACCTCATGCATAACGGCGTAAAGCTTTCTGTGCTGTGCATGCTGCTGGTCAGTGCTTTGGGTTATCTCTGCATGAATTTCTGGGAGCTTTTTAACCATCTGTAAGGCTGGCTGACCTTCGAAAATATCTCCTTTTTTTGGCAGTGCTTCTGCTCGCGCCGGGACGGGCGGAGGCGCTGCTTTTTGCGTTTTGTAGTACGGGACAAAAAAACGTACTCATAGCACAAAGAGCAGAGGAGAACGCTTGAAAATGATGCAAAACGGTGGAAAATCGAGGAAAATTAATTTTTTTTGTAAAATCGCCGATTTTAGTGCATTTTTTACTAGCCAATCGCGATATTTTGTAGTAAAATCTTATCGAAAGAAAAAATACGGGATGGGAAATCCTGAAATCCACGATAGAAAGGTTGTGTTATTAAGGCTATGAACGAACCAACAATGAATAGAAGTTTGAAGAACAGACATCTGCAGATGATTTCCATTGGCGGCATCATCGGCAGCTGCTACTTTTTGGGGGCTGGCTATGCCATCGAGCAGGCCGGGCCTGCAATTATACTGGCATATCTGCTCGGCGGCGCAATTGTGCTGGCAGTTATGATGTGTCTGGCGGAGTTGGCTGTTGCCAAGCCAATCTCCGGTTCCTTTGTTACGTATGCTAAAGAGAATATTTCTTCAACCTGGGCGTGTGGCGTGGGCTGGGCCTATTGGCTTAACTGGATGGCCTACGTTCCCTCGGAAATGATTGCTGCAGGTATTATCATGAATAACTTTGTGCCTGCGGTGAGCCAGATGTGGTGGGCGATTCTTTTCGGTCTGCTGGTGACGGTTATCAATCTTTTCCATGTTGATAATTTTGGCGAAAGCGAATTTTGGCTTTCCATTATCAAAATCTCCGCTCTGGTAGCCTTCTGTGGCGTTGCTGGTCTGATTGTTCTTGGCCTTATTGGTACTCAGGGTTATTTGGGTACAAGCATCCTGCTTTCGCAGGGAGGCTTTGCACCGATGGGCTATTGGCCGATTATCCTGACGATGGTTATTATTCTGGTTAACTTCCAGGGGACGGAAATCATCGGTCTGGCTGCCGGCGAATGCAAAAACCCGGAAAAGAGCATTCCTGTAGCTGTACGTAATGTTTCCTGGCGTGTAATTGCGCTGTATATTATTCCGATTTCTTTGCTGCTTTCGATTATGCCTTGGGATAAGGCTAATCTGAAGGAAAGCGTTTTTGCTGCTGCACTGGCTGAATATGGTCTGGACGGCATGGCCTCCTTCATTGCCTTTGTAGTGCTCGTAGCAGGCATTTCTTGCGCTAACTCTGGCCTTTATGGCGGTGCGCGTGCGCTGCATGCGCTGGCTCGTATGGATATGGCACCGAGCTTCTTGGGCAAGCTCAACAAAAACGGTATGCCGCAGAATTCGATTATCGTTTCTGTGTGCGCATGCTGGGCGGTTATCGTGTTCTACACCTTTAACCCCGATTCCACGATGTACACCTATCTGCTGTCTGTATCCGGCTTTACCGGTGCGATGGCCTGGATTTCCATCTGCTGGAGCCAGTATAACTTCCGCCGTAATATGATTGCAGCGGGCCGTGAGGGTGAGCTGAAATATAAAACTCCGCTGTTCCCTTACGTAACGAACTTCGGCATCTGGTCGCAGGTTTTCTGCCTGGCAGTTATGGTGCTTACACCGGAGCTGCGCGAAACACTGTATGCGGGCGTGCCGATGCTGGTGCTGCCGATGCTGTGCTATCGCTGGCGCAAGCATAAGCTCATGCTGCGTCATGCCGTAGCTATGGCGCATAAGTCCTAAAAGTTCATAAGCAAAAGCTTTAGAGAGCTGTCGCTGCTGCGGCAGCTCTTTTTGTGCGCGGCGCGAAACGCTTTTTACAAGGTGTGGAAAATATCGTCGTAATCGTCGCATATCGTCACGCGAGAAGAAAAGTTGTAACCTGCTTAACAAAAAGAAGCGCAAAAAAGCTTATTTTGACAAAAATGTAAAAAATAGTAGCGTATTATGCGGTGATGCTGTATAATTCTACCCAAACCAAATCCGTAAGGATTATGAAGGGAAGGATAGTAGTATGGTAAACTGGAAAAAATTATGTGTAGGTGCACTGCTGGCAACAACTATGTGTGGTATTGGTGCTTTGACTCCGAGTGCCGAGGCAGGTAAGGTAGAGGATATTCAGGCTCGTGGAACGCTGCTTGTAGGCAGCACAGGCGATTATAAGCCTATGAGCTATCTTAATAAAGAAACAGGCAAGTATGAGGGCTTTGATGTTGAGGTTGCAGAGCTGCTGGCACAATCCTTGGGCGTAAAGGTGCAATATGTGCCGACTACTTGGAAAACCTTGCAGGCTGATACTATGGCAGGCAAGTTTGATGTAGCGATGTGTGGTATTACGAGAACCTTTGCACGTGAGCAGAAAATGAGTATGTCGCATGGTTATCTTACTTTTGGCAAGACGATTCTCTGTCGCAAGGCTGATGCTAAGAAATTTAAATCTGAGGCAGACTTGAATAAGAAAAGTGTACGTGTTATGGTAAATCCTGGCGGCACGAATGAAAAATTTGCTTTGAGCAATCTGCCGGACTGCACGTTGCTCGTGCATCCGCAAAACGCAGAGATTCCCTCGCTGATTGCAGAGGGCAAGGCTGATGTGATGATTACAGAAACAATGGAAGCGCGCCGTTATGTACGTGATGACGCAAGACTGGCAGCACCGCTGTTAGATGAGCCGTTTACAAAGAATCATTTTGGCATTCTGCTAGCAAAGGGAGACCAGGATTGGCTGAACTATATCAACTTCTTTATGGAGGAAAAGGATATGGATGGCACGCTGGATAAGCTGGAAGACGAATATATTAAATAAAGCTTTTTATGAGCCGCTGCACGCAGGTGTGGCGGCTTTTTTGCGGTGCGTGACGATATACGACGATAGTGACGATATTTTAGGGGGTTACTTTTTAGAGAAATAGCGTCGTTGTTCACTTTCTGCTTGACATTTGGTTAACGTGGTGTTACTCTGTCCTTAAAGATGAACATACACATGAGAGGAGGAACAGTTTATGCTGAAAAATTCTCAGGAAGCAGAACAAATAATGTTATTGAATGACTGTATTATTGGAGCGATTTCTCCATTGAAGGTGTATTTGTTTGGTTCGTTTGCAGATGGAACTAATAAAGCAGACAGTGATTTTGATTTTTATGTAATCGTTGCAGATGATGAGCAGAATCTTTTGGAGCTTACGCAAAAAGCCTATAGGGCTATGCGAGGCAAAAAATGCAGGCCTGTTGACATTGTTGTAGTGCGTCAAAGTAAGTTTGAAGAGCGTAAAAATTGGGAGCTTTCTTTGGAACGTGAGGTTGATGATAAAGGGGTGTTGCTGTATGCAGCCTGAAGTGAAAGAGTGGCTTGATTTTGCCAAAATGGATTTGAGTTCAGCGAGGCATTTGTATGAAACTTTCTATCCGCGACCATTGCAGATTATCTGTTATCATTGCCAGCAAGCTGCAGAAAAAGCTTTAAAAGCAGTAATCGTAGCAAAAGGAAAACCAGGTGGTATGCCTAAGATGCATGATCTTGAGTTTTTACTTAGCCAGATGAAAAATTATACAGATATCAAAGAAGAACTCTGGGATTACGCGGAGGCATTAACACCATATGGTATAGAAATTCGTTATCCCGGTGGCACAGAGATTTCTGATGAACAGGCTGAATTAGGCTTGACATATGCAGATGTTTTATACTCATGGGCGATAGAAGAGATAGAAAAATATAATGGATGATAGTATCATAAATTTTTATTTTTAGAGCAAACACAGAGAGGACTGATATATATGCGTAAACGTATTTTGGAGCTTTTACGAAAAAGCGGCACGGAGCCGCTGTCTGGCGAGGAGATTTCCCGTCAGCTGGAGGTTTCGCGTACAGCTATCTGGAAGCACATCCAGGCCCTGAAGAATGAGGGCTATAATATTGAGTCTGTGCCTAAGCGCGGCTATATTCTGCTTGAGGCTCCCGACCGTCTGTTCCCGCAGGAGATTTTGTCTCATTTGCAGACGAAGTGGCTGGGCCGCAACATCTGCTATCGTGATACCGTAGATTCGAGCAACAATCTGGCGAAGCTTTTGGCGAACGAGGGCTGTGAGAACGGCCTGCTGGTCGTTACTGAGGAGCAGGGCGCAGGCAAGGGCCGTCTGTCGCGCGGCTGGATTTCTCCGTATGCGAAGGGCATCTGGTTCTCCGTTGTCCTGAAGCCGCCGTTCCTGCCGCAGGAGGCGTCTAAATGCACGCTGCTGGCCGCAGTCGCTGTAGTCAAGGCCATCAACAAAATTGCCGGCGTAAAGGCAGCGATTAAATGGCCGAACGATGTGCTGCTGCTGGGCAAAAAGCTCGTCGGCATTCTTACAGAGATGAACGCTGAATTTGGTCATATCAACTACGTTGTTATCGGTACCGGCATCAACACGAATGCGACGCCGGAGGATTATCCTGAGGAGGTGCGTCCGCTGGCAGTTTCGGTTGCCGATGCAGCAACAGAGCCGTTTACACGCGTAGAGCTTTTGTGCGATATCCTGAAGAATATGGAGGATTTGTACGAGATTGCTGTTGAGCAGGGCTTTGGGCCTGTGCTTGACGAATGGCGCAAGTATTCCTGCACGCTGGGCCAGGAGGTCAAGGTTATCGCTCCGGATATGACGTATTTTGGTACGGCGGAGGATATTGACGAGGAGGGCCTGCTGGTTGTACGCCGTGAGGATGGCAGCAAGGAGAAGGTTGTGGCCGGGGATGTGTCGATTAGACCTGCGGCTGCTAAAAACGGCGCTTACGCTTAACAGGTTAGGCTGTCGATAAAGCACCATATACTTCAGAATATCTCCTAGACGTACCTCTAGTACGCCTTCGTCGATATTCTTCGTCTCTGGCACTTTCTCACCAGCCTTGACATAATGGAATCTAAAAAATATTTTTTGCAATATAGTCTATTGCAATATTTCCTCGATGTGGTAAAATAAGAAAGGCTTTTATGCCGTACTTTGAAAACGAAAATCATACGTTCCGAGGAGGACAAAATAATGTTACTTGTTATGGATGTGGGTAATACCAACATCGTTGCCGGTGTTTTCGACGATAAGGAATTAAAGGTTCACTGGCGTTTTTCTACAGACCGTTCTAAAACTGCTGACGAATTTGGCATTATGCTGCGCAGCATGTTCCAATATAGTGTTGTGGAGATGTCGAAGATTACGTCTATCATCATTTCCAGCGTTGTGCCGCCGGTGCTGATTCCCCTGTGCCATATGTGCGAGCGCTACTTTGGCATTAAGCCGCTTGTTGTCGGCCCTGGCATTAAAAATGGCATTTCTATCCGCTATGACAATCCGCGTGAGGTTGGTGCAGACCGTATCGTAAACGCTGTGTCTGCTCTCCATAAGTACAGTCATCTGGGCAAGCCTATGATTATCCTTGATTTCGGCACGGCTAATACCTTCTGTGCTCTGCTGCCGACGGGCGAATATCTGGGCGGTGCGATTGCTCCCGGCATTGGCATTTCTACGGAAGCGCTGTTCCAGCGTGCAGCGAAGCTGCCGCGTATCGAGCTGGTGAAGCCGAAGACTGTTATCTGCCGCAACACTGTAAGCTCTATGCAGGCAGGTGCTATTTATGGCTTTGTCGGTCAGATGGAAGGCATTGTCAACCATATGAAGAAGGAGCTGGGCGGCGACGCTTATGTTATCGCGACCGGCGGCTTTGCTAATACCATGGCTGCGGAGTCGGACTGCATTGATGTGGTTGAACCGTTCCTGACGCTTGACGGCTTGCGTATTTTGTACGAAAAGAACGCCAAATAATTTTATAGATATTTGCTGAGCTGTCGCATTGCGGCAGCTCTTTTTAGATAGCTTTGATTTTTGAGAATTGTAGGAGATTAGTTATGCAGATTGGTGAGATAAAATTGGCTGCGCCTTTGGCGCTGGCGCCGATGGCAGGCATTACTGACCTGCCCTTCCGGCTTATCTGCCGCCGCCTTGGCTGTGGCATGACGGTGTCGGAGATGGTGAGTGCAAAGGGCCTGCTCTATAAAAATGTCAAGACAACGGAGATGCTGCGCATTGATGACGGCGAGCGTCCGACGGCGATTCAGCTTTTCGGCAGTGTGCCGGAGGAGCTGGCTGAGGCTGCACGTATGGTGGAGGCCAGCGGTGCAGATATGATTGATTTCAACATGGGCTGCCCCGTGCCGAAGATTGTCA
>OQVR01000403.1_pt1 | contig 18960 bp, 9 predicted proteins | sample 1691521 | NCBI WGS metagenome assembly OQVR01 (sample SAMN03418256, study PRJEB22391) | human gut metagenome | biome: human-gut; feature: organic feature; material: feces | host: Homo sapiens | place: Tanzania | collected 2013-01
CCTCTGCTTCTATTATTTCCACCCCTTTTTGTGCACACAGTTTTCTTAATATCTCCCCGATATCTTTTCTTAACTGTCCATATATCTCTTTTCTTCTGTATTTCGGTGCAAAGACTATATGATATTGACATCTGTACTTTGAGTGTGCTGAACTCTTTATTTCATTTCCTGTGTTTTTGTTGAAATTTATTGACATAATTATACCTCCATTTACTTCATGTAATGCATTGCTACATTTCATTGTAAATGGAGGTTTCTTCTATGTCTATACTTTTCGGCTTGCTTTTTGCTCGCCGTTTTTATTGTCGCACGGCTCTTTCATTTTCCCCCGGTAGAACCGGGGGTTTACTTCCACGCATAAATGCACCAATTAAGGCACAGCAGTTCACAAATTCTGCTGTGCCTTATTCGTTATGATATTGTTTCAAGCCTGTCATTGACCTTCTTTGCAACAACAACCATGCGTCCGTTTTGCCTTGAAAACTCGCAGGTTGAGAGCGTTATGAGCTTGTCGCCGTATTTGGCGGTCACGCCCGTATCATAGAACGACAGCTTCTTGCACTTGGCAACGTATTCGTCAAAATCTTCCTTTCGCTCGGCTCGGACAAAGCGATCGTATCTAAACCCATCATCGGAGTAAGCCACCGTCTTGAAGGCGGCAATGACCTCGTATTCACCGAAGCCCTCCATGGTGTCAAAGCGAATGTACTTATGATCACGGTAAAAGTCCTCGTCAATATACTTGCAAAGATCGGTGAACATACTGCCGTTATACATATGATGGCCGTACATTATCAGGTTATCGGAGGTCGCAACATCGCAGTTTTCCTGCATGAACGGCACTCCGAATTTGCTATACGCCTTTTCAAAGTCATGGTACAAATAGAAATTCGGATTGTTCTTTGACTGCACAACAGGGTAGTTGATTCGGGTATCCGGAACCGTGATCCAGCCGATAAAATCGTTGTTTTGAGCGTATACCTTCGAATATTTATTGTAAGCGGCGGCTTTATTCGCATCCTGCTCCGAGTCGTTCGCCGCCGAGCCGTTTTCACCGTCGGTTTCAACCAGACTTGCAACCCTTTCAAAGGCTTCGGCTCTTCTTTTTTGGTCGATGTATTCCCGAGCAAGTATTACACCCGAGAAAACAAACACGGCGGCGCAGAGGATAATCCCCGCTGTCATCAGCCTTTTTTTCTTTTTAATGTCCATTTTTCACCCCTGCCTTTGACAGCTCTGTATGCAAAATCATTGTCTTTTCAACAGCATTTTCACTATCGAGCTTATATTCGCAAAGAATATCTTCGGATTCAAGGATTTCAATATAAGCCTGTTGTTCGGCCTTAACGGTCTTAAGATGAAGCCTAAGATGAAATTCGTGAAAAGCTGAGTAAAGAACGACGCTATTGCGGCACCTATCGCATCAAAATGAGGAATCAAAATGAAGTTGAGGATCGCACTGAACGCCGCACCCATCAGGTTTATTCCCCACAGGTACTTCTGCTTGTCCTCTGCCAAAATCCAGACGTTTCGAACCGTGCCGATAATGGAAAAGGTAAAATACCAAATCAGGATTTGCAGTATCTTCACGGTAGGCATGAAATCCTTGCCGTACATGACATAGACAATCGGCTTTGCAAACACGGTGAAAGCCACGCTCTGAAGCAATGACAGATATATAACTATACTGTAAAGAGAAATAAGCGATGTTTCGTATTCTTTTTCGTCCTCTTTCTTCTGCTTCAAAATTTCCGGTCTGAACGAGTCTATGATAGCCGTAAATACAAACTGCGTTATCACCGTGCAGGTTACTGCGGCGGAATAATAGCCCGTTGATTCGGTACCCGACAGCTCGGTAAGCAGGAGCTTGTCAATATTCTGAAAAACAACAACCAATATCGACGCAAAAATGTAATATTTACTTTTATAAAACATGTCCTTTGCAAGACTGAACGAGAAAACCAGCTTATCACCGCTTTTTCTGAAATACAGTAATATAAGACAAAATGCGATCAAGCCGTATTCGATCGAATGAGAAAAAGCAAACCAAACTACGTTCTTTTGCGTTACGAGCAGGAATATCTTATAAGCCGAAACGGCAACATAGGAAATAAGCATAACCACAGACGAATACTTGGAAAGCAATTTATACTGGAACCAGTATTCAATCATTTCCAGCGCCGCAAAGAAAACCGAGAGACTATATACAACGCAGACAATGAGAGTTTGTCGGTCGTCGGGGTTAGCCAAATAAGCAAAAAACGAAACGCCGATTATGCTCAAAAACGAGGATATAACATTCATGCCCAACGATGTGCCGAGCACCCTGCCCTCTTGCTTCGGATTTTTTACCAATTCAAAGACAAGCGTTGCGTCAAGTCCCATTTTCATAATCGGCATTGCAAAAGCGGTTATTGAGGCGGCATAGTTAATCAAGCCGTAGTTAGACGGGCCCAGATAACGGGCGCTTAACATACCGACCAAAAGCTGCAAAACCGACTGAATGATTTTGCAAATTATAATCCACTTTGCATTTGTAAATACCTTGGCATTCTTCATTAAAATCAATCTTCCAAAATTATTTTTACGCTTTTTGCTTTAGAATACTCCAATAGGGCTGTCGTATTTAGATGCAGAAACCGTTTTGCTCTGCGCTAAATGCGACAGCCCCATTTCATGATTATTTCACCAGCTTACCGGTTTCGTCAAATGTATAGTTCATACAAATTGAGTAACCGTTGGTTTCCCATACATAGTAAGTACCGTTAGTATACAGCTTACCGTAATAGCCGACAAAGTAGTAATCACCGTCAATCAGGTTCAAACCGACTCTGCCGTATTTACCTGTATCGTAATAGTAAATACCGTCGTCCCTTGTGACAAAGCCGTTGAGCATCTTGCCGTCGGCGCCGAACTCGTAGTTATCCTCGGGCAATAAGCCGTTGCTCTGCCATACATACTGCTTTTTGTTAACGGTAATTTCACCGTTAGCACCGCCTGCGAAATAGTAGTCGCCGTCGATTTGGATAAGGCCTGCGGTTTTGGTTTTACCCATTTCGTAGTAATAAAGCGTGCCGTCCTTTTCGACAATACCGTTGAGCATCTTGCCGTCTGCGCCGAATTCATATGTTCCGTTCGGAAGCGACGTGCTGTTTGCCCATGTGTATTGCTTTACATTGACCAGTATTTCACCGTTTTCGCCGCCGGCGAAGTAGTAGTCGCCGTCAACCTCAACAAGTCCTGCCGCCTTCGGTCTGCCCATTTCGTAGTAATAAAGCTTACCGTCTCTTTCGATAATGCCGTTAAGCATCTTACCGTCGGCACCGAATTCGCAGTTCGGGTTTGAAAGGCTGATACCGTTGGCTTTCCAAACATTCTGAACCTTGCTTACGGCAAGCTCGCCGTTTGCTCCGCCTGCGAAGTAGTAATCGCCGTCAATTTCGATAAGTCCTGCCATCTTCGGTCTGCCCATTACATAGTAGTAGAGCGTGCCGTTCTTATTCACGATACCGTCAAGCATCTTGCCGTCGGCACCGAACTCGCAGTTGGGATTTTCGAGCTTGATTCCGTTATCCTGCCATACATACTGAACCTTGTTTACCGAAACCTCGCCGTTTGCACCGCCTGCAAAGTAGTAAGCGCCGTCAACCATGACAAGACCTGCCATCTTCGGCTTTCCTGTTTCGTAGTAGTAGAGAGTTCCGTCCTTTTCGACAATGCCGTTGAGCATCTTGCCGTCGGGGCCGAATTCGTAGGTTCCGTTCGGAATCGAAGTGGTATTCGCCCATGTGTACTGCTTTTTGTTGATGGAAACTTCACCGTTTGCACCGCCTGCGAAGTAGTAGTCGCCGTCAACCTCAACAAGACCTACCATTGCCGGACGACCGTTTCTGTAATAAACCAAGTCGCCATTCTGATTCTTTGCAATGCCGTTAACAGCCTTGTAATCGTCGCCGAAGTAATAATTGCCGGGATTCAGATCACAGTGCGATTCGCCCACGTTGACGAAGCCCTTTCTTGCATAACCGTAATAATCGAAGCCGTAGTAACTGCCGTCAATCTTATAAAGGCCGTATACACCAATGCCGTCGATTACATAGCTGAGACCCTTTTCGTCCTCATAGAAGCCTGTGGGAACAACCTCATCCTTGCAAATACCGTCATCACCGAAATCGTACCAATAACGTACATTTGCCTTGAATATCATGCGGTAGCCTTCGTAGCGGTAACCGTTCTCGAAGTAATACCTGTTGCCGTCGATTGTAGCCCAGCCCCTGTTGTAGCAACCCGGGCCGTAATAATACTTTGTACCGAAAACAGTCTTTGCCCAAACGCCGTGCTTCAGGCGTCCGTTATCCTCAAATTCATAAGTTACACTGCCGAATGCCTTTGAGCCGGTCTGTGCGTTATATGAATTGTCGAAGTTGTACCAGCTGTTGTCTATCATTACCCAGCCCTTTTGAAGCTCTCCGTGACGGGCATAGCGGTAAGCCTTTGCGGTATTGTCATAGAAAAGACCTGTCAGCTTGCCTGTGCAAGCGCCGTCGTTATCGAAGCTGTAATAATAGCTCTTGTCCGAACCGTCCTGATCGGGTGCACAGTAAATACCCGTGACCTTTTTGTTGTTCACATAGTAATAGAACTGTTCACCGTTCGGGCTTATCCAACCGTTGAGGGGCTTTTCGTCAAGTGAGAAGTGATCCTCAAACGTAACATATGTGTCGGAGAAGTGTCCGCCTGCGTCCTCCGGATCATTCGGATTGATATACTCATAAATGTCGTATTTCTTCTGATTTTCCGGATCCTTTGCGAACTTGTAAAGCTGTGTTGTATCAAGATAAATATCGTAAGAGACATTACCCGTTACATCAATATTGATCAATCCGTCCTTATCCTTTTGGGCGTTCTTCTTCGGTGTAATCTTAACACCGGAGAGAATACCGATCGAGTTTGCCGTTGACGGATCGATACCCTCAGTCTGTCTTGTCCACTTGCATACGATTGTAAGCGTATGCGTGGCTTCGTCGTATTTGTATGACGAGATCTTGAAGAAGTCGTTTACAAACCTCAGATTTTCAACATCGACATCTACTCCCTCGGGGAATTTCGCCGTAACGGTAACATTTGTAAGGTCGCTTACACGTCCGCCCAAAGCGAGAAGATAATCCCATGGGGTAGCATTTTCACCGACGTTGCCAGCAAAGCCGTTGAGATATTCCATCAAGGGCTGTAAGCGTGCAGGTGCGGTAATCGATTTCATATCAATGGCAAATACATACGAAGCGACAGAATCCTTGTTTGTATCTACCTTATAGTAAAGCTTGTTGTCGATTGTATAAGAGTTCGAAACAGATCTGTTCCATGCGAGGGACTCGTTACCTGCCGTTGCCTTTTCGAAATCGAAAATGCTTTCGTCTGCCTTGTAAAGGCGCAGGGAAATATTGGCGCTAACATTGACATCGGTCTTGACCTTAGCGGTTACGGTAACGTTACGAACGCCCGAAGCTTCGTTACCGGTGAACGAGAAGCCGTTCATTACACCTGCCAGATCATTGGTCATTTCAAAGATGATATCGTTCGTGTTGAACGTTACGGGATTGTTCTTGTATGTTGCAACAAGCGGAAGCTCTTCAGCAACGCCGTAAATCACGTTGATATTATCCTTTGTAAAGCTGAGAGCCGTGGGTCTTGTGATAACCTCGATTGTTTTGCTTCCGACAACCTTTCCGTCAACCACAACCTGAATATCGACCTTGCCCTTTGCAACGGCGGTAAATCTATTACCGTTGAGAGTGCCGACTGTTTCATCGGAAAGTCGGAGTGTTGCGTTCTTCGGAATCTCGGTCATATTTCCTGCCGCACCGACGCCTGTCAGCGAAACATCGAAGGAAGAACCTACGGTCAGGTAGTCCGTTGCGGTGTTAACGATAGCGTGGTCAAATTCCTTTGAAGTTACAGCCGTGGAAACGATTACAAGTGATGAGCTTACGGAACGCTCCACGCTGTCGCACGGGCGGTTAACAACGGTTACCTCGTCCGAGCCCTCCTGCTTTGCGTCATAGGTTGCGGATCCGCCGCCGTCAAGCTCCATAGCGTCCACACAGCCTGCGTCAATGAGAATCTGTGCAACCTCATAATACGTTGCGCCGACCGAATACGGATACTGACGTCCGTCAAGTACAAGATTTATAATCTGTCCGTCCGCCGTAATACCGACGCAGCATCTCGGCATCTTTTCGCTTGTTTTGCCGATGAACTGATTTACACCGTCCTTAACAAGGATTTCCGCACCGCCGACAGCCTCCTGAATATTGTTCTTGTATTTGTTATATTCCGAGGCTTCTCCGATAACCGGTGTGCCGTCCTTGAGGATAGCAAAGAAATTATATTCTCTTTCCTTCGTGTAAATGGGGGTATACTCCTTGCCGTTCATAACAAGCAAGCCGAGCGGCTGACCTGTACCCATGTTGAAGAAGTTGGCGTTTGTGCCGACAACCGCATTGTAATTTTCAATATAGTTATCGGGGTCGTTGGGGTTGGAATGCTTTTTCTGAGCGGCGGCCATCTGCTCGCTGACAGTTGACAATGCCCATGAAGAAGCGTCATTGTTTGCATAGTTTGCGTAGATATTGACATCGCTTCTGTTGATGTCCGACTTTGACATATAGTATACCATCTGCTCGCCGTTCGAATCGACAGCATAGCTGATGTTCTGCGTTATACCCGGAGCAAGCATCGAATCCTTCGAAGAGAATACGCTGTAAATATCCGGCTTATTCGGGTCATCTGTCGGCTTATCGGGTTTCTCGGGAGCTACCAGATCGTCCTTTGCCAGATTATAAAGATAATCGGCAAATGCGTAACAGCAAGCCTCTCTGAGGGTATCAAGGCCCGAAAGTCCCCTGCCCGATTCAAGAAGCTGAATCAAAAGGTGATCTCTGTAAGTCGTGAAAATCGACTGACGAACCTCGGCATTTGTCAGGCTGCCCGGGAAGCGGTTGTTCAGGAAGAACGCCGCTCTTGAACGCATCGAAAGCTCCTCGTTATAGTAGCTTTCAAAAATCTCGCTGAGCGATGAAGCGCCCGATGTGATTTGGTAAACGATATAGAAGGCATCAAGGTCGGTTTTGATATCGTCATAGCCGAAGCCGCTTTCCTCAACATCGTCAACGCCGAAATATTTTGTTTTGATTTCTTCGGTCATTGCGTCAAGCTCTGTTGCTTTTACTCTCGGATTTGAATATTCCATCAAGTCGCAAATATCGCCTGCCCAGCTGCCGAAGTCTGTGTTTGACTGAGTATAGTTCTTATTGCTTGAAATATTCAACGAACCGAACAGATGGTCGAATACCATTTTTTCGCCGTTCGGCATTGTTATTTCAAGATAATCGATCTCACGAAGCGCATAAGCGATAGTGCCGTTGATTTCGTCCTTTGCGATAACCTCGTTGACGAAAACGGTTTCCTCGGCACCTGCCATTGTTACCCAATCGTCATCGTTGTAACGGTCGATACCGGTACGGATGAAGTTGAGCATAAGCTTTGTGGGATCCTTACCAGGGTTGTTCTTGGCGTAGTCGCTCGCATAGCCCTCAAGCTGAGACATTGCAAGCTTAAAGGTATCCCAGTTAAGCTTGAGCTTGGCAACAACCTCTTGCTTTTTAAGGATTTCGTTACAGCTTGAGCAATGACTGCCCTCTGTAAGTCCTGTTGATGAATATGTCGGAGCTACCGCCGCATCAATTACCGGAGTATGCGGAAGCATTGCAAGCTCTCTTGTTTCTCTGATACCGCAAACGGTGCAATAACGTTCCTCTTCACCCTTTTCGGTACAGGTTGCCACCTTGGATACAGTCCATTTTCCGAAGGAATGTCCGAGTGCCGCAACCGTCTGACGTTCAACGATAATTTCGCCGCAAACGGAGCAGTGACTACCCTCGGTAAGTCCCGATTCGGTGCAGGTAGGTGCAACGGCGGGATCAATTACAAGCTTATGTCCGCTTGCGTCCGTATAGTCGGATACATAGCTATGACCGCAGTGACAGGTATAGGTTGTATATCCTCTTTCGGTGCAGGTCGGTTCCGTAACAACCGCCGTATAGCTGTGGCCGGTAGCCGGAATAACCTCTGTTTCATAGCGGTCACCGCGAATACAGGTTCTCTTCTTAAGTCCGTTCTCGGTGCAGGTTGCATTCTTGACGATTACCCAATCGCCGAATTCACAGCCGAGAGCTTCGACAAAGTTGCCCTGATATGTGTGTCCGCATTTTTTACAAGTATAGGTCGTGTAACCGCGCTCATGACAGGTCGGAGCGGTTACAACGCCCTCGTCATAGCTGTGATTTGTCGCCGGGATAATCTCGGTGTAGCTGTCGCCGCAATGACAGGTGTATGTCATGACACCGTTTTCGGTGCAGGTTGCCGGAGTTGTTACAACACCGACGTATTTGTGTCCGAGTGCCGGTACATACGACTCCTCGGGAATTTCCGTATGGTTACAACGTTTACATGTGAGCGTTGTATATCCCTTTTCGGTACAGGTCGGCTCGGTTACAACCGAGGTAAAGTCATGACCCAAGGCGTCAACCTTATCGACCGTGTCGCTGTATCCGCAAACCGTACATTTGCGAACCGTATAACCGCCCGTTATGCAGGTCGGCTCAACAACCTCGTATGTAAACTTGTGGCCGTATGCCGGAACGATCGTGTCCTCCAGCTTCAACTCATGTCCGCAAATTGAACATATTTTAACGGTGTAGCCGTCCTCGGTACAGGTCGGCTCGTAAACCTTTGTTGAATCGTAGCTGTGCTCGGTGCCCGTGCTGTCAACGTGCGAATCAACATAGCTGTCATGACAGCGTGAGCAGGTGTGTGTCGTGTAGCCGTCCTGTGTGCATGTCGGAGGCGTTACAACCGCAACATAATCATGTCCGAGCGCCTTAACAACCTTCTGCGCAACGATAACCTCGTTACAGGTTTTGCAGTGACGACCCTCTGTAAGACCGTCCTTGGTGCAGGTAGGCTCAACCGCCGCATCAATCACCTCATCGTGACCCTTGGCAGGAATAACCGCACCCTTTTTAACGGCGCCGCACTTTGCGCATTTAAGATCCGCTTCCTTTCCATCCTCGGTACAGGTCGGAGCCTTATATGTGCCGTCCACCGTGATTGTATAGCTGTGTCCCGTTGCTTTAACGATATTGTCAACATAGCTGTAACCGCAGGCACAGGTATGGGTGGTGTATCCGTCCTCTTCGCAAGTCGGAGCGGTAACAACCGTCGTATAGGTATGGCCGGTAGCCGGAATAATCTCCTGCTTTTCTATAACGGCACCGCAGACCGAGCAAACCTTGCCGGCGGTCAGGCCGTTCTCCGTACAGGTCGGAGCTTTTCCGGGAACGGTTTTTTCGGAATGGCCGTGTGCCTTAATGACCTCCTGAGCGACGATGATCTCACCGCAAACAGAGCACTTCTTGCCCTCGGTCAAGCCGTTTTCCGTACATGTGGCCTCTTTTCCGGGGATAATCTCCTCCTTGTGTCCCGTTGCCGGAACACTTACCGAGGGGCTTACGACCGTGCCGCAGACCGAGCATTTTTCTTCGGCCGTATAGCCGCCGTTAAGACAGTCGGGAGCCTTTGCCGGAACAGAAACAACCGGATTATGCTTTTTTGCGACGATCGTAACATTGCTGTTAATCTCGGTCAATGTATATTTATTGCCGCTTACGGCAACCTTAGCGTTTGTGGGAAGCGTAACGCACGGCTGTTCGGTTGTGAGAACGAGCGTAACGGTTGCGTCCTTTGTGTCGGCAACATAAACGTTTACGCCGTCCTGAACGCCGCCCGAAACGACAGTAAAGCCGTTAGCCGTAACTGCTCTCTGATACCAGCAGTTTCCGTTCAACGAGCGGTATGTGCCGATAGCAAAGCTGTTGTATCCGCTGTGTCCTGCGATCGTGCCCCTGACGGGAACGCAGGCGATGGTTTTAAGCGTGGTGTTCGAGCCGGTGACCTCTTTAAGGTCTGTCGAGCCGTGAACATTCGAAACATACACGCCCTTACCCTTGATAACGGCATCGCCGCCGTTTTTGACGGATTTGGTTGAATATATCGGGCCGTTTGCGGTCAACGTTCCGTCAACCCTGAGAACGGAATTTTCCTTTACACTGCGAGTTACGGGAGCGCCCTTTTTCGCAAATACATAGGGTAACTGGAAAATGTTCTTATTGTAAGTGTATGTGCCCGACATCCAGTCGTCAACGTCATAGAGGTAAACTGCGCCGCCCGAGGAAACGATTGCCGTCGCACCCTCTTCAACATTGATAGCCGTACCGGGAAGAAGCTTAAACTTCTGAGCAAATGTAACATTACTGCCCGATTTAATATTTATGGTATAGTTCATCGGAAGAGCGAGAATGTAATCGGCGGTATTCATTGACGAAGAAACAACAGTGAGCTTAATCGACATACTGATAGCGTCCGTTACAAGGTCACCGTAGAAATCGAGCGTCATTCTGTCTGTCGTTGCGTCATACTTCAGTGTGGCATAACCGCTTGTGATATGGAACATACCCTCATCCTTGCCGACGATTGCGGCGCAGGCCTGGCTCGGTGATTTCGAGCTGCCCAAGCCTGCGGCGATTGCGGCGGTACCGTACATGGTGCAACCGCTGTCTATACGAAGCTCGGCCTCAACGTTCTGAAGATAATACTGAGAGAAAAGGAACGAGTTGTTTTTCAATGAAGAAAGCAATGAAGAGGAATCGTTACCTCCTCGCCAGTCCTCAATCTGCATGAACTGATATACCTTGCTTCCGCTTTCGCCCCAAACAAGTCCTTCGCCGCCGATGTAGCCGTAGGCATAGAGTGCCGAACCGCTCTTCAGTTTAATCTGAGAGCCGGAGGTCATCTGAATTGCACCGTAAGCGCCGCAGACTCTGCCTGCGGTTCTTGTTGACGAAGCAAGCTGGGTTGCGTTGACATTGATATTACCGTAGCAGTTGATAACCGCACCGTCCGCCATGGTAAGACATGAGTACATGGTCGGGGCAGCATATGTCATTGTGCATTCGGGCTCGTCGCCGAAGGTGGCCGTATTGGCAGAATCGAAGGGAATCAACAGATTAACTCCCTTTGAAATCTTGTATGTGCCGGCGGCAAGAATACCGCTGTGCGAGAGCACAATCTGCTTGCTCGAATCCGCCTCTGCGGCGGCATTTGCCTTATTCAAATCGGTGTAAAGATTGAAGCCGACCTGAAATACAGCCATTGACGAGCTGACAAAAACAGGGTAAACAACGGTATCGCTTTCAACATTCAGAGTTGTTGTACTGTTGTAATCGAAATATCCGTTGATTGCCGAGCTGTACCAACCGATAAAGTTATAACCCGTTGCAGGCTTTGCAACAAGCTTATATGCTACCGTTGAGGACTGCGTTTTGGCTGTGTCCTTTGTGATAGACTCACCGTTGACGGTATAGGAACCGTTGGTCGGTGCTTTAAAGGTGGTCGTGGCACTGACGTCAACAACAAGATTGATATTCGTAAGCTCAATCGACGTTGTTTTGTCGTTACCCTTACCGGATTTGATAACAACCTGAACCGTTTCACCGCTGCCCAAAGCTGCGGACGGCGCATAAGAGCCGCTGCCCGTAACGGTATTACCGGCAATGGTAACCGATCCGGTGTTCTCTGTGATTTTGTAATCAAAAGAAATATATCCGGCTTGACTTCTGGTGTTAGTGAAGGTAAGAGAGCCGCTCTGCGACTGCTTGAAAAGCGAGCCCTTACCGGTAACAGTGCCGTGCGCCACATTTCCGCCGCCGGTCCATGTGCCGTCACCCGCATAAGTTGCGGTAAGTCCTTCGGCGGTCATGTCCAGCGAACCCGACGCGGCACTTGCCAAAACAGTACCGGCAGGTATCATGGCGAGAAGCATCACTAATACCAAAAAGAGAGATATAATTCTTTTTGACACTCTTCTCATCGTTTTTGCCTCCTTTGTTTGCATTTTTCCAAACGATTATATATAAACATCATCACTTTCTCTTTGCTCATTGGCGGAAATAATCGGCAATGCCAAAACAAAGAACAGCATAAATCCGATCTCCATGCGCAAAGAGGAATTGTAAACCAAAAGTATCAGGCTTATCACCGAAAGTATAATGCTCATCTGACAAGCAAATTCGTCTGCCATTTCCAGCTTTTTCAGCTTTCTTGAAACGAAAAACGAAGCGACGAAAAACGAAGCATACAATGCCAGTCCGACAAAGCCTGTTTCCAAGAACAAAAATGCATACGAAAAATACGAATAGTGAACCGTTTGATGAGATTCGAAAAACGGCGTATTGAACATACTGAGCGACGAGCTGTCGCAGTTACCGAGGCCTAAGCCGAACAGCTTTCTGAAAAAGCCGGGCAAAAATCTCTGCGAGATAACGGGCAGGGCGGTAAATCTGCCGATGTCCTCATCGGTCGCATATCCCGTGTCGGTCAACGCCTTTATCAGGCTGTCAAAGGAAAGAAAATCCATAAAGTCCTTATAAAGGACGGTAAGCAGTGTACTGAAAAGCACAACCAACACCGAACCGAACGCAAAGAACAATGTCTTTTTTATCGAATGCGCCGTCATGAAGCTTGCCATAAAAAGGATTAAAATAAACAAAATGAAGAACATCTTCAGCTCGGACAAGGTCGAAACAAGCAGTGACGCAACCGAAACAAATATGCATTTGCTCATCTTTTCCTCACCTCTCATAAAGGAAAGGATCGTTTTCGCAAAGACGATGCAAAGGAAAATCAGCAGGCTTCCGTTACAGCCCTTTGACGTGCCGAAAATTCCGCCGATATAGTCCTGACCGTAGCCTGAAAAATATTGAAGAATTACAACCGCAAAGTTTATGACAAATAAAACATCTAAAGCTTTGATCCAGCCCTTTGCGTCCTCCCAATCCGCAAGATATGCGAACGCAAAGAATGCAACGAACATTCTGATATTATTCCTCAATCCCCATAAATAGTAAAACACCGATTGATAATTAAACAAATACCCGACGAGGGTAATGAAGAAGAACAGACCCACAATAACGACGAACGGCATTGAATAATTGTCTATCTTCGTGAAGCGTTGCGAAAACAGCTTCAGCAACAGCAAAACCAAGAAGCCGTCGCATAGGAACTTGATCGCATCGGGTATCGGCAACAGCTCAGTCAAAAAGGCCTGCGCAGCGGGGAAGAAAAAGATGAATAGCATCATCCACTCCGAGACGGTTCTCTTTTTTATATATAATTTTCCTGCTGAACTCTTATCCACAGAAAATCGTTCTCCTTAATACTAATTTCGTTTTAAAAATAAAATTATTTTGCAGGCAAAATAGCATTTGTGCTTTAGCAGTGTATAAAACAGGCCGAGCCTTTTATTATGAAGCTTTATAACGTCGGCCGTTAGGCTTTTCCTGAGCACATTGCTTTTAAAAATCTTGTTTAACAAAGTCTGCTTTTCTTTCAAGGGTAATTCGGCGGCAACGATTTGCTTCATCGCGGTTATCGAATACATATGATACCTTGCGGTAACGTGATTTATAACCTGTCGCGAAAGATTGTTTTGTCGGGCAAGCTCGACGCACTTTATAAGAAAAACATCGTTCTGCTTTTGCCTGTCCGCCTTATAGGTGCGAGTGAGCGAATTGCTCCGCTTATAATAATAATACAGACTCTCTTTTATAATCGAAACGCTCTTTATTTGAGAGAAAAGCTCCAAAATAAAATAGGCGTCCTCGGAAATAATCTCTTTTTCGGATTTAAATTTCAGGTTTAATTCTTTAATTTTTGATAAACGGTACATCTTTCCGCACGAGCTTATTCCGAAGCCCATCGAATAGGTAAACATTCCGGGCAAGACCTCGTTTTGAACCTCGTCGCCGACAAAAAACGTTTTATCGGTTACAATCTCTTTTTCTGAGGTTCTGCCGTCGTCATACACGTCGCACAGGGCGTAAATCACAGCGTCGCTGTCATTTTTTTCGGCTGTCGAGACGCATTTTTCGACCGTTTTTGTATCAACGTAGTCGTCGCTGTCGAAAAAGAATATGTATTTTCCGCCTGCCGAGTCCATACCGCTGTTCCTCGCCATGCCCAGACCTGCGTTCTTTTTATGAATTACTTTAATTCTGCCGTCGGAGCTTGCCCAATTGTCACAAATCACCGCACTGCCGTCGGTTGAGCCGTCGTCCACCAGAATAATCTCAAGATTATCATATGTTTGACCGACAACAGACTGCACACACCTGTCCAAATATTTTTCAACATTATATACAGGCACAACAACAGAAACTAAGGGCATATCCGTCATAACAAAACTCCTACAATATATTACGAAAAGTCACCGATGCAATTATCCCAATCGTATGGAAGCACGGCTTCTCTCGTTGAACAATGCTCATCCTCCGTTGCGGATTTTATGAGCTTGTTCAATCCGTTTTCGTCAGCGCCGTTCATACGGTAAAATCCGGGCTTATTAATAAATTCCTTCATCTCGCCGAAGTCGGTTGTAATAACCGGCAGGTCGCACGACGCCGCCTCCAAACAGGAAAGCGGAACATCTATGCAATGTCCGTCCTCCGTCACGGGGAAAAGATACACGTCGCTCATTTGATATATCTCCTCAATTTCGGGGATATACGAATCGAATATTTTTATATTGGATTTTTTTAGCAGTTTTTCTCTCAATTCCGAATTCTGTTCGTCCTTCGTCAATGTGCTCACTACCAAAAGCACCTGATATTCGGAATCTATATTCAACAGGGTCTGAATGTTCCTGCCCTCGTTCAGATGTCCTACATGAAGAACCAGCGGCTTTTCGGGATCTAACCCGTATTTTAGTTTTAACCGTCTTTTTTCGTCCGAGGTTACAGGCACGAATTTTTTCGTATCGACGCCGGTTTTTATGTATCTGATTCTGCCTTCGGGTACGATGCTTTTATAAAAATTTTCGGACTGCTTTGAAAAAACAATCAGGTCGGCTTTACTCAGTCTTATTAAAAGCTTCGATATACCTTCGGCATTGATTTTCATCGGCAGAATTACGTCCAAGCCGTTTCGGCACATTAAGGACATAACAAAAATCCTTATCGCCGTTGCAATCGGCTTCGCTGGGAACGGCACATACAAGACCTTTTCTTTTTTTTGCTTTATTATCGAACGAAGCTCGCCGTTTAACATGAGCTTATTCAATTCCATATGCCTGTCCGAAAGCTCGGATTTTCGCTCATATGTTATAACGAAAGCGCCGCCATGCGATTTTTTTAATCTTTTAATAAGATTATAGGTCACTTTTAAACAGCCTTCATCAACCTTTTCGGTCAATGAGTTTGAAATAATCAACATATTAACCTCAATCTATCTCTGCACAGCTTTTGTTCTTTCCGCACCCCTCGCAGGTCGAAAGAGCGTCAAGCTCCTCCTTGGACACCTTGCCGTCACGGAAATCCCGAACGATTTTATTCTCATACATCGAATACTTTTTCTTCTTGAAAAAGCGTAGAAATTTATGCTTAATAACCCAAGCGGCCGGCTTATAAATATACTTGTGCATGGCGGGCGAAACAGAGCCTATCATCCAGCAGTTGCGGTCGCAGTTTCTTACAAAGCTTCTCACCTTTTCCGCCTGATCGCTGTTCCAAAGCTCCTCCCAGCTCTGCCTGTTCAGGTTTCCCATAACCTGCTTTTCCTTCGTACCGTTGCACGGCATGACATCGCCGTAAGGGTCGATAAAGAATGTGTCAAAGCTCATATCGCAGGGCAACAAGCGTTTTTGAGAGAAAATATAATTGATAAGTCCGTGATTGAAATACGCTCTGAACCACTTTTTGGGACTGTTGGAATCAAGCAAGCGATTAACGAGATCCTCGAAATTCTGCGCAACCGTGAGGCGATCCTTGATTATATTATTAGACTCAACAAAATAGAAGCTGTTGTGAAGCGACGCTGTTGCAAACTCCATACCGAGCTCGTCGGAAATATTGTAAAGCGGAACCAAATCCGCGGCGTTTCTGTCCTGAACGGTCATGCCGAAGCCAACGTCCTTCATGCCCATATCAACGAGCTTTTTGAGGGTTGTGTAGCCTCGGTTAAAGCCGTCGTCAAGGCCTCGGATTTCATTGTTCGTCTTTTCAAGACCCTCAATAGAAATCCTGATTCCGACCTGCGGAAATTCCTTGCAAAGCTCCACAATTCTGTCGGTGAAAAATCCGTTTGTGGATATTACAATTCGGTCGCTCTTTTTCAAAAGCTCACGAACAATATCTTTTAAATCGTCACGAATAAAAGGTTCGCCGCCCGTGATATTGGTGAAATACATTTCGGGAAGCTTTTTAATCGTTTCAATTGAAATTTCTTCCTCGGGCTTCGACGGGACCTTATATCGGTTGCACATAGTGCATTTTGCATTACAGCGGTATGTTACAATTACCGTGCCGTTTAATTTTTTCGACATTCAATTCACCTTTTAAAATTATCATAGTAATCCTGAGCGACCTTTGACCATGTGAAATTGTCGACCGCATTTTTCCTCGCCTTCTGCTTCATATCCTTCAGATAGTCGGAGTCATTCAAAAGGCGTGTAATTTGAGCAACAGCATCGTCCTTTACGGCATATATGCTTCCGTCGCCGAAGGATGATAAAGACTCGGAACAAAGCACTACCGGAACTCCGGAGGAAATTGACTCAATACACACAAGAGCAAAGCCCTCGTACAAAGAATTAAAAATTGTTGTATCCGCAATATTGTAGATCTCGTTCATTTCCTCTCCGGGACTGAATGTGCCTAAATAAACAACCTGCTTTTCAACATTTTCTTCCTTCGCTGTGTTTAAAACTTCATGATAGTATTCCTGCGAAACAATATCTCCGGCGAAGACAAACACGATATTGCTGTTTTTCTTTAATAAAGGCGCAATTATTTTTACGGTTCTGCCCTGCCCTTTATTTTCATTGACGGAGCCAACCTGTAAAATCACCTTTTTATCTTTCAAGCCGAACTTTTCTTTAACCGTGTCAATTCGCTCACTATTCAGCGGAGTATAAATATCGGTATTAACACCGTTATTGATTTGAACGACCTTATTCTCTTCAATGCCAAGATTTTTGACGATATTCTTTTTCATTTTAGGATTCAAAACGAAGATTAAATCGGCGTTCCTCATTCCCTCGATTTCCTGAAAATAGCGTGCTTTCAAGGTGCTTTCGGCTTCTTCAAACGGCAACGACCATACGCCGTTGTGATTGGTGTACGCTATAACCGCCCTGTCCCGAAGCTCCTTTTTAACAAGCTTTAAGAAGAAAAAGATATTGTACTGATTATGAAAATGAAAAACCGTTTTTTGATCGGTATTCTTCAATATTTTCTTTAATTTTAAGGCAAGTGCTACGGAATAAACCACTCTTTTAACCTTATGTATAACGCCTAAGCTGACATCCGATTTAGAGAAAACCGACGGCACCTTAACCTCGGTTATCGGCAAGCTGTTCGGTGCTCTGTCCTCGGCGGAAATATCTACTGCCTCGACATCAATATTCATTTGCAAAAAGGCCCTCGTCAGCTCCTCAACCACGCTTTCGGTTGCCGCCGCAACCTTGGCAGGTATCGGTGTGTAGCCTGTGCCGAGTTCGTAAATCTTCATGTCATTCTCCGTAAATTTTAAATAGCTTTTGATAATATGTCTTAGGTGTTTCAAATTCAACAGATTTGCAATTTTCGGTGTAATAATCCGCATTTCGGATTACGGAATACAGCTTATCGGAAAGCTGTGTTCGGTTGCCGGATTCAAACAGCTCACCCGTTTCACCCGGCCGAATAAGCTCGGGAATGCCGCCAATATCGGCACCGACAACAGGTGTTCCAAGCAGCAGAGACTCCATAACGGAATACGGACAATTTTCATACCATTCGGAGGGATAAACGGTAACGGTCGCATTTGCAATGAGCCTGTTCAGCTCCTCCCCCGTTTTGAAGCCGACGTATTCGGCATTGGGCACTTTTTCGATCTCTTCAACCGCCTTGCCGAAGCCTGCGAAAACGAACTTAACCTCGGGCATTTGCCGAGCGGACTCAAGCAAGGTCAAGGTGCCTTTATCCTTAGACAGATGACCGAATTCCAAAACATAGCCGCCCTTATTTGCGGAACATATCTCCCGCTTTTCGATAAAATTATGAATCACAACCGTTTTCTCTTTAAAACGGGGCTGTGTATCAAGCTTGCTTTTCAAAAAATACGACGGACAAATAATAGTATCGACATAGGAATACGCCGTGCTCAGCTTCCAAAAATAAGCGTCCGCCGTTGCCAAAATGCTCTTCGGCAGTGAATTCTTCATACACCTTGATTTGACGCAGTTCATATAGTTGCCCGTCATGCATTTTTCGCAAACATTTATATTTGAATCGAACAAGCCGTGGCTCGGACACACAAGCTGATAGTCATGCGCCGTGTAAATTATCTTTACCTTTTTGCCGACGGTTTTTCTGTATTTTTCAATCTCAAGAATAATGCTCGGTGTGAGATAAAACTGAATATTGTTAAGGTGAACAACGTCGGGCTTAAAGCTTTCCAAAACCTTTTTTATCTGCCGCCTTGCCTGACGTGAATAAATAATCTTAAACGGTGCCAAAAGGTTTTCGGAAATACCTGCGGTCAAATCCATATCGGGAGCATAAGCATTCGCACTGTTTCCGACAATGTTTTTTTCGTTTTCCAGTCCGAAATATTCGACCTCATGGCCGTTATCCTTCAAGGCTTCGCCGAGCTTGAAAACATAGGTTTCTGCGCCGCCCTTCGGGTACAAAAATTTATTAACAAGTAAAACCTTCATATTTATTCACCGTAATACAGCTCGAGCGTTCTCCGAGTAACCTCGTCCCAATTAAACCTGTTGCAGACATAATCGGACGAAACGGATTTGTA
>OQVR01000406.1_pt1 | contig 18903 bp, 14 predicted proteins | sample 1691521 | NCBI WGS metagenome assembly OQVR01 (sample SAMN03418256, study PRJEB22391) | human gut metagenome | biome: human-gut; feature: organic feature; material: feces | host: Homo sapiens | place: Tanzania | collected 2013-01
TGCGCGGGCTGCGGGGCAGCTACATGGAACTGACCGACCGCCCGCCTCCGAGAAGGAATACTTCAGCGGCGTGCCGCAGTAGCGCAACGTCTCCCGCCCTACCTTCTGCGGGCTGTGCAGATGCCCCAGCGCCACATAGTCAAAGGCATCGAACAGGGCAGCGTCCACGCTGTCCACCCCGCCCACCGAGGGCTCTTCGCTCTCGCAGGCAGCAGCACCCGCCACGAACTGGTGAGCCACCAGCACGCTGCGGTGGCTGGGGTCCGGGGCGCAGTGCCGCAGCACGCAGGCAAGGGCGTCGTTGTAGCTTTCAATGGGCTCGTCCGGCCAGACGTGCCGCACCATGGCGGGCTTCAAAAAGGGCAGTAAGTACACATCCACCGTGCCGTGGGCGTCCTGCAGGGGGATGGACTGCGGCGCGCCGGTGAACACCGGGCTGACGTAGACCCGGCTGTCGGCCAGCAGGGCAGAGCCGAAGGCTACCCGGTCGGCAGAATCGTGGTTGCCGCTGATGGCGAACACCGGCAGCTTCCGCGCCGCCAGCCGGGTCAAAAACCAGTCCAGAAGTCGCACCGCTTCGGCAGGGGGAACGGGCTTGTCGTAAAGGTCCCCAGCCAGCAGCACGCCGTCCACGGGGGTCTCATCCAGCAGGGCTAGAATTTGTTCCAGAATATACCGCTGATCCTCCAGCATGGAAAATTCGCACACCCGCTTGCCCAGATGCAGGTCGGACAAATGCAGAAAACGCAAACAGGAACACCGCCTTTCAAAAAACGCTTTGCCCTATTATAACGCAGCCGCCGCTGCGGGCGCAACCAAGGAGAACAGAAAAAGCACCTGCAATGTCTGGAAACAATGCAGGTGCTTACCCCTTCCGTCTTGCCGCTGCGCGTCAAGCCACCTCCCCCAAGGGGGAGGCTTTCACAGCACCGGAAAACCTTCCGGTATCCGGCAAGGCGTCCCTTTGGGGAAGCTGTCGCCGCAGGCGGCTGAAGGGGTAAATGTCAATATTCTTTATCGCAGCACCGAGAGTTCCTCGATGCCATAGCGCTGCATCAGGGCGATGAGCCGGGGCTGGCGTAGTCCAGCACCAGCGCGCCGTAGTAGGTGTCCTTTACGGCGGGGGAGCGCTTCAAAAGCTTCTGGAACAGCCAGCCGTAGCTCAGCATACAAGGCAGGCAGGCCATCAGGCACTCGGCTTCGCCCTCACCGTTGCGGGCGGCGTCGATCATGCAGTCCAGATAAGCGCGGTTCTCCGGCCGCAGGGGCAGGGACTGGATATCGGCTTCCCGCAGGCCGTACTGCTCCAGATACTGCAGCCGGGTCAGATCCTCGTTCTCCTGCACGAAGGACAGCAGGGAATAGTAAGTGCGCATAGCCGCCATGGTGGTGGCCTTGGTCATGCCCCACGCAAAAATTTTGGCGTACTCCCGCAGATACAAGCTGTCCTCCACAAGGTAGCTTTTAAAGCAGTCCTCGCTCAGGGTGCCGTTTTCCATCTTTTGCAGAAACTCGGTCTGCAAACACTGCTCCCACACAGGCAGGTCGGCCTGTACCAGCGCCGAAACAAAGGGCAGATCAGTCACGGACAAAATCTCCCTTCAGGTTGAAGGTGTGGTCCATGGGCCCGGAGCCGTGCCCTAAGTCCAGCATGGCAGACAGGCAGCCGGAAATGTAGGCCTTGGCGCGCTCCACGGCGGTGTCGAGGTCGTACCCCTTGGCAAGATTGGAAGCGATGGCGCTGGACAGGGTGCAGCCGGTGCCGTGGGTGTTGGGGTTTGCGATGCGCTTGCCCTTGAACCACTTGCCGGTGCCGTTGCGCCACAAAAGGTCGTCGGCATCGTTGATCTGATGACCACCCTTGCACAGCACGGCGCAGCCGTAACGCTGGCTGATGGTGCGGGCAGCAGCTTCCATGTCGGCGGCGTTGGCAATGGTCATGCCGGACAGGATCTCAGCCTCCGGGATGTTGGGGGTAAGCACCTCAGCCAGCGGCAGCAGCTTTTCGGTCAGCGCCTGCACGGCATCGTCCTGCAGCAGCTTTGCGCCGGAGGTAGCCACCATCACGGGGTCCACCACGATGTGCTTTGCACCGTAGAAGTGCAGCCGCTCGGCGATGGTGTCGATGAGCGGGGCAGAGGATACCATGCCGATCTTCACCGCATCCGGGTAGATGTCGGTGAACACGGCGTCGAGCTGCTGCGCCAGAAACTGCGGTGTGGTGTCAAAAATGGCGGTCACACCGGTGGTGTTCTGTGCCGTCAGGGCGGTAATGGCGCTCATGGCAAACACGCCGTTGGCGGTCATGGTCTTGATATCGGCCTGGATTCCGGCGCCGCCGCTGGAATCACTGCCGGCAATGGTCAATGCAGTTTTCATGGGTAAAATGCTCCTTTGCAGCAAAAATGCGGATATGCCCGCAAAGACATATCCGCAGATAAAAGCGCTATCTCCCTACGTTGGCATGATCCAAATCAGGTCACAGGTCAGGGCAATACAGCCCACTCTCAGCCCGCTTTGCGCGGGCTCCCTTTTTATACTAGAAAGCATACCACAATCGGGGAAAAGATGCAAGAAAAACAGGCTGCGCAAAATGTACCGCTTACTCGCCCAATGCGGTGCGGATGTTATCCAGCACCTTTTTGCTCAGCAGCACAAAGGCCTGCTTGGTGCGGCCTGCGGACACATTGGCGCAGCGCACGTTTTCCCGGGCAAAGAAGTCCTCAGCCACAGGGCCGGCGGCGGCGCGGGTGTCGCAGAAGAAATGGGTGCCGGGCTCATCCAGCCACTTTTCCAGTGCAGCGGAGTCAAAGCCAGGGCCGATGGAGGTATTGAACAGCACCTTGCCTGCACCCAGCTGGGCAAACTCATTTTCGCCCAGCAGCAGCACGTTTTTGTTCAGGCAGGTGAACACCATCTCGCTGTCTGCCAGCAGCTGGGGCAGGGGCTTGAAGGTCATACCGGCGGCCTCGGCGTCCGGCTTTGCGCTGCGGGCAAAGTAGCTGATCTCTGCGCCCATAAATTGCAGCGCATCGGCAATCATCCGGCCGGAAACGCCCAGTCCCACGATACCCACCTTCAGGCCGGTAATCTCCACCGGCTCATCCCGCAGCATGGGCATCCCAAAACCGTGCAGCAGGCCGGTCAGTTCGTGCAGAACGTACTCCACAACGCCGCGGTCGCCGTAGTCCCGGATCCCCAGCACTTTGATTCCGCGGGTGCGGGCGTAGGCGATATCTACGTTGGCGCTTTCTTCCGAATACAGGCTGCAGCACATGCCGATATAGCGGATGTTGGGGCACTGCGCAATGACTTCCTTGCCCATGCGGGAGGTGTAGCTCAGCAGCACGGCATCGGCATCCCCGATGCGGCGCACCATCTCATCGTCGCTGCCGGGCACATCCCGGTACAGCACTACCTCTTTGGCGTAGCGGTGCAGCTCCTCCTCGGCAGAGGGGATCAGGCTGACAGGCTCAATGGCAACAAGCTTTTCAAACATGACGGACTCCTCCTTATATCAGTAGAAGCAGACGGGCGAGGACAGATTGCGCAGCAGGGAGACGGCGCTCCAGCCCGCAATGGCGCTGGTGGAGGAGCAGATATCCACCACAGCCTTCACGCCCTCGATCTCGGCGGTGATGCAGTGGTCGTCGCCCACCCAGCCGGGCACGGAGTGCATGGTCACACCGGTGATCTCGGGGCCGGTGGTGGCCAGAGAGGTAGCTACCGCCACGTTCACCCGGCGGGGGAAGGTAGCAATAGCCTGCTTTGCGTTGCCGGTGAACACGGTGGTCTTTTCGGTGTCGGTCAGCAGATGCTCTGCCCACACCGGGGTGTTGCGGAAGCCCTTTGCACCGGTGTGGGTCTCGATGCCGGCGGTCTCCGGCAGACCCTGCGCCTGTGCCATCAGGGTGACGGTCTGCAGCACGTCAAAGCCGCCGATGGCACCGCTGGCCAGATGTACTTTGGCACCGCCCTCCACGGCAGCTGCCTTGACCTGTGCGTAAAAATCCAGATCCGCAAAGGCACCGATGGACAGAATGACCAGATTGACGCCCCGCTTCAGCACCGGAATGGCCATAGCGCGCACCGACTCCACCGAAGCAGCCTCCACGATGTACTCCGGCTCAAGCGCCAGCAGTGCGTCCACGTCCTCACAGACGGCGCAGCCAACGTTGGCGGCAGTCTTTTCAGCTGAGGCGCGGGTGCGGCTGGTCACGCCCACCAGCTCGTAGTCCGGCAGCAGACCTTTCTTCCACGCGTCAGCCACGATGTTGCCCAGAAAGCCGCAGCCCACAATACCCAATTTTGTTTTCATATCCGTATCCTAAACTCCTTTTTTCTGCCTGTGGCAGCATATTCAAAGCCAGTATACCATACCGGGCACAAAAAGGGAAATAATGTTTGCGGCAGCCCGGCGGGGCAGGACATAAAAAGTTAACAAAATAAATTACAAAAAAATTACAATACCCTATTGCAAAATGGTTTCAAAAGAGTTACAATATGGTTACAGCAAGGGCAAAGCCCCAAGGCTGTGTGTGAAATCTTTTTCTTCTTGTTTTTGGGATACTGGGCGCGAATCCTCCTCCTCCGGCTGTTCTCCTTCACAGCTATGATCCATGCGCCGCACAGGCAGTGTCCCGCTTCGTGTGCAAAAGGGCTCGTCCGGTGTTTTGGACGAGCTTTTTTGCGTTCTGCACGCCTTGTTTTGCCTGCAAAAGTGATACTTCAAAAATCAAAGTATGACCAATGCCCGAAAACGCTTGGCAATTTGTCTGTTTTTCCGCAAAGGACAATTATAAAGTTTGGCGCGGCAGGGGTTTGTATTCTTGCGGGCTTTGTGGTAAAGTATATACAATCAATTTATAGGCAGCAAACATGAATGATTTTGATGCTGATCTTTATCGGATGCGTTAAGAGAAAAGGAGTTTGATTATGGCTTATTTCTACGAAGAACCCTCCCGCACCTTTGGCGAGTACCTGCTGGTCCCCGGCTATTCTTCTGCGGAGAATGTGCCCACGGCGGTCAGCCTGAAGACCCCGCTGGTCAAGTACCGCAAGGGACAGGAGGAGTGCCCGCTGCAGATGAATATCCCCATGATCAGCGCCATCATGCAGTCGGTCTCCGGCGATAAGCTGGCCATTGCACTGGCTCGTCAGGGCGGCGTTTCCTTTATCTATGGCTCTCAGAGCATCGAGAACGAGGCCGCTATGGTGCGCCGCGTCAAGAGCTTCAAGGCCGGTTATGTGGTATCCGATTCCAATCTGGCTCCCACTGCCACCCTGCATGACGTGCTGGAGCTGAAGGCACGCACCGGCCATTCCACCATCGCCATCACTGCCGATGGTACTCCCAATGGCAAGCTGCTGGGCATCGTGGCTTCCCGCGATTACCGCGTCAACCACACCCCGGACGACGCCTGCGTCACCACCTTTATGACCCCCATTGAAAAGCTGGTCACCGCTCCGTCCAACACCTCTCTGCACGACTGCAACAACATCATCTGGGACAACAAGATCAACACCCTGCCGCTGGTGGATGCCGAGGGCAATCTGGTGTATATGGTGTTCCGCAAGGACTACGATTCCCACAAGGCAAACGTCAACGAGCTGCTGGATAAGAACAAGAGCTACGTTGTAGGTGCCGGCATCAACACCCGCGACTACGCCCAGCGCGTGCCCGCACTGGTAGAAGCCGGTGTGGATGTGCTGTGCATCGACTCCTCCGAGGGCTATTCCGAGTGGCAGAGCCGCACCATCGGCTGGATCCGCGAGCACTACGGCGACACCGTCAAGGTGGGTGCCGGTAACGTGGTGGACGCCGAAGGCTTCCGCTTCCTCGCTGAGGCAGGCGCAGACTTCGTGAAGATCGGCATCGGCGGCGGCTCCATCTGCATCACCCGCGAGACCAAGGGCATCGGCCGCGGTCAGGCTACCGCTGTCATCGAGGTGGCCAAGGCACGCGACGAGTACTACAAGGAGACCGGCATCTATGTGCCTATCTGCTCCGACGGCGGTATCGTCCACGACTATCACATCACCCTCGCACTGGCTATGGGCGCAGACTTTGTGATGCTGGGCCGTTACTTTGCCCGCTTTGACGAGAGCCCCACGAACAAGGTGCGCATCAACGGCCAGTATATGAAGGAGTACTGGGGCGAAGGTTCCAACCGTGCCCGCAACTGGCAGCGCTACGATCTGGGCGGCTCCACCAAGCTGAGCTTTGAGGAGGGCGTGGACAGCTATGTGCCCTACGCAGGCCCTCTGGCGGACGGCGTGCAGACCACCCTGTACAAGGTGAAGAGCACCATGTGCAACTGCGGCGCTCTGTCCATCCCCGAGCTGCAGCAGAAGGCCAAGCTGACGGTTGTCTCCTCCACCTCCATCGTGGAGGGCGGCAGCCACGACGTTGTGCTGAAGAACGCTACCCCCAGCATCATGAACGGCTAAGCCTATCTTGAAGAGAACCTATTTGTTATAAGAGCAGAGACCGCTGCACAGCGTTTGTGCGGCGGTCTCTTTCTATACGCTAAAAAAGAGAAGCAGGAAATGTCCGCAGACGTTTCTGCCACGGGAAGCCGCAGCCTGTGCGTACGCCACCCCTTTTTACGCGAAAATACTTGCACCGGCAGGGAAATCGTGCTATCATGATAGAAACGCCCTGTCATGACAGGGCGGAGGATCCCCCTGCCGGGCAAGCGGCAGGCGGCGCGCAGCAGGGAAGAGCTGACGCCGGGTATAGATAGAGAGGAAAACATTCATGAACGAGATCAAGGTTGAGCCTTATATTCCCGATGAGGACTACGATAACCCCGCGATGGTGGTGGATTTTTACGAATTCACCATGGCAAACTGCCTGTTCCTGCATGGCTTTAAGGATACCACGCTGGTGTTTGATATGTTCTTCCGCAAAAACCCGGATAATCAGGGCTATTCCATCAGCGCAGGCCAGCGCAAGCTGACTCGCTTTCTGCTGAACTATCATTTCAATGAGCAGGATATCCACTGGCTGCGTACCAAGGGCATGAGCGAGGAGTTCTGCGAGTATCTGCGCACCTACAAGTGGCAGGGCGATATGTACGCCCTGCCCGAGGGCACGGTCTGCTACCCCCATGTACAGATGGTACGTATCGAGTGCGATCTGGTGGGCGCGATCCTCATCGAGACCTACCTGCTGCAGACTATGAACTTCCATAGCCTGATCGCCACCAAGGCCACCCGCGTTACCGGCCTGAACACCCACACCCCCCGCAACGTCATGGAGTTCGGCACCCGCCGCGCACAGGGCGAGAGTGCCGGCAACGATGGTGCTTACGCCGCAGTGCTGGGCGGCTGCATCGGCACGGCCAACTGTCTGGCAGAGATGAAGTTCGGCGCAGAGGTCAAGGCCGTGGGCACCGTGGCACACAGCTTTATCGAGTTTTTCCCCACCGAGTTCGATGCCTTCAAGGCCTTTGCCGATACCTACCCGGATTCGGTCAGCCTGCTGCTGGATACCTATAATATTATGGAGAGCGGCCTGCCCAACCTGATTAAACTGGACGATTATCTCATTGAGAAATATCCCAACAACCCCAACCGCCGCGTCAAGAGCGCCCGCATCGACTCCGGCGACCTTGCCCGCGGCTCTAAGCGGCTGCGCAAGGCACTGGATGCCGCCGGAAAGCCCTACATCAAGCTGGTGGCCTCCAACGGTTTGGACGAGAAGAAAATCGCCAACATGGAGCTGTACGAGCACGCACACTTCGACTCCTACGGCGTGGGCGAGAACCTCATCACCTCAGCCTCCGACCCCGTGTTCGGCGGTGTGTACAAGCTGGTGGCTGTGAAGAAGCCGGACGGCAGCTACACCCCCAAGATGAAGTGCTCGGACTCCGCCAGCAAGGCCATCATTCCGGGCAAAAAGATGCCGTGGCGTCTGTACGACGAAAACGGTCAGGCACAGTGTGACCTCATTGCCATGGACGGTGAGGTCATCGAGGCTGGTAAGCCGGTCACCATGGTCAATCTGGATTCGGATGCCATCGAGCGTACCATCACCTTTACCCCCACCGCTGTGCGCCCGCTGCTGGTGCCGCATATTCTGGGCGGCGAGCTGGCTATCGACCTGCCCTCTATTGCAGAAAAGAAGGCCTACATTGCAAAGCAGCTCACCGAGGAGACTTGGGAGAGCGAGCTGAGGCTGGAGTGCCCCCACAAGCACTACGTCAACATGACCCCCGCAGTGGCCGAGTGCCGCTCCCGGATGTACGCCGAGCTGCACGGTGGCAAGGTGTAAGCAGCACGAATTAAGCGGTTTTTCTTGACAAAACAGGGAAACTATTGTATCATAAAAGTCGCTGATTTTGATAAGAATGATAATACCACCAGATTGCGAATAGCAGTGTGGTTGTAATAATTTTTCCTCACACTTGTTATTCCCGGCTCCCTCTCAAGCCAGAGGGCAGCAAAGCTTTGTAAGCCGGGTTTGTGCCGCTGTGGTGAAATTGGCAGACACGAGGGACTTAAAATCCCTTTCTGGAGACAGAGTACGGGTTCGACCCCCGTCGGCGGCATCGGAAAGCCTAGAATCGTTCGTTGATTCGAATGATTCTGGGCTTTTTCTTTTTACAACGCGCAGGAAAGGTAGCCGGAGGGGTGAAGCGGGTTTTTACGAAAAATGGGGAATTCCTCTCGTGCGTAACATGGCAAGGGGGTGTTAGTGCTTTTACACGACTTTTTTCATCATCAGAGTTACGGTGTTGAAATTCTTTGACATAAAGTGTGGGATTTATCGTAATCTTCAAAGAGGGTGTTGATCAAAATGGTATATTTACGATACGCAGTTTGAGAATGCCGCTTACGCATTAAAAACGTAACCTGCTATATGTGGTTAAATCACGACTTTTACCTGACCATTTTTATAGGAAATTTAGCGAAATGTCCGGTTGATTCTGAGTGATTGGAATTTCAGGTCAAAATTACTCTATTGCAAGGTCGTGAATCTAACCAATATACGAACCAAATTCTAACCCTAATGACAAACTGATTTTGTGAGATGTAGGGCATGCCGGTATATAAATTTACTTAACCTCTATATGAATGGTGCTATAAACGCAGCACACGGGATTTTCCTTTCGGGATGAGTGCTTTAATGTTGTATCTTTCCTGTTGACGAGCCTTGTGTTTATGAATATTTTCTCTCTGTCGTGCTATTTCTTGTTTTCCTGCGGCTTGGACATCTATCTGACCACTTATTCTGGTTGCCTTTGCTTTTAACCCGCTCTTTCGGGTGAAACTGGGCAGTATGTGAAAAAAGTTTGGACACTTGCGATGTTTTTTTTAGATCAGAGGAGATACATTTATACGCCATTCTATTGATTTCCAGATATAACCATGATAAAATAAAAGAAAAATTAAATGATCCTATCGAAAACTGGTATCCTCTGTTTTTACTATGGAAGATACCCCTGATTTGCGGGGGGGGGCGAGTTATATGGCATTGAGATCGTTTGTGCATAACGAAAAAATAGTTCATGCAGTAGTCCAGATGATAAATCGGTACGGCAAGACAGCAATCGTCCACTCGACCGGCAAAGAATTACTCGATAGACACATTGCAAGCAAAATGACCCTTGGCAAAGCGGCTGTCAGGGGTGTTTTTCCTATCCAAAAATATGTAGCCGCTGTTTATCAGCATCAGAAAGCCCTTGCAGGGTATCAGGCAAGGGCGGATGATTTGCAGGCATCAGACGATCAAAGCGTGATGTAGAAATATCTTGATGCCCTCCGCCGGACACTGGAGAAGGCGGACGGTCCGGACAAGATTTTTACCCACCATATCACGAACAAATTCGGCAAAGATCTCATGTTTTGTGCTAATAAGCAGTACATGAACAAGGAGATGCCCCATGTGCCGGATTTGGAGTATCTGCCGGAGCAAATTGTGCAAATCGGAACGATGACTGCAAAAGCAGATTGATATAAGAAATTTAAGAAAATAAAACGAATTTATGTGAGGAGAAAAAATGGCTACGAATATGACCGGAATTGAAAAGGAAGTTGAAATCGACCGAAAAGAAAATCTGCGGGAACATCGGTTGTACTGGATCGGGCGTCGGACGCAGGATGTGATTTTGTCCTCTGTCGCACTGGTGGTGCTCTCGCCGGTCATGCTGGCTACGGCTATCGCAATTGTGGTAGATGACCCGTCTGCGGGTCCTATCTTTAGTCAGGAGCGCATCGGCCGCAACGGAAAGCCCTTCAAGTTCTATAAGTTCCGCTCCATGTGCCCTAACGCAGAGGCGAAACTGGACGAGTTACTGGATCAGAACGAGATGGACGGTCCTGTGTTCAAAATCAAGGAGGACCCGCGCATTACCCGTGTGGGCAAGTTTATCCGCAAGACTAGCCTCGATGAACTGCCGCAGCTGTGGAACATTCTGAAGGGTGATATGAGCATCGTTGGCCCCCGCCCGGCACTTCCCCGCGAGGTGGAGCAGTACGGCGACTACGAAAAGCAGCGTCTGTATGTGACCCCCGGCCTGAGCTGCTATTGGCAGATTGCCCCGCACCGCAATGACCTCTCTTTTGAGGAGTGGATGGATCTGGACGTGAAATACGTCAAGGAGCGCAGCTTCTGGGTGGATTGGAAGATTATTTTTAAGACCTTCAAGGTGTGTCTGCTGGGGCATGGGGAGTAAAAAGCAGTAGACGGAAAGAAGCGGTTTGAGAGACAAGATGGAGAGAGACCTTAGAATTGCGGTATTTTGTGCTGCAGTGATCATACGAACGAAATTCTCTTAACATCAGTTAATATCATCGCGGTTCCTACGAATGTCTACTCAACAAACTGTATTGACGTAGCATCGTCGAAAAGAGCCTGTTTTGCACACTATATGGGGTGCTAAAATTGGCTATATTTTACAGCTGTATGAACTAAAAACGCTGGATGTTTATACAGAATGCTGAACTTTTGAGCCCTGTGGCACAAAATTGGCACAACTTTTTCAGAAGTTATGAGGAAAAGGCGAAAAACAGGAGAAAACAACAAAAATCCATGAGTTTATCATTAACGTCTGAAACTGCTGTTGAGTACACTATCTGACCCGCTAATGACACCTACATCATAACGGTTTGTTGAGTCATGAAAATTAGAGAAAAACAGATGATTTCTACTTCATAAAACGGCTGTTGAGTAGAGCCTGGATGGTGATGATAATTACATGTTTTGTGCGGTGAGAGTGAATGAATTGTTCATAACGAACAATGAATGGTGAGAATTGGATTGAATGATATGTACAGTTTCAACAAAACTCATGCGCTGACAGGGTTCGATTCAACAATCCAACACTTAGAAAAAACGTCATTGCAGGGTATACGGGGTTCGACTGTATAAAACATCACTTTGGCTATAGAGAAATAGAGACGAGTGTACTCAACGGATGTTTTATGGAGTAGAAAACATGGTTGCTGGGGTAATTGGATACGACAGCATAAGAAAACACTTAGCCGAGTGTGGTTATCACACAGCGGAAATTAGAGGGAAATACCATCCATATGGATGTGTACATAGATATAAAGATACTTTTAAGGGATTGGTTCGAGAAGGACCGGAGGAGTAAATGAATTATGGATATTAAAAAAGAATACGAGCGATGGCTGGCGAGTGCAACTGCAGATGCAGATGTCGCCGCTGAACTGAAAACGCTGGATGATACAAAAATTGAGGATGCTTTTTATCGTGACCTTGCTTTTGGCACCGGTGGTCTGCGTGGCGTCATCGGCGCAGGCACGAACCGAATGAATATCTACACCGTGGCAAAGGCATCGCAGGGCCTGGCCGACTATCTGAAAAAGAACTTTGAAACTCCGTCTGTGGCCATCGGCTATGACAGCCGCATCAAGAGCGATGTATTTGCAAAGGTGGCTGCAGGTGTGTTCGCGGCCAATGGCGTCAAGGTCAACATCTGGCCTGTCCTGATGCCGGTTCCGACCGTGTCCTTTGCGACTCGTTATCTGCACACCGCTGCCGGTGTCATGGTGACGGCTTCTCACAACCCCAGCAAGTATAACGGCTACAAGGTCTATGGTGCTGACGGCTGCCAGATTACCACCGAAGCCGCTGCGGAAATTCTGGCGGAGATTGAGAAGCTGGACATCTTTGCCGACGTCAAGACCGGTGATTTTGAAGCAGGTGTGGCAGAGGGCAGCATCCGGTACATCCCGGACGAGGTCTACACTGCCTTTGTGGAGCAGGTCAAGAGCCAGTCTGTTCTGTTTGGCGAAGAAGTCAATAAGGATGTGGCTATCGTATACAGCCCGCTGAACGGCACCGGCCTGAAGCCTGTGACCCGCACGCTGAAGGAGATGGGTTACACCAACATTACTGTGGTCAAAGAGCAGGAGCAGCCGGATGGAAACTTCCCGACCTGCCCGTATCCTAACCCGGAAATCAAGGAAGCCATGGCACTGGGTATGGAGTATGCCAAGAAGTGCAATGCCGACCTGCTGCTGGCGACTGACCCCGACTGCGACCGTGTAGGCATCGCCGTCAAGAACAAGGCAGGGGAGTACGAACTGTTGACCGGCAACCAGACCGGAATGCTGCTGTTGGACTACATTTGCAGTCAGCGTGTGAAGCACGGCAAGATGCCCGCTGACCCCGTTATGGTCAAGACCATTGTCACCATGGATATGGGTGAGCAGATTGCCACTCATTATGGTCTGCGAACCATCAATGTGTTGACTGGTTTCAAGTTTATTGGTGAACAGATCGGTAAACTGGAACAACAGGGCAAGGCTGACAGCTATGTGTTCGGTTTTGAAGAAAGCTATGGCTATCTAACCGGCTCCTACGTCCGCGATAAGGACGGTGTAGACGGTGCTTACATGATCTGCGAAATGTTCAGCTACTATGCGACCAAGGGCATCAGCCTGCTGGATAAGCTGGATGAGCTGTATAAGACTTACGGTTACTGCCTGAATACCTTGCACAGCTATGAGTTCGATGGCAGTGCCGGTTTTGCCAAGATGCAAAGCATCATGCAGGCGTTCCGGGGTGACATTAAGGAATTTGGTGGCAAGAAGGTCGTTAAGCTGTTGGACTATGCGCCTGGTCTGGATGGTCTGCCCAAGTCCGATGTACTCAAGTTCTTGCTGGAAGATAACTGCTCTATTGTGGTGCGTCCTTCCGGTACTGAGCCGAAGCTCAAGACATATATCTCTGTCAGTGCAGAGAATAAAGAAGCTGCTGAAGCTGTGGAAGCTGAGATTTGTAAGAGTGCTGAAGAGTACTTGAAGTAAAGAAAATATAGAAGGTTATACGAGGAGAAAACAAATGAATATTATTTTACTTTCCGGCGGTTCGGGTAAGCGTCTTTGGCCCCTTTCCAATGATGTGCGCAGTAAACAGTTCATCAAGCTGTTCAAAAATGATGACGAGTATGAGTCTATGGTGCAGCGTGTGTATCGCCAGATCACCACTGTGGATGCTGATGCAAAGATTACTATTGCAACGAGTAAATCACAGGCAAGTGCTATCAAGAACCAGCTGGGTGAGAAGGCTTCTATTTGTGTAGAACCTTGCCGTCGCGATACATTCCCGGCCATTGCACTTGCCGCAGCTTATCTCCATGATGAACTGGGCGTGGCAGAGGATGAGGCTGTTGTTGTCTGCCCGGTTGATCCTTATGTAGATAACACTTACTACGAGGCCGTCAAGACCCTGCAGGAACTGGCCGAGCAGGGCGGTGCAAATCTGACCCTGATGGGCATTGAGCCAACGGTGCCAAGTGAAAAATATGGCTATATTATCCCGGAAAGCGGCGAAGGCGTCAGCAAGGTCAAGGAGTTCAAGGAAAAGCCGGATAAAGAAACAGCTAAGAAGTATCTGGCTCAGAGTGCGCTGTGGAATGCTGGTATTTTTGCATTCAAGCTGGGATATCTGCTGGATAAGGCACACAGCATGATCGACTTTGAAGATTACCGTGACTTGTTCAACAAGTACGATACCCTGACAAAGATCAGCTTCGACTATGCTGTGGTTGAGAAAGAGTCCAGCATTCAGGTTCTGCGTTATAGCGGCAACTGGAAAGATGTCGGCACTTGGAACATGATGGCGGAGGTCATGGCAGATAAGACCAAGGGTAAGGCCATTCTGGATGAAACTTGTGTAAATACCAATGTGGTAAACGAGCTGAATATCCCTATTCTTTGCATGGGATGTAAAGATCTTATCGTGGCAGCGAGTGGTGATGGCATCCTGATTTCTGATAAAGAACGCAGCGGTAAAATGAAACCCTATGTGGAAAAGATCGAGACAGAGGCGATGTATGCTGAGAAATCTTGGGGTACTTATACAGTTATCGACGTGCAACCGGGTTCTATGACTGTCAAGGTTTCTATGAGAGCTGGCGAGCACATGACATATCATATGCACAACTACCGTGAGGAAGTATGGACGGTCGTTTCTGGCAAAGGTAAGGCAATCGTTGACGGTATGGAGCAGGTTCTCCGTACCGGTGATGTGATTACCATTGCGGCGGGCTGCAAGCATACTGTTGAGGCTATCACTGCACTGGATATGATCGAGGTTCAGCTTGGAGAGGAGATTAGCGTCGCAGATAAGATTAAATTTCCGATGGAATAAGTAATAGTGGGAGACAGAGTAATGGAAATCATGAAATTGATTCCGACGGGTAAAGATTATTTGTGGGGTGGTACTCGACTTCGGGAAGAATATGGTAAAAAGATTGATTTAACACCATTGGCAGAAACTTGGGAGTGTTCAGTTCATCAAGACGGTCCCAGCTATGTGGCAAATGGTACATATAAAGGAAAAACACTGGCTGAAGTATTGAAAGCACATCCGGAATATCTCGGTACAAAGGTAGAAGATGGTGAACTTCCAGTTTTGGTTAAGTTCATCGATGCCAAGAAAGACTTGTCTGTTCAAGTCCATCCTAATGATGAATACGCAAGAGAACACGAAGACGATAACGGCAAGACCGAGATGTGGTATGTCATTGATGCTGATGAGGGTGCAAGTCTTATATATGGCTTTCAGCATGAGGTGACGGAGAAAATTCTCCGAAAGGCAGTTGAAACAGGAACACTGGATAAGCACTTGCAAAAAGTTCCAGTCCACAAGGGCGATACCTACTTTGTTCCGGCGGGGACTGTACACGGTATTGGTAAGGGTATTTTGGTAGCAGAAATTCAGGAAAGCTCCAATGTGACTTACCGTGTCTACGATTATGATCGCGTGGACAAGAATGGCAAAAAGCGTGAACTTCATTTCGACAAAGCCGTGCAGGTTATGAACATGAAGGTTGCACCGGATGTCAGTCAGAAACCGAGAATGGTGAAGTACTATTCTGGCTGCTCCCGTGAACTACTTTGCCGCTGCAAATATTTTGAAACGGAACGAATTCAGGTCACAAAAGGGCTTTCGTTTACGGTGAGAGAGGAGTCCTTCCAGGTGCTGATGTGCTTAGAAGGATACGGCCAAGTGGAAACAATGGATGCCGGGCGAAAGCCAATAAGATTCAGTAAAGGCGAGACTGTTTTTTTGCCGGCTGGTATTGGTAGATGTCTGGTTATTGGAGATGCAACGGTGCTGAAGATAAGGTGCTAATAGAGAAAGATGGAGAGTTGAAATGGTTTTGGATACTGCTGTTAATGAAGCTGAGAATAAAGTTAAAGTTGAGATTAAGGAGGGATGTTTAAAGGGAAATGAACGAAATAGAAACTCGGTCTACGCGGTAAGTAAACGCGCTTTTGATATTTGCGCTTCATCTGTAGCCATCATTTTACTGTCTCTAGCCCTATTGATTATATCAGCTATTATTTATTTGGGTGACCCTGGACCAGTCATTTATGGACAGCTTCGAATCGGGAAGAACGGAAAAGCGTTCAAGATGTGGAAATTCCGAAGCATGTACAAAAATGCTGATAAGATGATTGATCAGCTTACTGACGAACAAAGACAGCAGTACATTACAGAATTCAAAATTGACAATGATCCGCGCATTACGCCAGTTGGCAATTTTCTTCGGAAAACCAGTCTGGATGAGCTGCCACAACTTTTTAACGTGCTATGCAATGATATGAGTTTGGTGGGGCCGCGTCCGTTGATTGAATCGGAAATCCAAACGTATTATGCGGATATGTTTGATACATTGCTTTCTGTGAAACCGGGCGTTACGGGATACTGGCAGGCATACGCTCGAAATAACGCAACGTACCAAAGTGGTCAGCGGCAGCAGATGGAAATGTACTACGTCAACCATGCATCCATCATGCTGGATATAAAGATTTTATTTAGAACAGTTGCTTCGGTCCTTCGTAGGGATGGCGCGAAATAAAGAAGGAGAAAGATACATGAATTATATTATTTTCGGTGGTTCCGGCTTTATTGGTACTCATTTGATTCATCTGTTGAAGAGCGAATGTGTGAAGTCTGGCGATAAGATTTACGATCTTGATATTGTGATGCCCGGCGAAGAAGGCGTTGTGCCCGGAATCGTTGAGAAAAACGATGGCGTAGAATATATCCGTTTGGATGTGCGGAAGCCGATTGAGTTTGATTTCGAACCTACGAAAGACGATGTGATTTTTAATCTTGCTGCGGTACACCGGACTCCGGGACACCCTGATCATGCATACTTTGAAACTAATATTTATGGTGCAGAAAATGTGACTGGTTTCGCTGAAAAGCATGGAATCAGAAAGATCCTGTTCACCAGTTCTATTGCTCCGTATGGTGCAGCGGAAGAACTCAAGACAGAGGATACACTGCCTACTCCTGACACTCCGTATGGCATCAGCAAGCTGGTTGCTGAGAAAATTCATCAGATTTGGCAGGCCAAGGATTCGAGTAGAGAACTGACGATTGTTCGTCCGGGTATTGTGTACGGCAAGGGTGAACATGGCAACATGACTCGTCTTTATAACGGTCAGAAAAAGCGGTATTTCTTCTATGCTGGTCGCAAGGATACCGTTAAGGCTTGCATCTATGTGAAAGAACTTGTGCGATTCTTTAAGTATCGAATGATCGATAATGACTTCCCGGGCGTAGGTATCTACAACTGCACGTTTGAACCTGCTTATAACATCGAGCAGATTTGTGAAACCATGCAGGCTGCTACTGGTATGAAGCGTCATATTCCGTTGGTTCCCGGTGGACTGCTGATGACAGCAGCAACGATTCTTGGACCGATTGGAGGAAAGAAGGTGGGTATTCATCCGGCACGAGTTAAGAAGCTGATGGTGAGTACGAATGTCTGCGGCAAGAAGCTGGCGGCAAGCGGATATAAATTCCACTACAGTTTTGAAGATACCTTCAAAGACTGGTTTGAAGATTGCAATACAAAGGGACTGTACTAACCTATTTCTGAATAGTGAAAGGAAAAATAATGAAAGTAGTAATTCTTGCCGGTGGTTTTGGAACCCGAATTTCCGAAGAATCTGCATTTAAACCCAAGCCTATGATTGAAATTGGCGGTATGCCAATTCTGTGGCATATCATGAAAACTTATGCTGCATATGGTTATAACGAATTTGTTATTTGTGCTGGCTATAAGCAGCATGTAATCAAGGAGTGGTTTGCTGACTACTTCCTGCATACTTCGGATATCACCTTTGATTACACGAATGGCAGCAACGAAATGATCGTTCACAACAAGCATGCTGAGCCGTGGAAGGTGACGGTTGTGGATACGGGTCTGAATACACAAACGGGCGGACGCGTAAAGCGCATCCGGGAGTATATCGGTAATGAGCCGTTTATGCTAACTTATGGAGATGCGGTCGGCAATGTAAACATTAAGGAACTGGTGGAATTCCATAAAGCACATGGGAAAATCGGCACGATGTCTATGTACAACTTCGGACAGAACAAGGGCGTTGTGGAAGTTGGCGCTAACGGTGTGATTGATGCATTCCGGGAGAAGTCTGACATGGATGGCGATCTTATTAATATTGGTTTTATGGTCTTTCAGCCGGAATTGTTTGATTTGATTGAGGTGGAGCATATGAAAAAAATTATATCATATGAGCATGTAAAAAGAATTGCTTGTTTCTTGTGTCCAATTATATGTGTGTTTTTATATTGGTCAGGAACTAATAACGAGATTGATATTGAAAAAAAAGAATTGTATAATAAAATACCTAATATAATGGTATATGATTCTACAGTGAATTTAAGAAGTTCTCTTACTATAGTTGGGCGGACACCTAACTTAATCATAGCCAATAGTAGTTATCCACTATTAAATAGTGGAGTTTTTGTCAGAAAATATTATACAGATGAATTAAAAAAATTAAATTGGCAAGAAGTGTATAAAAAAGAACAATTTGATAGGGAGGGAGAGCATATAGCCGATATATTTTTCTTTACTAAAGATGGTTACACGTTTTCTATTAGAATAGAACCTCCTATAAAAAAATTTAGAGAAATAAGTGATATTAAGACATATGTTAAGCTGTATAGGCCTAGATATACAATTAGTATTGGGAAAAATGAGATGTTTTTTAAACATGAATTTAAGCGAAGCGGCCTTAGTGCGTCCATTGGTGGACAAGTAATTGACAAAGGAAACGAAGTCGTAAGCCACGTAGAGCGTGCAAATTAGGTTGAAGATAAACGCCTTGGTGCTTTAGTTGCTGTCAAAGGATACAAGGATGCTGATAAAGCAATCAAAAATATTAAAAGCAATGGCGGTGGCAAGGTAAACAAAAACTTGTCTATTAATGTCAGCCTTGGCACAACGAAGAGCAAGAGTGAAAGCAAGAGCACAACAACAGTAGCTAACGCCAGCGAAGTAAAGGCTGGTGGAGATGTTAATCTTACTTCTACGAAGAAAGACATTAATATCACTGGCAGCAATGTTGAAGGCAAGGACGTTACCTTAAACGCTAAAG
>OQVR01000407.1_pt1 | contig 18856 bp, 10 predicted proteins | sample 1691521 | NCBI WGS metagenome assembly OQVR01 (sample SAMN03418256, study PRJEB22391) | human gut metagenome | biome: human-gut; feature: organic feature; material: feces | host: Homo sapiens | place: Tanzania | collected 2013-01
CTTGCCGGTCTCAGGGTCATAGAACTGCTTCATGGACTGGTACAGCACGCTGGCTTCCCGGTCCACGATGCCGTTGTTGCCGGGACGTTCGTAGCCTAGGGTGGTCTCATGGCCGAAGATCAGCTCCTGCGTTTCCCCAATGGGGGTCATGGTGTCCGGGTCCAGCTCTACGCCGTAGATGGGGGAGATGTTGGAGCAGCCCCAGTAGAAGTACACCCGGCCATCGTCATCGCAGAACAGATCCGGGTCCCAGAAGGCAAAGGGCGCGGAAACTTCGGTGAACGGCTCGGTCAGGGGGTCCGCGGTGCGCAGGATGGGGCAGTTGCGCCCCTTGCGGCTGGCGCAGAAGTAGAGGAAATTGCCCACCTGCCGCACATCCGGTGCGTAGTCGTAGATCAGCAGGCTGGGGTCTGCGTGGAAATCCCAGTTCAGCAGATCATCCGAATACCAGAAACCCGCCGACATGGAAACAAAGAGATAATATTTGCCCTTGAAATAAACCAGCGTCGGGTCTGCACCCTCCCGGAAGCCCGCCCCGGCTCTGGTGGCCATGATGGAGCGCGCCATGCAGCGGATGACCATTGAATCCATGCTGATGCAGGCAGGCGCTTCCGAGGAGGACATCAAGCAGCTGAACCGTGTATTGCAGGGCATTTCCAAGGAGTGATTCGATGAAACAGACTTATTTCTGCTTCAGGATGGGGCCTGCCTTCGGGTCTGCCATGGCTTTGGCCATGTTGTCCTTCACCGACCAGCAGCTGGCATCCAGCTCCCCGTCAAACCAGTTGGTCACATTCTTGCGGTTGTCCATGGCGTAATCCGGGTTGGGGGTGTCCACCTTGTTCACCAAAATTACGCTGCTGTGCTCCCCGGAGCGTGCCTCAATGCTGTGCTTGCCGGTGATGGGCAGCTGGAAGGTGAACACTTTGTCGCCCTGCTTGGTCTCCACCAGCTGACCGTCCTTGTACAGCGAGACCTCCGGCAGATTGGAGTAGACCTTGATCTCGGTCACATCCTCGGCGCGGTCCACATAGCGGCTGCCGCAGGTATGCACAAAGGGCTGCTTGCTCCAATATGCCTTGTACAGGTAGAAGGCATCCTTCTTGATCTGGCGGTCAAAGGTGACAAGCCCCTTGTGGTTCATACCCGGCTCGCCGCCCTGGTCGCGGGCATCGGCGGCAAAGTCGAACATATTCCAGACGTGGGTGCTCCACAGCCAGGGGTGGCGCTCAAAGCAGCGCAGCATATATTCGTGGTAGATGGCTTGGTATTCCTCGGTGTGGTCGCCGCGGCGGGGATGCTCGCTGTGCAGGTTGGGCATACCCTCGGCGCCGTACTCGCTGAAGCCCAGCGGGCGGTTCGGGTAGCAGAGGTGGAAGAAATCCATCCACAGATCGTTCAGGAACAAGCCCGGCACATACCAACCCAGGTACAGGTTCCAGCTGACCAGATCGGTGATGTGCGCCACCGGGTTGAAGGGGCCGCACATAGCGTAGCAGGCCAGCGTGGTCAAGCGGGTGGGGTCCATCTCGTGACACAGCTCGTTGAGCACCCGGTGGTTATCCAGCATATCCGCCTTATCCTTGGTGGAGATGGTGATCTCGTTGGACACGCCCCAGCACACGATGCAGGGGTGGTTGTAGTTCTGGTGGATCAGCTCTTTCATCTGGCTGATGGTGTTCTCCCGGCCATTGGGCAGGTGCTCGGAGATGTAGGGGATCTCCGCCCAGACCACCATGCCGTATTTGTCGCACAGGTCGTAGAAGTACTGGTCGTGCTGGTAGTGCGCCAAGCGGACGGTGTTTGCACCCAGCTCCCGGATCAGTGCCATGTCCTCGTCGTGCATCTCGCGGGTAATGGCATTGCCCAGACCCTTGCGGTCCTGATGGCGGGAAACACCGTGGAGCGGATAGGGCTTACCGTTGAGGAAAAAGCCCTTCTTCGCATCCACCGAGAAGCTGCGCAGCCCCACCTTGGTGGTCACTTCGTCCACCGGCTTGCCGTCCTGCATCAGACGAACCACGCAGGTGTACAGGTAGGGGTCTTTTACGCCGTTCCACAGGTGGGGAGCATCCAGATGGAGGGTGGTCTTTGCGCCCTCACCTTTGGCAACCGAGTTGCCCTCGGCGTCCAGCAGCTCCACCGTTACCGTGCCTTCACCTTCTACCAGCGTTTCCACCTGAATGTCGGCGCTGCCCTCTTTCAGGGCGGGGGTGATCTTCACACCGGTATCGCCAAAGTGACCCAGCGCAATGTGGTTCTTGTTCACCACCAGCAGGCTCACATCCCGGTAGATGCCGCCGTAGAAGGTAAAGTCTGCTTTCTGGGGGTAAACGCGGTCGTTGACGCTGTTGTCCACTTCCACCGTCAGAACGTTCTCTGACCAGAGCAGATCCGTAATGTGAACCCGGAAGGTTGAGTAACCGCCGTCGTGGCTACAGATGTTCTTGCCGTTCAGCAGGACTTTGGCGCTGGAATTGACCCCCTCGAACTGCAGCCAGACTTCCTGCGAGGCTGCGTCGAACTCCGGAGCGGCAAAAGCGGCACTGTAGGTGCAGGTACCGCGCCAGTAGTCGTTTCCACCGTCCTGACCGTCCTTAGCGTTCCATGTATGAGGAAGAGATACGGAAACCGTGTTTCCATCCGGCCCTGTAAATTCCCATTGAGAAGCAAGCAAAGAAATTTGTGTTCTTGTCATTGAATGATACCTCATATTTGAAGTTGCAAAAAAGGCGGCAGACTTAAATACCTGCCGCCTTTCTTGCATTCGTATCAAGGAGAAGAAGAAAAAAGGAAATATCTCAGAAAGAAGTGATCAGGATTCTTTTTTTCGGCGAATGTCACGCACCAGCATGACAGCAGAACCAACTGCCAGAACACCGAAAACGACATCCAGAACCAGAATGGCGGTCTGCCACCATGCACGGACCTCGACGATCTGGACATTCTCGCTGACGCCGTTCATGGCGTTGGAATTTGCGACCGTGTAGAGGATGTGCTTAGAAGCATCGCGCATGGCGTTACAGACAGTGGCGTTGTCCTTATACTCTTTGAGCTTGGCAGGCCACTTGTTGGCGTCGTTGGCATCCCATGCGTTTCCGCCGGCCACAACGCCCTGAACAACGTCCATATAGTTGTTAGAGTTGGAGAAATCGGTCAGAATGATTCCCTTCATGCCGAACTCGTTCCGCAGGATATTGGTCAGCAGGTTGTAATCGCCGCCAGCCCATGTGGTGCCGAGACGGTTGAACGAGGTCATGACGCAGAGGGCGTTGGCCTGCTCGATGGGATATTCAAAGGCCTGCAGGTAGATCTCGCGCGCAGCCTGTTCGTTGGTCCAGACACACAGACCGTCGCGGCCGGTATCCTGATCGTTCAGGGCAAAATGCTTCATGTAGACATATACGCCCTTGGACTGGATGCCACCGACCTGTGCGGCGCAGATCTGGCCGGAGATGAACGGATCCTCGGAGTAATACTCGAAGTTGCGTCCACCGTAAGGAGTGCGATGAATGTTGACGCCGGGACCGTACAGACCGGAGTAGGCCTTGCCGGTCGCCATCAGACAATCGTTGCCCAGACTGCGGCCGACCGCTTCGGCGATCTCCCGGTCAAACGTTGCGGCCAGAATGTCCGCTGAGGTATAGCCAGTGGAAGAACCGCCGCCGGTCAGGTTCGCAGTCAGACCCAGAGGACCATTTTCGTCCTTCGTAGCAGGCTTTCCGACATTGGAAGCCGAGGCGGTGCTGTGATAGGCAAGACCCACCAGTTTGGTCATATCGCTGAAGGTCAGCTGATCCAGCAGGTCGTCCCAAGTGTACTCCTGTCCGTTGACGGTGATGGAACCATCCATCGGAACGCCGACAAACTGGGGAAGGGTCAGAGTACCTTCTTTGCCCATCGTCGGCATTTCACCGGTGCTTTCGGGCTGATCCTGAATTGCCAGACCTGCAACGATGGCATCGTTTGCAGCAATCTGAACTGCAGCTTGATATGCAGTGGCGGTGATAGTGGCTTCCGGCATGGTGTTTTTCCAGTTGCTGCGGGATACATACACCACGTCATTGGACGTGTCGTCATCAAATTTGTTCAGATCCGCATGGTCGAGCTGGTTGCTGATCTCGGTGCCATCTGTTGTCTTTGCGTAGGTAGTTGCGTCCAAAGAAGCCTGCTGATACTGAACGGCCAGCGAAGCGTCGCCGGTACTGACCATCTTATTCAGATCGACCGTGCCGTTGGCGGCATCTTCCAGTTCTGCCTTTGCTACAAGGATATTGTTCAGAGCTTCATGGGAACCGTTGCCGGTTGCAAAGTAGTAATTGCCAGCATCGACGATGTAGGTCTTGGCGCCGTTTGCATCATAGGCGCGCAGTTCGCTCTTGGGAACGGTGACATCCACCGAGACGGTCTGGCCTGCGGGAACTGCGACCTTCTCAAAGCCGACCAGTTCGACCGCAGCCTTTTCGATGCCGTTCTCTCGGTCATAGTCGGTATAGGGAGACTGCATATAGATCTGGACAGCTTCACGGCCATCCACAGAGCCTGTGTTGCTGACGCTGACCGTAAAGACGAAGTTGTCGCCTTCTTCCTTCATCGTAAGACCGCTGTACTCAAATGTGGTATAGCTCAGACCATAGCCGAAGGGATAAGCGACCGTGGAGGCGTAGTCGTACTTGCCGACGTTGGCATTGCCGAGGACGGTGTCCTCGTAGCGGGTCTCATAGTAGCGGTAGCCGACGTAGATGCCTTCCTGATAGACTTCATAGTACTCGTTGCAGGTGCTCTTGAAGGCAAGCCCCTGCTCGGCAGCGTTGGTGTAGGAAGTGACATAGGTGTTCTGCATGGCAGGGCTGGTGAGGTTGTCGTAGCAATAGGTGTCCACCAGCTTGCCGCTGGGGTTGACCGTGCCGTTCAGGATGTCACCGATTGCCTCGATGCCGTTCTGACCAACTTCGCCGACCCACAGGCAGGCGTCCACACCGTAGTCCACGCCGCAGAGGGAAGGCTGGAGGAAATCCAGTTCCATCGGGTTGGACACATTGAGCAGAACGATGATGGATTTGACCTGTCCGGCAGCCTTGAGGTCAGCCAGCTTTTTCAGGATATCGCGTTCTTCCTGACTGAGGGAGAGGATATTGCCGTCACCGTCGCCGGTACCGAACCACGGCAGGTCCGAACCTTCGCCGCAGACACGGGAAACGACCATGATGGCGGCATCGCCGTAATCGGCAACAGAGTTCCATTCGGCATCGGTAAAGACGCTCTGCGGCACCTCGTTGATGAGATAACCGCTGTTATCAAAGATGTAGTTGTTCAAGCTGCCGGGAGCAAGCTGCCGGCGGTAGTCTTTTCCGGCACCGGTGGTATAGAAATTCCATACCGTCGGATTGACCGAGACCCCATCCGCTTCCAGAGCGTCTTTCAGATTGAGGGCTTTGGAAGAATCAACGGAACCGGAACCGGTGCCGCCGTAAACGAAATCGGCACTGCCGGTTCCGAACAGGCTGACCTTTGCACCCTGCGCAAGCGGCAGAGCATTCTCACGGTTCAGCAACAGGGTCGCGCCATTGGCTTCTGCGGTCTCGCAGATCGCCTGTGCAGCCTTTTCTTGTTCCGCCGCAGAAGCATAATCCGCTTCAAAATAGGTGTCGCCCGCATCGCCGATGGTCTTGGTGCTCTCGGTTTTCAGAACCATATTGATGATGGAAGCGTAGTTGTTTGCAATGGGGCCGCCGATCATGGTGACCGCAAAAAGAAGGGTGAATACGACGGTGCAGATACTCCAGAGCATTTTTCTGGATTTTGTTCCCGCCGGAGAAGTCTTTTTCTGCATGCTGATCTCCTGTCTTTCCGGTGATTACTGCGGCAGGGTCAGTTCCGGTGCTTCGAGGATGCGGTAGGTCAGAGTGCTGTCCTCGGGATCGAGGGAAGGATCCTCGGCAGTGATCGTCACGGACTTGCCGAACTCAGCGAGGAAATCGGAAGCCTTTTTGCTATTGCCCTCTGCGTCGTAGATCGCAGTCATGGTATCCGTCCAGTTGTCGGTATCGAATGCGCAGTTGCCCCAGCTACGGGTCCACATTTTGCCTTCCTGTGTCAGGAGGATGCTGGTGGGAGCTTCGAGGCTGTAATCGACATGAGCCTTTTCACCATCCGAAGAAGCGGCGGAAGTGTATTTGCCGCTGAAAATGATATGGCGGCTGCCGCGGGCAGTGCCATCATCTGCACCAAAGGTATTGAGGGTGTAATTCAGCTGATAGGTATCGGAACCGGTGAGGACCAGCTGATATGAGGTGATGAAGTACCAAGACATCTGACCAGAAGACAGACGGAAGGATGCCGTATCGAACATCTTGGTCGGTTTGCCGGAAGAAGCGGCTGTCGCGGTGGAATCGCCAGAACCGCCGCAGGCGGTCAGAGCAGCAGTGCCTGCAACGGCTGCGCAGACGGTCAGGAACGAACGACGATTGATTTTCTTCATTGTATTTTCCTCCTAAAAATTGTGCGACACATTCGTCGCTTTGTGTGAAAACAGTATAGGAGAAAAACAAAAAGTTCACAATTGCGATAGCGTAAACTGTTGTTTTCACATCGAAAATTGCAAAAAAGGACCGCTGTCCGGTTGCAGACAACGGCCCTTTACAGAGTGATTCACGAAAAAAGAATGATATCCAGACAAAAAACATCGCCGACCTGCTTGGCGGCAAGGGAACCACCGTATTTTTCGGCAATGCGTTCCATGCTCCTCATACCAAAGCCGTGGTAGTTCGGGTCACGATGGCTCTTGGGCAGGCCGTCCCGGAACTCGACCGTGCCAACGCAGGGGTTTTCAGCGTGGATGGTTACCATATTCTCTTCCCGGCAGGCGGTCAGGGTGATGAACCGTTCCTGCTCCGGAGGCAGCTGGCTGACCGCTTCGATGGCGTTGTTCAGGATATTTCCGAACAGGCTGTATAGGTCGAGTTCCTCCACAAAGCTGAGTTCTGCACCACCCACATAACAGGTCAGTTGAATGTCCTGCTGAATGCAGAGTGCCCGCTTGTCGGAGAGAAGTACATCCAGAACATCGTTTCCGGTACGGACAGCAGCTTCATAGCCGACAAGCTGCTTCTCCAGTTTCTGGATCTGGTGTTCTGGAACCTGACCGTGGAATCCTTGCAGAAGCTGTTTCAGATCGTGGTATTTTTCGTTTACAAGCTGCATATTCATTTTGCTGTTTTCATACTGAACATACTGCTCATGAAGCAATTGGCGCATGGCATCCATATCGTGGCTCATTTTCCGATGTTCGATCAGCCCAAATTGCAGAACAAGAATGAGAATGCCGGTAAGGATCGCATAGAAATTTTCTACACATTGTGAGATTTGGGTGCGGTCAGTATTCAGCATGGAAATACGTCCCATTCCAATGCAGAGGATCATGATCAAAGATGAGAACAGAGCCTTATACTTATTTTCGAAGACAGCTTCATGACCAGCGACATGTGGATAAACAATGACTCCTGCAAGAAGATAAATGAGCCCATAGCATAAAAGATCCAAGACGATGACACCTACAGAACTTGCGGACAACGTACCAATCAGAGGGAGCATCCGCAGAAGCGTTTTAACACTGCCGGCGATATTCTGGACGGCATAACCGGAGGATGCAAGGGAGACTGCTGTCCAACCGGAGATCTGAAAACTACAATACTCAATGAGGATGGAAACTCCAAAGACAGAGCAAAGAGTGATACATTGTAGCAATAGAATGCCCCATAATGTGCCGTTGTGGACAAGAAGTTTGTTCTCGCACCAGCAGAGCAGCATCCCCAGCAAAGTCATCCAGCAGAACATCCCCCTGTATGAAAACCGCCGGGGGAGATTCCACGAAAAAACCAGCATTCCGATGGCGGTTTGAGCAAGCAAAAGCGGATATCGGATTGATAGATACCATGCAGGCATCCAACCATACATCAGTGGCTCCCTCCTTTGTATTGCGCTAGCGCATTAAGAAACTCCTTGCGGCGGGGGCGGCTGATGGGAAGTGCGTCGCCGCCGACAAGAACCTGATCTCCCAGAACCTTCTGCACGTATTTCAGGTTTACCAAATAACTTGAACTGCAGCGGGCGAAATGAGCTTCTCGGAGCTGTTCCTCAAATTTGGCAAGAGTTCCCCACTGCCGGATCTGTTCCGTTCCGATATGTACGAGGATGTCGTGGTTTGAAATCTCGATGTAAGTGATGGAATCAGCGGAGACACGCCGACCGCCGTCCCGGGTGCGGAGGTCAAGAGTAATGTCGCTGGAACGGTACGAGAGCATCCGCAATGCACGCTCCAGCTTGCTGGAAAACGAGTTGTAGGCCAGCGGTTTAAGGATATAGTCAAACGCATTGACGGAGTATCCCTCAATGGCATACTGAGTCAGGTTGGTAACAAAAATAATCATCACATTCTGGTCGATTTTCCGAATACGCTGGGCAACCTCCATACCGCTCATATCCGGCACACGGATGTCCAGAAACAGAAGATCCACGTCCCGGCTGTAGTGCTCCAACAGATCAAAGGCACTGCTGTAAGTCTCCAGCATATATTCAAAATTGCTGTGCTCGATTTGGAACTGGTGCAAATAGGCTTTCATTCGCTCCAATGGCAAACTTTCATCTTCCAACATACATATTTTCAACATTCCATTTCATCCTTTCTGAAATGTGACTGCCAGATCATTTAAAGTATAACATATACCCTCCTGATGTTTCAAACATATCATGGTATTTTTGAAAAAATTGAAGCAAGTTGATACCACGATCAACCCGGCACCGTTTCTTGATATGTAGAAAAGTCGCACTTATGTCACTTTATCTTAATGAATTTCGCAAAAACATCTTGACTCACCTTGCAAACCATGATATTCTCTGTCACAAATCCCACTGATTTTGTGGAGTAACCTGAATCTCTCCACAAGATGTGGTCGTGTCATTTTTGAACACAGCCACAGGAAGTGGTTGGTTATCACCGTGAGACCCAGCACTTCAGTGAGAAAAAGTCCCCGAAAGAATTTACCGCCTCGCAACACACTCGATTCATTTTGCCGCCGATTCACCCGACAAAATCATCGCTGCGCTGCGTGAGCGGTATTTTTCTTTTATGGGAAACGCACCTTGAAAATTTCATGAGCCGACCGAACGTGATACCGACTTTCCGTCAACGCCGCTGCACAAACAGGGGCAGGAACTTCGTTCGGAGCAAACGGTGACCCACATACATGAGCAGGACCACCTCTACTTATTTTTTGCGTCTTAACAATTCGGAAACATTTGTTGAAAATGCGTTTTGAGCGCAGCGGTAGAGGGCAAGAACCGTCCCGTGGCCACAAATTTTCAATTCTTGAAAATTTCCTGTCCATCCGGGACTTCACTTCTTCAATGCGTCTGCATTTCCGAAGTGATCTTGTTGGGGCGTGCCTGCCCCAAACCCTGCTCATGGTTCGCACCTGACGGTGCGAACAGCAACGGCGTGTCGTGCTTTACATAACTTCACCGAGGAGTTATCGAACAGACAGGAGGTACAATGACCAAAACGAATGTTCAACTGACCCCTAGCAATTCCCAGCACCACGACACGCCGAACAACAAAACGCACGTCATCAAGTTCCGTGTGACAGCGGAGGAAAAAACGTCACTGGAACTCACTTGCAAACTCCTGAATCTCTCCCTCTCCACTTTTATCCGCCGCGCCATCCACAACGTCAAGATCGAGAAAACGGTCATCGTTGCCGGCGGCGGCGAAGAAACCCTGACCGCTGTTTCCACCCTGCTTGCCCAGTGCAGCAAGGTGGGCGGCAACCTGAACCAGCTTGCAAGGCACTTCAACTCCGGCGGTGCAGACACCGAGCAGATCCGGGCGAAAATCCTTGACGAACTTGCAGACCTGACCGCATTTCGGCTGCACGCCGAGAAAGTTCTGGGTGAACTGTATGGCAACGCTCAAGCATATCGCCTCTAAAAACTCAGACTACACCGCCATTGAATCCTATCTGGTTTACCAGCACGATGAATTTTCCGGTAAGATACTTCTGGACAAGCAGGGCCGACCTATGTTGCGAGAATCGTACATCCTCGACACCCTTGAGTGCGGCGATTTCTCGTTTGCAACGGCCTGCCTGCTGGCAAACCGCAAGTATGGCAAGAACACCCAGCATGGTGATATCAAGAGCCACCAGTATATCATCAGCTTTGACCCCAGAGATGCAGCCGACAACGGCTTGACCATGGAAAAGGCACAGGCACTTAGCCTGAAGTTCTGTTCTGAAAATTTCCCCGGTCATCCTGCCATCGTCTGCACTCACCCGGATGGGCACAACCATTCGGGAAACATCCATGTCCACATCGTGATCGGCAGCATCCGAACACGAGAGGTAGAATGCAAGCCCTTTATGCAGAAGCCCCGCGACTGGCGTGAGGGCATGAAGCACTCCAGCACCGCCCAGACCATGCGGCATCTGCGTGTCGAGGTCATGGAAATGTGTGAGGGTGCTGGCCTGTACCAGATTGATCTGCTCAACGGCTCGAAAGAGCGTGTGAGCGAAGCTGAGTATTGGGCGCGTAGGCGCGGCCAGTTGAAACTTGACTGCGAGAACGCAGCCCTCACCGCAGCTGGGCAGCATCCCAAGCAGAAGAAGTTTGAAACCGTAAAAGATACCCTGCGGAAACAGATTTCTTCGGTGCTGTACCGTGCCACCAGCTTTGAAGATTTTTCCGATAGGCTCATGCAGCAGTATGGCATCACCGTCAAGGAAAGCCGTGGACAGTTTAGTTATCTGCCCTCTGGCAGAACAAAGTTTATCCGATCGAAACATCTCGGTGACAAGTTCGATAAGGCGGCAGTGCTTGCCACGTTGCAGGCAAACGCCGAACGCAAATCCAAGGTTCAGTTCAAGCAGGATACCATCGGGAAACTGATTGACATTCAGGCAAAGCTGGCCGAAGGCAAGGGCGCAGGCTATGAGCGTTGGGCGAAGAAGTTCAACCTCAAAGCCATGGCACAAACTCTGATCCTCTTGCAGGAGAAAGATTTGCTCAACGAGGGCGACCTCAACCAGCGCATCGCCGAACTGGAAACCAAGTATCACGACTCGCTGGCCGTGGTGAAAGACCTCGAAGGTCGCATGAAGGCCAACAAAGAGCTGCGTTATCACATCGCAGCCTACACCAGTACCAAGAATGTTGCCCAGCAGTTAAAAACTGCCAAGCGACCCGCAGCCTTTGAGGAGCAGCACCGTGCAGAACTGACAGCGTACCGGGCGGCAGCAGCCTATTTCAAGGTAAACAACATCACCAAGCTGTCAAGCCCGAAAAAGCTGGAAGCCGAGTATGCGCAGCTGGCATCCGAAAAGGCGAAGTTCTACGAGCAGTACAAGGAAGCCAAGGAAGAACTGCTCAAACTGAAAACCGCAACGCAGAATGTTGCGTCCTTTTTCCGGGAGGAAGAACCGGCGCAGCAGGAGAGATAAAGGAGTGTGCGTATGATCAATCTGAAAATCGACCCGGAGTTCCAGTCCCAGATTCCCCCTCTGACCGATGATGAATTTAAGCAGCTTGAAGAAAATATCCTCAAAGAGGGCAAGCTGCTCTCTCCTTTGATTGTCTGGGGTAACACCCTTGTTGATGGACACAACCGTTATGCCATTCTCCAGAAGCATCCTGAGGTTTATTTTTCCACTATGCCGCTCCGATTTGAGAACCGCGAAGAAGCCATTGCGTGGATTTGCCGGAATCAGTTGGGACGGCGAAACCTGAGCCCCGAACAGAAACGCTATCTGCTTGGGAAACAGTATGAAGCTGAAAAGAAAGCTGCAAAAATCTTTTGGGGTAATCAGTACACTTTAGCAAAGAAAAGTGGTGGTGATCACGGTGATAACCACCACTCTGGAAAGAAAACCTGTGACCGGATCGCAGAGGAAAACGGTGTCAGCCGTGCCTCCGTTCTTCGTGCCAGCCACTATACACGAGGCATCGACATTGCGGACAACCTCTCTCCCGGCATCAAGCAGAAAGTCTTTTCCGGTGAAGTGAAGTTCACCAACGAAGAAATGTCCAAGCTTGTGCAGGCAAGTGTCGAGCATCGTTCAGATGTCCTTGCTCAAATCCTGCATCCAGAGGCATTGGAAGTGTTGGAATCTGCCAGCGCAGAATTTGAACCTGAAAAAGCAGAATCCGTTCCCATGCCCACACCACAAACAGAAGAATTCCGGTGCTATCATGTACCGGACGAGTTTATGAAGGTTTACAAATCCTTGAGCCGTGCGACCGAAATGATGAAAAACTCATGGAAGAAAACGCTCAAAAACAATCCCAGCTATTTCACTGACCCGGAAAAGCAGAAGGTTCTCCGCTTCGCAATGCAGAGGCCTGCTAACTACCTGACTGAAATCGAAACCTATCTGGAAAAGGCTCTTGCAGAAGCCCTTGAAGAAGAAAAGACCGCATAACGACAGGCACTTGTAAGCCATCAACGAGCCACCAGCCGCAAGTGCAGGGCGGAAAGCATCCGCGCCCTTGCGCCTGATAAAAATTGGAACTTTGATTTTCTCGCCCGACTTTGCCACGGTGGGACGATCAAAGGAGCGTGCGTTTGAACAAAAAGAAAAAGTCCACAAACACTTCCCCCTATCCCGATGAAGTCATCGACCGTCTGGCACGGGCATTCTACCCAGCCATCCTTGCCTGCTGGAACAGCGAGGAAGGCCAAAGAGAATTTGCCGCATGGCAGGCAGAACAGGCTCATCATGCAAACAACGAAAAACAGGAAGTTCTCGCTGGGGAACTCCCTGCTGTACATATCATTCTTGTCTGTGGCTTTTGGCAGGGTGCGTCCGGGTGGGCGCACCCTGTTTTTGTTGCTTTTAATCTATCTGATTACTTATTCTTTTAGTTTCAAATTGCTCAAATAAACTGTTTTCGGCAGTTTTCTTCTTTTTCTTTTTGATGCCGAAGAGGTCGCGCCAACCATTGAAGTCTTTCTTCATGATGAGACCCAAGCCCTGGGTATTCAGACTGTTGCGCGTAAAGTAGCGGTCGTTGGTCTGATTGTACATGCGGATGGCGAGATTGCCATTCGGATAGATGAGATAGCGAAGGTCGAAATCGCCGATGAAGCTCTGGGTGGCGTTGGCATTGTCTCGATAGCCAAACTGACCATTGAAGAGCAGACGGTTATTGAGCAGCTTACCGCTCAGAATACCCTCATACTCAGCATTGTTGAAACCCTCATCACCCGTGGAGATATTGGCTCCGAAGTTCCAGTTGTTGCTATTTACCAGGCTCGAAAGCACGGTGTTGATTTGCTGAGAGATAGTACCGCTCAGAAGACTCTGCATGGCTAGCGAAGTCTGGCTCTGCTGATTGGCATTCTCGCTCATCTGGTTGTTGTTGCTCTGGGCATAGAATCGTCCGATACCCAAGAGATAGAGCACCTGCTGGTTCATCTCTTCCTGCGAGTTGATGACCGAGTAGATCATCTGCTTGGCATCGCTATTCACCGTTGGCATATCCATGGAGAAGTCTACCTTTGGTGCTCGTGGAGTACCCGTGATGTCCATCAAGCAGTCTACTCGGATATTGTTGCTGCTGAACGACTTACCGATACTCAAGTCGCTCAGTGGCACTCCATTCACGGTATATTTGGCTTGCAGATTGAGCGGAGCGCTATATGGGTTGCCACCGAAGGCGATGGTGCCGCCCGGCATAAACTCGAAGTCCTTCTTGATCACATTCTGGATGGTGAGCTTGTATAAGCCATGGTCCACCACATAGTTGCCAAACATATCGAACGAACCCTTGTTAAACCAGTTTGCCCTTATCACACCGTCGCCATTGAGCGTGATGTAGTCGCCGCTCTGTTCGTCCATGATGAGTTTCACGGTGAGGTTTTGGTTGGTGTTGATCAGGAAGTTGATACGCATGTCCGAAGAGAAATCTATCTCATCTTCCACCGGAGTGAATGCCATCTGCTTGCTGATGCTATCTGCCAACTGCGGTACGATTTCATGCCAGTGGATAAAATCCTTGTCGCTGATGGCGTCTGGGCTAGCCGCATTATATACGAAGATGCTGCCTGGCTCTGGCTCAGCGTCGATGTCGATGATGGTTTCGCCGCTCTTGCCATGGATGCCCACCTTGCCCGTGGCATAGATGGTACCATAGAAGGTGTTGTCGCCAAACTCATGGGTGTCATAGCCCAGGAAGTTGCGCGCCTTCAAGTCTAGGTCATAGCTCAGTTTGGTGAGGTGCTTGTGGTGGATGCCACCGCTCACCACGGCTATGTTTCTGTTGCGGTCATAGAGCGTATCATTCTGTAGCAAGATGTCATCTGGAATGGCGTGGGCTCTCAGATTCTCAAATGTATAGTCGGTGTTGAGCTGCTTCATGTGCATCTTGCCATGCGCCACGATGTCGCCCACCAAGTTGATGTTGCTCAGGTCGCCCACCAAGTTGAGCTTACCGTCAGCCCAAGCCTCGATATTGTTCATAAAACTGCCGCAGAAATTCTCCATAAACTTCATGCTGGTGCCTTGCGCCTCGATGCCCAAGTCTATGTAGTTGCGCTTGGGCGATACGTAGCCATTGATCAGCGTCTGATGCTCAGGACCGTCATCGGCAGTGGCATGGATGTCGATTTGCTCCTCTTCCTTGTTGAATGCCACGGCAGCATGGAGCACACCGAGCGGACCATTCTCGAAGGTGAAGTCCTTGATGTCGAGGTTGGCATAGGCATCTGGCTGATGGAAGATGCTCTTCACTACTGCCTTGCCCGATGCTCTTCCGGTGAAGTCGACCGAGTGGAAGTGGACGAGGTTCAGGATATATGCCACGTCCACATCCTTCAAGTCGGCTATGATGCTATCCTCCTTGTTGGGGGTGGCAAGTCCACTCACGATGACGTGCTGGTCCTTGTGGCTCACGGCAAAATGGTCTATCATCAAGTGGTTCTTGCTATATACGATGTCGCTTGGATGAACCTCCCATGGCGTGTCGCCCAGCGTGAGCCTAGATGGATGGATGGTGACATGGGCAGTGGATTCATTGTGCTCGTTCTTGAAGAACTGGGCGTGGGCATCCAAGAGTCCCTTCACGGGCAACTTAGCCGAATGATTGTCGTAATGGAGCAGGGTGGAGAGCGTGTTGTCTGCTGCCGCCGCATCCAACTGATAGGTAGGACCCACGCTGCCCGGTATGCCCTGGCTGATGCCAGCCTTCACCTTGAGGGTATCGCCGATGGTATGCATGTCGAGTTTGCCACCATGGAATGCGGCACCCGAGTATTCGAAGCCCGGTATGTTGGCCTGCAAGTTGACGCTGCGATGGATGTCGGAGAGTGTGCCTGCCAGGGTGATAGGCTCGCTGAGGGTGAGCGGAATGCCCAACATGCGGCGCAATATCTCGGTAGATGACACGTGAGCCTGAATGCTGAAGTTGTTCTTGGCAGAAGCCGACACCTTGCCGATACCTGGAATGGTAGGCATCTTGCTGGCTATGAGGTTGGTACCGCTCTGCACCAGGGTGGCGTAGTCGTATTGTCCGCTCACATGGATTTCGGCAAATGGAGCCATGAGGTCCAGGTAGCTGTCCTTGCCTTGGTTCTTGGCTTCTATCTGGATGTCATCGAGACTGTAGGTCTTGTCTGCCATCTTCACGCCCAGGATGCTAGGCTGTAGGTGGCGAATATCGGCATTCACGGCATATTGCTTGCTCGGAATGCTGTAGTTGCCCTTTACTTGCAGATTGATGTTAGGGTCGGCGATGGAGGCAAGTCCGTCTATCAGTCCGTTGTTATAGCTGCCGTCCAACTGGATGTTGCGGAAGCTGTAGTTGTTGAAGTCGAAACGTGGGATGCTGCCTCGGGCTGCCAGATGCTTGGTGGTGCCATGGGCGTCGAGGGTGGCAGCAAGGATGCCTAACTTCTTGTTGTCCAAGATTCTGCCCAGGTTGATGCCCTTGGTGTCGATATGGGCAGCCAGTTGCTCGCCATTCTTCTCTGCCTTCAGGTTCACCTCGCCTGCGTCTGTGCGCAGGTATCCCTTGGTGCCAAGCTTCTTGCCCGCACCTCCTGCTTCACCTATATAATATATATTGCCCAGGCGCAACACCTCCTGCGGAATATTGATGCGCTTGCCTAGATTGGCTGCTACCTGCTTGATGCCATCGGCAGAGAGCTTGAGTGTCTTGATGTCGGTATGCCAGCGCAGGGTGCGGTCCCAGTCGGCTAACTTGCCCTTGGCATCGAGCACCACGCTGCCACTGCGGGTCTTGAAGTGGAGCTCGGGGATGCGGGCAGAGGTGGAAGTGCCCGAGAATTGACAGTCCACCAAGAGTTCATCCTCAAATTTTCGGAGGGCTGGTACGAAGCAAGCCACATCCGTCAAGGTGATTCTGGAAGGCTTGATGCCACCCTCATACTGCAAACTGGAGGCTACCAACTTGCCATTCTCCACACGATAAGAGGCATGGATGGGAGAGAGCTCCAACTGGCTGTGAGGCAACTCCAAGAGGAAGTCGCGGAGCGTGGCTTGGTGCTTGTCGGCTATGAGCTTCAGGCGGAAGTTCTTTACTTCAAGTCCTGATTTATCCTTGAGCGCTATCTTCTTGATGGCTAAGGAGATATTATCGTCAGTGAGATGGTCGAGAATGAAGTGGGCGGAGAGCCCTGTTACCCCGATATGCTTAGGCGAGAACACACCCGCTACGGATGCCACATCACGCTGATTGTAGGCGATGGCACCATGACGAATGATGAGACTGCCTATGCGCAGGTCCAGGGGTGTATGTTTGGTGGTGTCCTTGCTGGCCAAGGAATCGAGCACAAACTGGAAGTTGGGCTTGCTCTGCGCCGTCTGCTTGTAGAGGTTGGTACGCAGACCGAAGAGCTGCGCCGAGTGGACTACTATCTTGCCATCCTTGAGGGGCAGGAAGTCGAGCTTGGCAGATAGGCGCGAGGCATAGATCATGCTGTCGCCACGCTGGTCGAGCATCTTCACATCGTCGATGATGATGCGGTTGAAGAATCCCAGGTTCACCCTGCCCACGCTCACCTCCGTACCAAATTTCTTCTGGAGCGCATCCGCCACCTGAGAGCCAATGAGGGCTTGTACTGGTGGCACGTGCAACAGTACTACGAGCAAGAAATAGATGGCCACTACCGACCATATAATACCATTAATAATATGTTTAATCTGTTTCAAATGTATGCTTGTTTTGTTGTTCAAATGATGCGTTATCCAGCGCCCGATAATGATACTTTTTTGCTATCTGCATGTATCAAATTTCGGTTTGGGTATTGCATAAACATTAAATTTTGCCACAAAATTACTTCATTTTTGTCAAAAACTCGAATAAAACGCCAATTTTTCTTTCTTATCTTACTTTTTTTTACTATTTTTGCAGCAAGTTTTGGAAAATTCAGTAAAATAGGAATATTATAGTAAGAAAATAAATAGGAATATTAAATCAGTTTTTAAATATTAATATGTAGTTATGGCAAATGTAATTAAGTTACGTAAAGGCTTGGACATTAACCTAGCGGGTAAGGCTTCCAAGGATGTTACGCTGAAGGTGGCTCAGACCGACGAGTACGCGCTCGTGCCTGAGGCTTTCGTGGGCGTTACACCTAAGGTAGTGGTACGCGAGGGTGACCATGTCAATGCCGGAGACGCCTTGTTCGCCAACAAGGCTTGCCCAGATGTGAAGTTTGCCTCACCAGTGAGCGGTACCGTTACTGCCATTGAGAGAGGTGAGCGTCGCAAGGTGCTCTGCGTAAAGGTGAAGGCCGACGCAGTGCAGACTTCTACCGATTTCGGCAAGAAGAATGTAGAAACAATGGATGGTTCAGCAGTAAAGCAGGCTTTGCTCGAGGCTGGACTGTTCGGGTACATCAACCAGTTGCCTTATGCTGTGTCCACCACTCCCGACACCACGCCTAAGGCGATTTTCGTTTCTGCACTCCGCGACATGCCGCTTGCAGGCGATTTCGAGGTAGAGTTGGCAGGCAATGAGGAGGCTTTCCAGGCAGGTCTCACAGCCCTGAGCAAAATTGCGAAAACTTATCTTGGCGTGGGTGTTGACCAGCAGAGTGCTGCTTTGAGCAATGCCAAGAATGTAGAGTTGAATGTTTTTGATGGTCCTTGCCCAGCTGGTAATGTGGGCGTTCAGGTCAACAACATCGACCCTGTGAACAAGGGTGAGGTGGTATGGACCGTGGATCCATCAGCAGTTATCTTCTTCGGTCGTCTGTTCTTGACTGGCAAGGTGAATCTCCACAAGGTGATTGCCGTAGCTGGTAGCGAGATCAAGACCCCTGGCTATGCCGACGTATTGGTAGGCACACCGCTGAGCGCCATCGTGGGCGAGCAGCTGAAGCAGACCGAGCATGTGCGCCTCATCGAGGGCAATCCGCTCACAGGTAAGAAGACCACGCAGGAGGCTTACCTCGGTGGTCATACCTCAGAGATCACAGCCATCCCAGAGGGTGATGACAACGACGAGATGCTGGGCTGGATTATGCCACGCACCAACGACTTCTCCACCTCTCGCTCTTATCTCTCTTGGCTCATGGGCAAGAAGAAGGAGTACAATCTCGATGCCCGCATCAAGGGTGGTGAGCGCCACATGATCATGAGCGGCGAGTATGACAAGGTATTGCCAATGGACATCTATGGCGAATATCTCATCAAGGCCATCATCGCTGGCGACATCGACAAGCAGGAGCAACTCGGTATCTATGAGGTTAGCCCAGAGGACTTTGCGGTAGCTGAGTTCGTGGATAGCTCTAAGCTCGAATTGCAGAAGATTGTACGCGAGGGCTTGAATACCCTGCGCAAGG
>OQVR01000410.1_pt1 | contig 18784 bp, 15 predicted proteins | sample 1691521 | NCBI WGS metagenome assembly OQVR01 (sample SAMN03418256, study PRJEB22391) | human gut metagenome | biome: human-gut; feature: organic feature; material: feces | host: Homo sapiens | place: Tanzania | collected 2013-01
ACTTGATGATTGTCATGACAGGTGGCAGCATGGCTTACACACGCCCAGACGGAGTTAAAGTCATACCGCTTGCTTGTTTGAAAGATTAAAAAAACAGGCCATGAATGATATACAATACTTCGGTAAAAATTTACCACACTGAAAGTTAAACATTGGAAGCCGGCTATCCGGTTCCATTTTATAAAAGTTCATTGAAATACTGTCAATAACCATCGCTTGAGCAAGCTGCCGAAAGGTATAGAGAAGACTCTGGAAAATATGTCTAAAATATTGGTAATCAGATAATATGAGTATCGCATAAGTCGCTGATTTTTAGTAACTTAAAGGTGTCAAAAAAAACTTTTAGTCATGAGTTTGTCAGACCTACTTATGCAATACCAATCCGAGTGCCCCGAGGCCCTCAAATCAGCAGCAAAGATAAGCATACCTTTTGAAAAAGTGCTTATGGATACACTCAAACTCTTTATGGCAATCCCCGGCAAGGTAAATTTCCTTCAGATGGGCAGGTACGGCGAGTTCTCCGAACGGCAGGTTTTTAGGTTTTCAAATGGCAACAAGTAAGAAGCTGTTTTGATTTGTTTGGTTTTAAGAGAGAAGCCAGCAGCCGTGGCACCGATAGTATTGATAATGAAAGAAATGAGCAAACTCGTAGCGCTGTTTTTGGCACCACGAGTTTTATTAACTCATTCACCAACAGCACGTTATTCGCCATTTCTGGCACCCTTGTTCTTGTACCAGTCCAGTTTACGGCCTATTGACCGGTTTGATTCTCCGTCAAGGTGGAGACGCAACGCTTGCTTGATTTTGTTCATTTCTTTACATTTACCTGCCATGGCTCGCTCAATTTATGGTTGAGCTGCAAAGTTAACGAACAAGTGGGTGGGTGGCCATGCTCCGAAAAGTGGGGCGGCCTCAGGCCTCGCGCGCGCATTTTTAATAAGGTTTTACCGCTTTTTGGGAGGTTATACTCTGATTTTGTAGAAAGAGAAGATCGCCCGTGACGAACTCAACGCCCAGCGCCTCGGCACTCTCTCCTGGACCGCCATCACCGTTTGGGAATGCGAACTCTCCAAGAAGAACCGCGATGCCACGATCGTCCGCATAGAGGCCGATTTACGGGCCGCAAAGGACAAATACGACAAATGGCGAGAGCCGCCAATACGCCCGCAAGTATCGTGAAATCATCGCCCAGGTCGAAGCCGAGCCGGGCCTCCCAAAATCTCTCCGCCGCTACGCGAAGAAGGAAGACGAAATACTTTACTGAATCCCGCTTTTCGGTAGACTTTTAGCGGAAAATATTCTCTACGCAAAGAGATCGTCCATCACCACATGGGACTGCACTGCATCGGAGTACATATTCTCCTTCACGCCGTAGGAGGTGACCATTGATATGAGAATGGACTTCCTTGTTCCGGTCTCACGGATGAAGGCAGCGACCTTGTTCCGGAGTTTCTCATCATAATCCTTGTCGATGACGTATGGCTCGGACGCCCACTTCATCTCGCAGATGTTGATGGTGTCGTCCCTGCGGTCGATGAGCAGGTCAATCTGAGTCCCTCTCTCTCCCGGTCCCAGATTTTTCGAGTCGGAACGCCAGGCGCATTGTTTGGTCATCACTCCTGCAATGCCCAGCGCGGCTTTGATCTGCCCCACATGCTGAAGACATACCCGCTCGAAGGCCAGGCCGGACCAGGCGCGTTGCACGCCCGAATTGAGGGAATGGCTCCAGAAGGCCGGGTCACCACCGGACTCTTTGATGAACTTGTAATAGAAGAGCGTGTAGTTGTCGATAAGCTGGAAAAGGGCACCTTTCTTCTCCTTGCCGATGGCGGCGTACTTGCGGATGAAGCCGCACTGCTCCAACTCTTCCAGGCAGGTGGTCAGGACACCGCTATTCTCCAGGCCGTAATCATCAATCAACTCCTGGCGCGTGAGACCTTTGGCCTTGTCCCCCAGAGCCTCCACAATCTTGATGTAACGGTCCGGATTCTTGAAAAGTGACTCGTACAGGACACTGTATTCCCCGCGCAGTTTCCCGTTCTCCGCAAAGAAGAGATTGTCAATGTTCTGGGCGGCAGATTTTCCCCGCTGCAGCAGGCTCCAGTAGTAAGCCGGTCCTCCCATCACCATATAGAGAGTGAGAATCTGATATCGGTTGATACGGATGTTCCGGCTCTGTAGGTACTCCTCACACTCCTTCAGTGTGAAAGGCATCAGATAGATCTGCGTGTTCACACGGTTGTGGAGTCCTCCCCTGTCCTTGATGACCTTGTTAATGATCCAAGACGTGGCGGAAGCACAGATAATCAGCAGAACGTCCTTGCGGGCGCTGCACCAGCTATTCCAGAAATGCTCCAGGGCAGAAACGAAATTGGACTTGGGCGTATCCATCCAAGAGATCTCGTCAATGAAGATCACCTTCTTTTTCTTCCGGCTGGATTTGATGCCAACCTTCAGGGAATTGAAGGCATCGGGCCAGCTGGCAAGTTCCGGACAATCCTTGTAGCCGTAGTCAATCAGCGAAGTGCGGAAAGCGGCAAGCTGACCTGCAATCTTCTCCTTCGCGACGCCTGTGTGCTGGAAGGTGAATTCATAGTTGAACGCCTCCCGCACGAGGAAAGTCTTCCCCACACGGCGACGGCCGTACACCGCCACGAATTCGGAGTATTCAGACTTGAAAGCATCATTGAGCTCCCGGAGTTCTTCTTTTCTGCCAATAAGCATAGTCGTATCGTTTTGATGTCGCAAGTTAAACATTCTCTGCTAAATCCCGAAATATTCCAACGATTTAGTGGAAAATAATTTGAAGAACCGTACGAAAACTGCCGCCATCTCATCGCGAGACGACGGCAGGTCATAGATGAAAAATTCACCCAGAAGGGACCTAATACAGATTGATATAACGACGATTTTTACATCACTCAGTAAAAAATATTGGTTAAATCGCTGATTTTTGGCACCTTTGTATTGGCTCCGAGGTTACTATTTGCTACCTCTCAACCCAAAACTTGTAAACTTAGGCTATGCCCCAATTCCGTCCATCCATACTCGTCAGTGACGCCTACGGTTCCGCAGGCAATACCACTTGGTATCATAGGGACGGCAAGTGCTATACCCGGAAGCGTTCGCATCCCGTCTATGGCGGTACTGCGGGCCAGTTGGAGCATCTGGACGTGCATCGCAGGGCATTGGCCGCTTGGAGGACTGTTCCCCACTCTACACAACTCGTCTGGAATCGTCTCGCGGCGGAGGTGGAACCGCATCGGCCTCCATTCGATCACCGGGCACATATCTCTGGCCAGAATCTCTTAGTATCTGCTTATCATGGATTCTTCACGCTGGGAGACGAGCATCTTCCCGAACCACAGCGTTTCGACTCCTTCCCTCCTTTCGCCATCCGGCTGTCTGATGCCATTGTGGGTGATACCGGTGCCGGAGCGTTATCGTTTGCTTGCGAAGATTCAACTGACGGAGCCTGGGCGTGGATGTCATCCGGGTATGCTTCGGAATTATCTCGCTGATGAACTCTGTGGAACAGATCCGGTCCACGTCAGGATACCCGATAATGTTCTCCGGGCCGGTGCCGCCTTGAACCAGTATCAGGTATACTGCCGTTTCATCCTTCTGGACACCGTGACCGGCTACCGCAGTCAGTACCACAAGGAATCATTCCTAATTGTGTGTAGAAAGATCTATTGATCCCCGGCCAGAATGTAACTGGTATTCTTGCTACCTTCCTCTCCTTTCACCAAGATTCCCTTCTCAATCAAATCATTGATGTCACGAAGGGCGGTGGCTTGCGAGGTCTTGCAGATTTTTGCCCACTTCACGGTTGTGAGTTTGCCGTCGAATCCATCCCATAAGCGGTTCACGACCTTGACTTGGCGCTCATTCATCGCCACGTCACGATGCTCCTGCCAGAACATGGACTTCTTCACTACGCGACTGACGATGTCCATGCTGCGTTCCATTGCATTCTTCAGTGTCTGAAGGAACCACTCGAGCCACAGGGTAACATCAACGTCTCCTATCGTGGTGCTTTCCAGTGCATCGTAGTAGCCATTCTTATTCCTAAGAATTTCAGCTGACATACTATAGTAGCGATGAGGCATCCCGTCAGCCCTGGTCAGCAGCATATCGGTGATGGTCCTTGTCAGACGGCCATTTCCGTCATCAAACGGATGGATGGCAACGAACCACAGGTGAGCGATGGCTGCTTTCAGGACCGGATCGGTATTGTTCTCATTATTGACCCAATCCAAGAACAGGGCCATTTCCTTGGGAACATCCGCTGAAGCCGGGGCTTCGTAGTGAACCTTTTCCTTTCCAAATGCCCCGGAGACAACTTGCATGGGTTCTTCTCCAACCCTCCAACCTGCCACCGTTATCGGATGAATACCGCTACGCCCCGTGGGGAACAAAGCGGCATGCCAATTGAACAGACGCTGTTCGGTCAGCTCCTCGGAGTAATTGCGGACGGCGTCAATCATTACCTGAACTACACCTTCGGTATAGTGATCCGGCTCCGGGAGACCTTCCGTGGGAATACCGAGATGCCTCGCTACCGATGAACGCACCCTGTCTGCATTCAACAGAATTCCTTCTATCTCATTGGATCTGATAACGTCTTCAGTCATTACGTCCAGAGACGTCTTGGATTGAATATCAAACCCCAGGCCGCCCATCATACCGGCGATTCGACCTTCCAAAAGACGCACTTCGGAAAGCAGGTTCAGTATTATGTCGGACTCCCAACGGAATCTGGGCCAACCAGGGTATTGCCATATGTAGTACGGTCTCATGTCTCGCTCATTTTTCTGCAAAAATAAGCAAATGAAGCGAATCTTACAACTATTCTCTTCAAATTTTGATTAGAATATGGATGTGATTCACTTCATCTACCATAACAAATTAGGGCAGTTACCTGCATAAAAAAACCGCTGTAATCAAATGACTGCAGAGGGTTCGGATTAGGGTAAGCATGGCTTCTGCCCTGCTCTTTGGCTACTCACCCGCGGTTCAGGTGACGGAAGCCAGCATGATGCCGGACTTCTCGCCAGTGGCGCTGTTCACGAAGTAGTAACGGAAGAACACCTTGGGAGCGCCGGCACCCAGTGCTCGAAGATGCCGCAGTGCGCGCTGCAGTCGTATACTCTCTTTTCAGCTCGCGCAAGGCCTTGGACGTCGACGAAAGAGCCTGGCCTGAAGACGTCCTTGTCCGCGTGAAGAAGGGCAAAGACGGGAAGGTCTCCAATACTCCGGTGCACTGTCTTGTCGTGTGCCTTAAATCAGAGCTTATGGAGGCACTTATGCAAAGGCGGACGATCAGACCGCGACAGGGGCCTTGATGGCCGGCCAGGGGTCGTAGCCTTCCAGGGTGAAGTCCTCGTACTTGAAATCGAAGATGGACTTCACATCTGGGTTGATGCGCATTGTCGGGAGCGGGCGGGGCTCACGGGAGAGCTGCTCGCGGACCTGATCGAAATGGTTCAGGTAGATGTGGGTGTCGCCGGTGGTGTGGATGAAGTCACCGGGCTTCAGGCCGCAGACCTGGGCTATCATCATCGTCAGCAATGCGTAAGAGGCTATGTTGAAAGGGACTCCGAGGAAGGTGTCGGCGCTGCGTTGATAGAGCTGGCAGGAGAGCTTTCCTTCGGCCACATAGAACTGGAACAGGCAATGGCAAGGCGGAAGGGCCATCTTGTCAACCTCTCCGGGATTCCAGGCGGTGACGAGCATTCGCCTTGAATCAGGATTGTTCTTGATCATATTCACGACTTGGCTCAGTTGGTCGATCGTGCGGCCGTCAGGAGCCGGCCAGGAGCGCCACTGGTGGCCATAGACAGGACCAAGATCGCCGTTCTCGTCGGCCCACTCGTCCCAGATGGAGACACCGTGGTCCTTGAGGTACTTGATGTTGGTGTCGCCGGCTATGAACCAAAGGAGTTCGTAGATGATGGATTTGAGGTGAACCTTTTTGGTGGTCAGAAGCGGGAAACCTTCGGAGAGGTCGAAGCGCATCTGGTAGCCGAAGACGCTTTTGGTGCCTACGCCGGTGCGGTCATGCTTGACCACACCATCGTTCATTATATGACGCAGAAGATCCTGATACTGTTTCATTTGTGAATATATTCAATTATTATGGCAACTTCGACGCTTCGGCACTTCGAGAAACTCGATGACCGATGTTGGGAGGTCGCTTCGGCAGGCTCAGCGACCGAAAATCAGCGACCGATGTTGACGATAGTGACAAAAAAAGGCTGGTTGCTGAGCCTGCGGTTGCTGAGCCTGTGAAGCATCGAAGCGTACCAGCCTTGTATCATTGTAAAACAAACTATTTCCTGACCGAGAACGCCCAGATGATGGCCTCGCTGAAGGTCTCGCCAGGACAGAGCACGGTTGTAGGATAATCAGGCTTGTTAGGCGAATCCGGACAGTGCTGGCACTCGATGGCAACACCTTCATAATCGTGGTAGCCACGTCCGCACTTGCCTGCCGGGCAGCCCTCAAGCCAGTTGCCGGTGTAAATCTGGACGGCTGGCTGGGTGGTCAGAACCTCAAGCTGACGGCCGCTCTCCGGAGAGTACAGCTGAGCCGCCGTCTGAAGCTGACCAGCCTCATAGTCGTTGATCATGAAGCAGTTGTCATACCCCTTACCATAGTTGAGAGCCGGGAAGTCAGCCTTGATCTCCTCACCGATTTTCTTGAACTCCCTGAAATCCATAGGTGTACCTGCAACCGGGTCTGGCTCTCCTACAGGAATCAAGGTCTCGTCAGTCGGCAGATAGACCTCGGCGTTGAGTTTCAACTCGTGATCGAGGATATTCCCGTTCCCCTCGCCATTCAAATTGAAATAGGCGTGGTTGGTAAGGTTCACGACAGTTGCCTTGTCGGTCTGCGCCGTGAAAGTCAGTTTGAGAGCGTTGTCCTCGCTCCACTCGTAGTGGGCGACAACCTTCAGATTGCCGGGATAACCAGCCTCACCGTCCTGCGAAAAGTACTGGAACTCAACGGCATCACCTTCGACGCGGCTGTCCCACACCTGATTCTGGAATCCATCCGGACCGCCGTGCAGATGGTTCGGACCATTGTTGACCGGCAATGAATATTCCACCCCGTCAAGCGTGAACTTTCCGAGGGCTATGCGGTTGGCGTAGCGTCCAGGGCACTTTCCGGCGCAAGGGCCGTCGGCGAAATAATCCTCCGGCTTGGTGTAGCCAAGAACCACATCGGCGATCTTTCCGTCTTTGTCCGGCACGGCGATCGACACGATTCCGGCACCTATGCTTGAAAGGCGAACGAACGCGCCGCTTTCATTCTCAAGAGTATAAAGGAATATCTCCTTTCCGTCAGGGGACGTACCCCAAAGTTCCTTGGTGATCTTCATATTCAGTGTTATTTTAGATTGTCAAGATATGGCAGGACATTCTCCACAGGAGCGTCCTTCATTATCACTTTCTTCTCGGAATCAAGCACATACAGCGATGGAATAGCCCGGACATTATAGGTGACATCGGAGCGGATTATGTAGCTCTGGTCGTAGCCGTTGTACCAATTCTTCGGATAGATGGAGGCATTTTCACGCCACTTGTCCAATTCCTCGTCAATGTAAACATTCACCACGGCAAGCCTTCCGGAGGCCACCAGATCAGCGATTTTCCCGTCCGATGTCAGGCTCTCGATGATCTCCTTGCAGGCAGGACAGCCCGGATTGGTGAAGAACAGAAGGGTTGTCTCAGCCTTGACTCCGTAAAGAGTATGCCGCTTCCCTCCCAAATCGGTGAAGGTAAAGTCAGCCGCAGGCGATCCTATCATATTCAGAGAACACATCTGGGCGTCGTGGTCGTAGGCTGGCTTCATATCGGGGTCAACATAGTCCGAGACGGCCAGACGGGAGACGTAAGGCAAGTAGAGATCCTCGTTCCTTACAGGCGAATTAGGGTCGTAGAAGTACTTAGGAACCATCTCCTCGAAAAACTCGAAGACATTCGTTGATGTGTCGGCGGCCTCGAATTTCTCCACCTTGTCGAAGAAACCGGCCATAGCCTTTCTGCCGAAATCTATGCCGCACCCCCTTTCCAGAAGGGTCACGTATGTCCCAAAAGCCTTTTCAACCTCATCCGCCGGCACACCGTTCACGATGCCCGAATCGCACGGATACGCTTTGGCCAGAAACTCGTTCCAATAATTCGAGAGGACATATTCAGTCGCCTCCTTAGGTTCGGTGATCACCGCCAGCGGCTCAGGCATCGATGGGAAATGATGCGGCTGGAACGCGGTCGCCTTGCTGTTTCCGCGCCCTCCGCAACCCACCATCATCAAGGCGCAAAGCATTATCAATGAATATGTCAGGAGATGTCTCATACTTTAATCGTTCTTTTCCAGCAGACTCTGGGAGATGTTGATGATGAAGTCACCCATCTTCTCAAGCTCCTGCACTATGTCGATGTAGAACACTCCTGTCTGGTAGTTGTAGCCTTCCTTCTCGATGTTGACGATGTGCTCCTCGCGCAGGCTGTTGCGGTACTCGTTGATGTTATATTCAGCGTCCTCGGCGTTGGATATGTCCTTGAGGAAGAGGGCAGAGGATTCGAGATTGTCAACCATTGCCTTGAAGGCCACGTCCAGAAGATCGAGCATCCTGTCAAGCCTCTTGACCATCTCGTCATCGAAGGTCTTGCCGTGGTCAAGGGCGCGCTTCATCATCCTGCCGATGGCCTCGCCGGAGTCTCCGATGCTTTCCAGCTCGCCGATCACCCTGTACATCGACTTGATTCTCAATGCGGAGACAGCGCTGATGTCACCCTTGGACACCTCGTTCAGGTAGGAAGCGATCTCATATTCAATCTTGTCCGTGATGCTCTCGTACTTGACAAGTTTCTCATTGACGGACTCAAGTTCGGATTGGGTCTTGGCGCTCACCGCATTGCGGATGAAGCCGACCTCCCGGCAGCATATTTCCGCAAAATGAATGATTTCCTGCTTGGCCTCGTCGAGGGAAAGTTCCGCCGTGGAAAGAGGTCCGCCTTGAATGAACTTGAGGCGATAAACCTCCTCCTCTCCCTTAGGGGTAGGGATGATCCTGTTGACCGCTTTGACGAGCTGAGGGATGAACCAGACGAGAATCAGGGTCGTGGAAAGGTTGAAGACCGTGTGCAGGATGCATATTCCGTAAAGCATCGAGTTCTGCTGCTCGGGTGAGAAACCTCCTGCGGCGGTCGTTCCGTCGAACAGGGTGACAGGATTCTCGAAGCCTATCGCGGTGGTCATCGAGGCGATGATCCTCATCAACGGGTTGAAGAACACCAAAGCCAGGACTACGCCGATCACATTGAACAGGGTGTTGGCGATGGCCGTCCGCTTGGCCGAATAGTTCGCTACGGCGGCGGCGATGTTGGCGGTGATCGTGGTTCCGATGTTGGCTCCCAAGACCATCGCGGCGGCCATCTCGAAATTGATCCAGCCGTTCGCCACAAAAACCATCGTCAGAGCAAGGGAGGCACTGGAGGCCTGCACTATCACGGTTATCAATGCACCAACAAGGGTGAATATGATCACGGAGAAAAAGCCGTAGCTGGTCAGGTTCTTCACAAGAGCCAGAACCTCAGGATATTGGTTCAGGTCCGGCACCGAGTTCTTCATTGTGGCGAGACCTATGAGCAGGAACGCGAATCCGATGATGAACTCACCGATGTTGCTGTTCCGGTTGCTCTTGAGGGTCATCATGAAGAATCCCAAGGCGATGAACGGAACCGCGAACGCTCCGATGTCATAGCTGAATCCGAACAGGGAGATCATCCACGCCGTGAGCGTCGTTCCGATGTTCGCTCCCATGATCACCCCTATGGCGTTGCCAAGGGCGAGCAGACCGGCGTTGACCATGCTGACGACCATCACGGTCGTTCCGCTTGATGACTGGATGAGGGCAGTGATGACAATACCCGTGATGATACCTTTGAAGGTCGTTGACGTCATCGACGCCAGAAACGATCGCAGCTTGTCACCCGCCGCCTTCTGAAGACCCTCACTCATCATGGTCATTCCGTACAGGAACATGGCCATCGCTCCGAGCAGGGTAAGAATCTGTAGAAAAACCTGCATCTATCTTCTTAAGAATATTCCTACAAATTTACTCAAAATTCTTTTTGGTATTTAAATGATTTCAATAAAAATGAGAAGACTTTCACTAATGTGTCTGTGAAATACACTTGTCTGAAAATCAATGAATCAAGCGATTGTCTTTGGTTAGATCACACCAAAGGGAATCATTTAATTCGTTACTGTTCAGACATTTACAAAACACCAACAAAATGCAGAGAGACCGGCTTGTCAAGGATGATGGTGCACCATCAGAAAGACATTCCGAAAGTAAGTCCGTTCCATAAGCTCACATCAACAGCCGTAATACAAAGCACTTTAGAGCCGATTCCGCAGAACGAGTTTTTTTTACGACCAAACCATTGTCTTAACTCTACCCCAAAACCCACAATGAATTTAGTCTGAGTAATATTCCCTGAAAAGGGTCCATACAGGAAACCAGTCTCTATGCTCGGAACAAGCTGAAAAGAACTCTCCCACGCTTTCACGTACGAATAGTTGAGCGTTCCGCCATAAAAAGCTCTTTCCACACCAGAATGCATAAAACATGCGCCAATAAATGAATTATCCGGCATATGGTAGCCGACTACAAGTTCTTCAAGCACATTTCCGATAGTAGTATTGCCGGATAGATAAAGATTTGCATAGACATCAACTTTTATTTTATCCTGAGCATATAGTCCATTTATGCAGCTGCCACAAAACATGGCAATACCAACAATCGCTGAGTTAAAAATATTTATATTATTCTTTGACCATAACATATTCTGTATTCCATAATCTTGCACTCGCATTAGCTACAGTTAACCCCTCTCTCAAATTATGTTTGATAGGTTCAGCAACCGCAGAGCTATCAATAATACACATAACACGGTCAACATACTCTCCTTCATTTTCTATTGGGTTGACTTTTTGCAAGCCTTCCAGTAATTCTTCATATAACAACAATAATTAGGAGGTTCTACAAATTTATTTTCAGCATTAGCGAGTAGTCAGAACCTCATAAAGCTACTGCTGATGCATCTTTGGCATTTCAAAAGTAGTAAAAAGTCCAAGAAAAGCAACAAAAAGAACTTGCCTTGTGATAAAAGCCTTGTGATAAAATCACTATATTCGCAGATGACTTTTGAATATGATCTTATGGCTAAGACTGGTATCAAGATATTTACTGTAATTCTTCTCGCATTGACCAGCTTCAAATCCAGCGCGCAGTTCTCGCTGACGGGGAATGATCCGGCGGCGCTGCGGTGGAGGCAGATGGAGACGGAGAACTTCAGATTGATCTTCCCGAAAGGAGAGGACTCACTGGCAAGGGTTTACGGGACGGAGCTGGAGGTGGCGCGGCTAAGGATAGCAAGATCATCAGGTTACCTTATCGGGCAGAGTTACAAGGGGAAGATGCCGGTCGTGCTGCACAGCCGCTATGTGCTGCCGAACGCTTCGGTCACATGGGCGCCGAAGAGAATGGACATATTCACAGTCAACGATCCTTATGAGCCAATGGCGATGCCATGGGTGCGAAATCTGGCGATCCATGAGGGGCGGCACGCGGCGCAGATGCAGTTCGGGGCGGACAGAGGCAACAAGGCGCTGCATTGGCTTTTCGGAGAAATGGCGGCCGGAGCTTTCGCTGGAATATACCCGGGACCGGCGTTCCTCGAAGGCGATGCGGTGGTGGCGGAAACGGCGCTCAGTCGGAGCGGACGTGGAAGACAGGCCTCGTTTCTTGAATATATGAGGCCGGCTTTCGACTGCGGCGACCGGCGGGACTACTACAGATGGTTCTATGGATCAAACAAGAACTATACACCTGATTATTACAGGGTTGGCTACATGCTCATCGCCGGGGCGAGAGTATTCTTCAACGATCCTCTTTTCACTCAGGAATATTTTGACCGGGTTGTCCGCAAGGGCTGGCTCTTCAATCTCCAGAAGACCGTAAAGGCCGCCAGCGGAAAAAGTTTCAATGAATCTTTCCGGATCATAGAGGAGAATTTCCAGCAGCTTTGGAATGTTGAGACTGCACTCAGGGAGCCGTTCATGCCGTCAAGGCAGGTCAGCCGGACACCTTCGATGCACACGGAGTACAAAGGGGCAGTCACAGTTGATGGTTCGGGAATATATTCCCTCAAGTCAGGGATGGCCACCGCCAACAGCCTCGTTCGCCTGGACGCCTCGGGTAATGAAAAGAGAATCAGGTCTTTCGCCTCCTACACGAGCAGCCTCTTCCTCGATTCAGAAAGTCAACGAATATTCTGGAGCGAATCCGTGGCGGGGCGTCGGTGGACCCTCGGCGGAAGCTCGCGGATTCGTTATGTGGATCTGACAAAACCGAGGAAAGTCCATGATCTGACAAAAAAAGGAAGGTATTTCAATCCGGCACCGGCACCTGACGGAAATGTCATCGCCGCCTCTGAATATCCTTACGCGGGAGGATCGCGGATCGTTCTGCTGGACACCACTGATGGATCCGTCAAGGAATCGTTCATCGCTCCGGACTCGCTTCAGTTCACGGAGTCGGCCTGGATCGGAGACAGGCTTTTTGCGGCAGGATTGTCGGAGAACGGAATGGGAGTCTATGAGATTGTCGGACGGATGGCCAACGGCAAGGCTGCTCTTCGTCAATTACTTGGCCCTCAACCCGTCACCCTCTCACATTTTCGCACCGTTCCGGCTGTTGGATCTGCGGTTCGACTAGACTTACCGAACTTCGGAATGTCCGGCAAAGAAGAAACCTTCAACTCAGGTCACTTCGACAGGCTCAGTGATCGGGCGCCGGGCCATCAGTCCGGCAATGCTCGGGGAACGGAACAGGATCGGGCGCCGGGCCTGTCGAAGCGCCCGGTTTCTGAAGGAACACAACTGTCTTTTCTATGCGACAGGACTGGAGTGACGGAGTTATATTCATTGGACGTGGAGAACCTGACACTGCGGCGGCTGACCTCGACACGCTACGGGATCAGCTCACCGGTGTTCAAGGCTGACACGCTGTATTACAGTTCGTTGGCGGCATCGGACAGACCTCGAGACTACAAGCAAGGACGGATGATGTACGCCACAGCGGTAAGCGACCTGCCGATTACCGAAGTCCGCTACGAGGATATTCATAAATACCCTGTCGCAGACGCGCTTACAGCGCAGGAAACCGCCCTTGGCGACTCAATCGCCGTTGCCGCGGAGGTAAAATTTTCGCAACCGGAAAGATATTCAAAGATCAGACTCCCGCACATTCATTCCTGGGCGCCGGTCTATTTCAACTACGACAACGTCGAGTCCATAAGCGGTGACGACTACTACAAGACCGCCTCGCTTGGCGCCACCGCCATGTTCCAGAACCTGCTCAGCACCGGCTACGGAATGGTAGGCTACGGAGCTCATGAGGATCCGTACAAGGACGGGGATTGGAGACATTCCGGACACTTCAAGTACATATTCACAGGACTTTACCCGGTGATTGAGTTCTCCGCCGACTTCAATGACAGAGCCGCGATGGACATTCAGAAAATCCAAGTCTCGAAGGAAAGGATGTACAGGCTTTACAACAAAGGCACTCTGACCGACAAGCCTTATTTTGAAGGAGGGTTGAAAGTCTATATTCCGTTCAATTTCTCGTCAGGCGGCATCAACCGGGGACTGATTCCGCAGGTCAAGTACAAGTTCACCAACGACAGGTACAATGACCAGATTCTGTTCCAGCACATCGTGAAAAAAGACGGAAAGGATGTGACCGAGACCTATAGCACAATCGGCGAAAACAACATCTCTCCGCTTCAGACTCTGGATGCATCGATAAGAGGCTATGTCATGAGACAGAAAGCCCCGTCACAGGTCTTTCCGTCGCTCGGATTCGGTGCGGAACTGGGATTTCACTTCAGACCGGGCCATATGAAGGCCTACAATCCGACCGCTTATCTCTACACCTACGGTTATCTTCCAGGGTTCACGGCCCGTCAAGGACTCAGGCTCACCGCGTCGATGGAGGTGTGGTACGGGCCATACGAAGAGGGCGGAATCATGGAAGGAGCATTGACTGCCATTCCAAGAGGGTTCGTGTACACCAACCTTAAAAGCATCATCAACTCCTGCTCGGAGTCCAGATGGAGGGTCACCGCAGACTATGCGATTCCTTTCGCTGACGTGGACTGGTCGTTCCTCAGCCCCGTGGCCTACGTCAAGAACTTCGAGCTGACGCCGTTCTTCGACTGGTCCTACCAGACATTCAGTTGGGACCACAAACTGCATTACAATCCAGGAGCGGTCACGGGCGAGAACCTGTTCAGCGTCGGAGCCGACCTCACCGTCAGGCTCGGCAACTTCTTCTGGCTCCCTTACGACACGCAGATCGGCATCCGCTACGCCCGCAACTTCTGGCACTACATCGACCGCTTCCCGATCTCCAACCTCAACAAGGACTACATCGGCTGGATATTCAGCATAAGTATTTAGATAGTTTTAGTGGCGCCAAAGGAATCTTCAATGTAGATTTGTACCTTAAAGCCCCCTCCGGTGTACCAACTGCCACCAAAGCCGCACTCGGTACAGGAGACACCCTTCTGGTGTTCCAAACGCCACCAAAGCCGCACTCGGTACGGGAGACACCCCTCTGGTGTACCAAACGCCACCAAAGCCGCACTCGGTACAGGAGACACCCCTCTGGCGTACCAAACGCCACCAAAGCCGCACTCGGTACAGGAGACACCCCTCTGGTGTACCAAACGCCACTTCAACTTTTGAAAAAGTTTTGCGAGAAACCGTCAGTTGTTATATCTTTGCAAAATAGTAAAACATTATACTAATTTTTCTACAGATGGAGAAAGGCAAGACTGTTCCCGCGTTTTGGGGCAAGGAGGACTGGCAGGCAATCTGGATCGGCGGCATCGTGATCGTCATCGCCTGCATCGCTGTCCTGACTAAGGCATTTGATTTTTCGGCGGTTAAATTCGCCACTTGGACTCTCGGAGAGAATCTCTCCGGGGCAGCAGCAGCAAAGGTTGTCCCTTTGGGTGAGCAGCTTGGAGCCTGGGCGTTCTGGCGCAAGTTCCTCGTGACGTTCATCACCCTCGGAGCGTTGTTCACGATCGGAGTCAAACTCCAGGGCGAAAGCGTGAAGAAATATATTCCCGCCATCATCGGACTGTTCGTCATCGCTCTGGTGGTTCGTCTCATAAGCGCTGAATATACCCTCAACCGCTACCTAGAATGGGCTTTCTGGGCACTTCTGGTCGGCCTTCTGATCTCCAACACGGTAGGTGTCCCGAACTGGCTCAAACCAGCCATCAAGACTGAGTTCTACATCAAGTCCGGCCTTGTGATCATGGGATTCTCCGTGCTGTTCTCAAACATCGCAAAGTTCGGTCTCTATGGCCTTGGAATTGCCTGGATCGTGACCCCGATTGTAATCCTGTTCATGTGGTGGTTCGGAACCAGAGTGCTTAAGATCGGCAACAAACCGCTTGTCATAACCATGGCGACGGCAACCAGCGTCTGCGGAACCAGCGCGGCGATCGCCACCGCGGCGGCATCAAACGCCAAGAAGAACGACCTCTCCATCACGGTGTCCATATCCATCATATTCACTATCATTATGATGGTGCTTGAGCCTGTGATCATCAAGGCCTGCGGGATGTCGCAGATCATGGGCGGATCTCTCATCGGTGGGACAGTTGACTCCACAGGAGCCGTCGTTGTGGCAGGTACTGCCCTTGGTCCGGAGGCTCAGCAGGCAGCTGTGCTTGTGAAGTCAATCCAGAACATACTGATCGGTTTCATCGCTTTCTTCGTGGCCGTCTTCTTCGCCACAAGGGTAGAGAACACAGGAACTAAAGTGGGTGCGGGAGAAATCTGGTACAGATTCCCGAAATTCATCCTCGGATTCTTCATCGCCTCGATGGTGGCCTCTTTCCTCATACAGCCTCTCTGCGGAGCAGATCAGGTCGGAGCGATCAACAAGGTGCTTGACCAGTACAAGAACTGGGCTTTCGTGCTGGCGTTCACCAGCATCGGACTGGACACCAACTTCAAGGAGATCATCAAGCAGATGCAGGGCGGCAAGGTGCTATGGCTCTACATCATAGGCCAGCTCTTCAACATCGCGCTGACGTTCTTCGCCGTCTGGCTTCTCCTCTCAGGCAAATTCTTCCCGATCCCTGTCCTTGACTGATGAATATCCCGGGAAAAAGAATCGTCAAGGTTCTTACCCTGACCGTAATAGGGGCGACCGTTCTGGCCGCCCTTTACATAATGGCGCACGGCCTCGGGCTCCAGGATTCGCTCGACTTCGGGGCGGGTGCATATTACTACGCCGACATCCCGGAGTTCGACAAGTTCACCCAAGGCACACATTATGCAGCCAAACTGCCGTTCTGGGTCTATGTCGTCCTGTTCCTCGCCTGGGGAGCGTTGATGTACAAGGTCTGGAAATGGCTTGATAAGTAGGAGGTTGGAATATTCTGACCGCCAGACAAGGAAGGCACTGAATACCCCTCGCAACGAAGTTCCCGAAAAAGGTGGTTCACCACTTTTTCAGTGTTCTGCCAGACAAGCCAGCGGCGATGTACAAAGCTGGTGATAATTAGAGAACTCAAGTTTCGCATCTGCGAAACACTTATCTTCTTCACTGCTTGCAGTGAAAGCAAGTCCCTCCCCCGAGGGGAGGGATTTAGGGAGGGGGTAACGTGAAATGATGTGGGTGAGCAATCTCCTCCGAACGTGAGATAATGTGTTTGACAACAGGCTATTGCCTACTTGCGAAAGTTGAGTTAGAGAATATTTAGATTAAACGAATATGTCAGAAAAGGTTACGGCCGCATGTCCGGCCTGCGGAGAAAAGCACGGAATAGAAGTCTGGAACCGCATTAATGTCGGAGAGAATCCGGAATTGAAGGCTAAAGTCAAGGACGGCTCGCTGTTCGTGTGGGAATGCCCCCACTGTGGCAAGGCCAATCTCGTTCAAGGTCAGACGCTTTACCACGACCCGAACGAACGGCTTATGATCTGGCTTATGCCCGACGGAATCCTTCCTGAAGCGCAGGAAAAGGCTCTTGAGGCACAGTTCGAGAAGATTTCGCAGACGCTGGAAGGCTACACGCTCCGCCGTGTTAGCGACATAGGCTCACTGATCGAGAAAGTAAACATCTTCGACGCCGGACTGGATGACTGTGTGATTGAGATGTGCAAGTACATCACCAAGATGGAGATGATGGAGAAAGGCGGTTCCAAGGACTTGCTTGACACACCGTTCAAATTCTACCATGTTGACGGCCCGGACAACGACATCGAGTTCTCATACCCGAAAGACGGCCAGATGCACGGTCTCCGCATCGGCTTCAACGTCTACGAAGACTGCGCCGGCATCATCCGCCGCAACCCCTCCGTCAAGCCCTCCCCCGGCTTCTCCCGCATCGACCCCGCCTGGGTCGCCCGCTTCTTCAGATAAAGATCAGAACATATACGAATCCGCTCCCGTTCTATGCGCTGGTGGCTAAATCACTCACCGTCAATTCACTACAAGATACTGGTAGTCAAATCGGAAGGCCAGCGATATACAATTGATTGACAGTCAGCCAGTGAAGAACCACGGCTTTATAATCAATGTTTTACGGAATTGATTGATATATAATTGCCTATCTACATTCAAGATTGTAGTAATATTCTAAAAGTTGTAAATTTTAGATTACATTTAGGCGAAACAATCCCCAAAGGTGTTGTTATTTTCGTAAACATACTTATCTTTGTATCGTTTTAAACACACCGTGTCTGAAACTTACATATTGATGAAAGTGTTTACGCGCTATCCTTCAAAAGAAATCTGACAGTTTCAATGGATACAAGGATATGAACGACAACACCTTTATCTGTATTCGTTTTTGTTTGTGTGTATCATCACTCTACGATACAGATGTAGGGATTGTTTCTATTTATCTGTATCCGCGTTATATCAGAACATCTTTGGGGATAACAGAAAATGGCTCCACACTTTTTTTATATTAATAAACAAGAACAACCAAGGAAGCCAGTTGCAAAATATGGTGCCTTAGTAGCCCTGTGAGTTACTTAAAATCGTTAATAGATCGATGTTTGGTTTTAAATATTATCTTAATTACAAACGCAGATGCGCCGTTTTACGCATCAACAGCAAGTATGAATTATAAAGTTGTAAGTTTTCTGATATCCCTCGTTACAGTGGCTATCATGTTGCCGGGAACCTTTCTACTGAACGCAAGAGTCATCGAAGATGAAATGGATATTATATTGTATCTTATCATCTATTCAATCGTCACAATGTTATGCTTTGCCATATCATTTCTGCATCGTATTCCCGTGATATGGAGTATGTGCCTACAAGAGATTGGCCTGATGGGAATACTCTGCACACTCTTCCTGTTTTTGTTGTTGTTCCGTCTTGTGAAGTTATTAGTATTGGTACTGTTATTGATGCGTCACTTAGGCTTAGTTTGATATTTTTTGTTGCTGTTGCTGTTTCTATTTCTTCGTCTCCAATTTTTATTGTTGCATATTTATTTTCTGTTATTGCTTTTATTTGGACATTTGATTTTTCTTTTGAAATTGACATTATATATGTTGGAATTTCTGTGTCTCCTGTGAAGTTGTTTATTATGTCTTTTCCGTCTACATATATGTGCTCTGCATTTGCATTATCTGACATTTTGTATATTTTTACTGTGTA
>OQVR01000411.1_pt1 | contig 18783 bp, 13 predicted proteins | sample 1691521 | NCBI WGS metagenome assembly OQVR01 (sample SAMN03418256, study PRJEB22391) | human gut metagenome | biome: human-gut; feature: organic feature; material: feces | host: Homo sapiens | place: Tanzania | collected 2013-01
ACTGGGCTTCATGAACGACAAGGCCGGGCTCTTCACCACCAAGAAGATATATCTGCAGTACGCCTATCACCAGAAGCTGGGCAAGGGCAGGCTCAGTGTGGGACTGAGGCCAGTGATTCTCACCGAAGGTTTCGACGGCTCAAAAGCCGATACGGAGGATAGCAGCGACCCCGCCTTTGCCACAAGCCAGGTCAATGGCACGGCTTTCGACCTGGATGCCGGATTGCGCTACACCTATAAGCAGATATGGTATGCCGGACTGAGTGCAGCGCATCTTCTTGGCCCTACCATCAGGCTGGGTGACGACAAGAGCTACGAACTGAAGGTGGATCCTACGTTCTACGCGATGGGCGGATATAAGTTCCGCTTCCGCAACCCTCAGTATGCGGTGGCCACCGATGCCTTGCTGCGCACCGACCTGAGCGAGTGGCGTGCCGATGTGAGCGCCCGTCTGATGTATGACGGAGCCAAGCACAAACTCTATGGCGGAGTGATGTACAGTCCCACTTATAGTGTGGGTGTGATGCTCGGAATCAACTTCCACGGCATCAACATCGGCTACAGTTACGAGGTATATACGGGCGGAATAGGTGCGCTCAACGGTACCCACGAGGTGATGCTGGGTTATCAGACCGACCTCAACCTCTTCAAAAAGGGAAAGAACCTGCACAAGAGTGTGCGATTGCTGTGACAGAACGGCACGCGCACGCATATAATAAATAGGAAACATACAGAGAGAAGACAAAGGATATGAAGACAAAGAGTCTGCTTATTACGCTTTCGCTCGCCCTGGCAAGCCTCACTGCGCGTGGGCATCGAGGACAACGACTCGCTATGGGGCACGGAATTCCCTGTGAGGGATATCAGTGTGGATGGCTTCTGGATGGATGAGCACGAGGTGAGCAACGCCAAGTATCGTCAGTTTGTCAACTGGGTGCGCGACAGTATCATCCGCGAGCGCCTGGCTGATCCGGCCTATGGCGGTGACGAGAGTTACAAGATAGAGGAGGACAAGGAGGGCAACCCGGTGACTCCGCATCTCAACTGGAGCAAGGCTATCCCCTGGAAGAAGGCCAACGAGGATGAGCAGCGTGCCATCGAGAGCGTGTATGTGACCCATCCCATCGACGGTACCAAGATGCTCGATGCCAGTCAGCTCAATTATCGATACGAGATATACGACTATGCAGCTGCTGCCTTGCGCAAGTACCGCCTCAATCCAGAGGAGCGCGATCTCAACACAGACCATGCTGTGGATATGGGCGATGTGATGATAAGCAAGGATACAGCGTGGATAGATGACGACGGCAAGATAGTGAGGCAGACCATCACACGCCCGCTCTCGGGTCCGGGGGATTACCCTTCATCAGGAAGTCGGTGCGCCAGGCGCAGAATGCGTTTGCCTGTTCCCATGATAAGTGAAGAGCGAGAGCGGATGCTACTACGCCAACTTCAAGCCCGACCGAGGCAACTACACCAAAGACGGCAACCTCATCACATCGAAGGTGGCTATCTACGGATCGAACAGCAACGGACTCTACGACATGGCGGGCAACGTAGCCGAATGGACAAGCACCGTGTACACCGAAGCTGGCGTGGAGGCGATGAACGACCTCAACCCTACTCTGCAGTACAACGCGGCGAAGGAAGACCCGTACAGACTCAAGAAGAAGAGCGTGCGCGGTGGTTCGTGGAAAGACCCCGAATCGTTCATACGCTCGGCATGGCGCACATGGGAATATCAGAACCAGCCCCGCTGCTACATCGGATTCCGCTGCGTACGCAGCTTGGCTAACACATCAAGCGGCAAGGTAAAAGCAAAAGGAAAAAAGAAATAAATAAAAAGCTATGACTATTTACAGCAAATTCAACATAGTCTACCACTTGCAGAAGTGGATGGACAGTGTCCCCGGACAGACATTCCTCAACTATGCATACAGCTGGGGTGCATCAGTCGTAATTCTTGGTACGCTCTTCAAGCTCACCCACCTGCCGGGTGCCAATATCATGCTTTTCGCTGGTATGGGCACCGAGGTGTTCGTGTTCTTTATCTCGGCATTCGACCGTCCGTTCGACAAGACGCAGGAAGGCAGAGACCTCCCCACTCACATCGACGAGGAGGAGATAGACCGCGAGGAGGCTGAAGCAGAGGCTGCATACAACGCAGGCGTGCAAGGCAGCGTAATCATCGGCGGCGCAGCAGGCACTGGCGCAGGAGTCGCTGGATCTGGCGCTGGCGTAAGCGGCGGTGGCACTATTATAATAGGTGGCGGTCCAGCAAGCGCAGCCGCTTCAGCAACAGCACCGGCTTCTGAAGGCGCAGCACAGACCATTGCCGGCGCAGCGCAGACTGTTGCTGGTGCAGCGCAGACTGTTGTTTCGCCCGAAGCAGCGCAGACCGCAGCCGCAGCTGCCGAACTGGCAGCCAACCACGAAGTGGCTATGCAGCTGGCAGATGCGCAGGCCAACTATCTCGACGAGCTCAAGCGACTCACAGAGACCCTACAGAAGGTGTCAGACCAGAGCGTGCGTCTCACTCGCGACAGCGAGGAGATGGAAAACCTCAACCGCACACTCACCGGCATCTGCAAGATATACGAGATGCAGCTCAAGGGCGCAAGCCAGCAAATCGGCACTATCGACCAGATCAACGAGCAGAGCAAGCGCATGGCTGAGCAGATTGAGCAGCTCAACGGCATCTATGCTCGCATGATTGAGGCAATGACCGTCAACATGAACTTAAAAGTAAAAGAGTAAAAAAGGTAAAAAACCTAAGAATGGCAATAAAGAAAAAACATATCTCCCCACGCCAGAAGATGATCAACCTCATGTATGTGGTGTTGATGGCGATGCTTGCCCTGAACATTTCTTCGGAAGTGCTCAACGGCTTCTCTATCGTGGAGGAGAGTCTGAACCGTACCACTGCCAACTCCTCGAAGGAGAACGAGGTGCTCTACGGCAACTTCGCCGAGCAGATGAAGAAGAACCCGCAGAAGGTGAAGGAGTGGTTCGAGAAAGCTACGGCTGTGAAGCGCATGAGCGACTCGCTCTACAACTTCGCGCAGGCGCTGAAGGTGCAGATTGTGCGCGAGGCTGACGGCAAGGACGGCAATATCTACAACATTAAGAGCAAGGATAACCTCGAAGCGGCAAGCCATGTGATGCTCGCTCCAGGCACTGGTCAGGGCAAGAAACTCTATGACGCCATCAACAACTTCCGCGAGCGCATCCTGAAGATGGTTCCCGACAAGCATCAGCGCGACATCATCGAAAGCAACCTCACGACAAAGGTGCCGAAGAACGCAAACACGCTCGGCAAGAACTGGCAGGAGTACATGTTTGAGGACATGCCCGTTGCAGGTGCCGTGACACTGCTCTCGAAGTTGCAGAGCGACGTGCGCTACGCTGAAGGCGAAGTGCTGCACACGCTCGTTGCGAACATCGACATGAAGGACATCCGCGTCAACAAGCTCTCGGCGTTCGTAATACCCGAGTCGAAGACCGTCATCAGCGGCGACCAGTTCTCGGCGCAGATCGTAATGGCGGCTGTCGACACCACGCAGCAACCGGAGATATACGTAGGCGGACAGCGCATCACCAACGGACTCTACCGCTTCACGGCAGGCGCTGTAGGCGAGCATCAGTTCGGCGGATACATCACAATGCGCGACGGAGCAGGCAACGTGATACGCCGCGACTTCACACAGAAATACACCGTCGTAGCACCGAGCGCCACCGTATCGGCAGACCTCATGAACGTGCTCTACGCCAGCTACGACAACCCGATAAGCGTCAGCATACCTGGCGTGCCTCTCAACGCCGTGTCGGCTTCAATGTCAGGCGGTTCGTTCCGCTCTATCGGCATGGGCAAGTACATAGCGCGTCCGTCGGCAGTGGGCAGAGACGTCACTATCTCCGTCGCATCCAACGCCAACGGCAAGTCGCGCCAGATGGGCAAGTTCACATTCCATGTGCGCAAGCTCCCCGACCCGGCAGCATACATGCAGATCGGCACCGACCGCTTCCGTGGCGGCGGACTCGCCAAGGCTTCTATCATGAGCGCTCCGGGCATCAAGGCAGCCATCGACGACGGCATCCTCGACATCCAGTTCAAGGTGGTGAGCTTCGAGACCGTGTTCTTCGACAACATGGGCAACGCTGTGCCGATGGCTTCGGCTGGCGGCAACTTCTCGGAGCGCCAGCGCGACACCTTCCGCAAGCTCTCAAGAGGCAAGCGCTTCTACATCTCGCGCATCACAGCGGTTGGTCCCGACGGCATCACACGCAAGTTGAACGGGTCTATGGAGGTTATCGTGAAATAAAACAGGGCTCCCTAGCCCCCTAGATATCCTAGAAACCCTAGAAAACAAAAAACAAAACAATGAATAAATTCTTAGCAATACTTCTCGCCGCCCTCTTCTGTGCCGATATAGCTTCGGCACAGCCTGCGGCACGTCGCCGCGAGCAGGCTCAGCAGCAACAGCAGAAAGACCAGGGACTGAGCGTGCGCGCCCAGATATCGTTCCCTACGCAGAAAGCGATGGACGAGGACGTGACATGGCGACGCGACATATACCGCGAGATAAACCTCACGGAGGACGCCAACGCCGGACTCTACTATCCTGTGGAGCCGGTAGGTTCGCAGATGAACCTCTTCACGTATATCTTCAAGCTCGTGATGAAGCGTTCTATCACCGCCTACGAATATCGTCTGGACGGCAATGAGGTGTTCGACGACGCAGCGAAGGTGAACCTCAAGTCGCTGCTCGACAACTATCACATCTTCTACGAGCGCACCGACCGCGGCATACGTATCGACGACAGCGACATTCCGTCGCGCGAAGTGACAGCCTACTACGTGAAGGAGGCTTCTTACTTCGACGACCGCAACTCGGCGTTCCACACGAAGGTGCTGGCGCTCTGCCCTATCCTGAAGCGCGAAGACGACTTCGGCGACGCTGCCACAAGCTATCCGCTCTTCTGGGTGAAGTACGACGACCTTGCTCCGTTCCTCACGAAGCAGACCATCATGACAAGCAACCTCAACAACGCTGCTACGATGTCGATGGACGACTACTTCACGAAGAACATGTACAAGGGCAAGATATACAAGACCACGAACATGCTCGGCAAGACACTCGCACAGTACTGCCCCACCGACTCGGCTATGAAGAAGGAGCAGAAGCGCATCGAGAAGGAGCTTACCGACTTCGAGCAGCACGTATGGGGTGCGGGCGAACCGAAGGACTCGCTCGACAGCATCGCCGCTGTAGACAAGAAGGCGGCTAAGGCTATCAGAAAGAAGAACCGCCGCGCAGGTGCCTCAGCCTCAACGAAGACAAAGGCTGCGAAGGTGAAGAAATCACGCTCGCAGAGCAGCTCTTCGAAGTCGTCGGGCAGCGCAGCACGCGTCAGCGTGCGCAGACAGAGACACTAATTCGGGTGAGAATTTTCTCAGTTGAGAATTGAAAGTTGAGAGTTGAGAGTTATGATTACCACAACAGACTGTCTGTTAATAGGAATCATTAACAGCACTACAGATAATAACCATATCCATACAGCATATCATAACTCTCAACTTTCAACTCTCAATTCTCAACTGAAATAACTCTCAACTACCATCAAGCAAACGCAAATTGAATATTAACTAAAACAAAAACAGGTATGAAAAAGATCTTTACATCAGCAGCTATCGCCCTTGCGATGCTTTTCACAGCAAACACAGCGAATGCTGGTATCAACTTCGGTGTTAAGGGCGGTCTGAACGTAACAAGCATGAGCCTCAACTCAGAGGTGTTCGACGCAAGCAACCGCGCAGGCTTCTTCTTCGGTCCGACCGTAAAGTTCACACTGCCTATCGTAGGTCTGGGCATCGACGCTTCGGCTCTCTACGACCAGCGTGAGGCAAAGCTCACTGTAGGCGAGGCAAAGACCAAAGAGACAGTGAAGACACAGGCCATCAATATTCCTATCAACGCACGCTATAGCGTAGGCTTGGGCAGCGTAGCAAGCGTACTGTTCTTTGCAGGTCCGCAGTTCGGCTTCAACGTAGGCGACAAGAACGTTGACCTCGGCGGCGACAGCAACTGGAAGTTCCGCTCATCACAGTTCAGCGTGAACGTAGGCGCAGGCTTCAGCTTCATGAACCACTTCGAGGTTACAGCCAACTACAACATCGCTTGCGGCAAGACCGGCGACGCTACACTCAGCAAGACACTAAGCGATGTGGTAGGCTCTGCTACCAAGGACAAGGGCCGCACTAACGCTTGGCAGATTGCCCTTGCATACTATTTCTAATGCACTACGTAGACGTAATACTTCCTTTACCATTAGAAGGAACATTCACATACTCCGTGCCTGAGCCGATGGTGGCTCAGGTGCGGATGGGTGTGCGTGTACTTGTGCCCTTAGGCAGGTCGAAGACATACACGGCGATGGCGGTGCGGTTGCACAGCGAGAAGCCGGAGTTCGAGACACGCCCAATCATCCAAGTCATAGACGCAGAGCCGGTGCTCATCGAGCAGCAGCTACGCCTATGGCAGTGGATTTCTACCTACTACATGTCGCCCATTGGCGACGTATTCAAGGCGGCGCTCCCTGCCGGTCTGAAAGCCGAAGAGAACTATCGTCCGAAGACGGTGCGCTGCGTCACGCTGCCCGCCAACCTGCGTTCGGAGCAGTCGCTCCACATGGCGCTCACCATCCTGAAGCGCGCGCTAAAACAACACCAGACATTCATCACCTACCTCGAGCTGTCGCATTGGAACGAGATTGACGGCGAGACACCGCCGGCGCATATCGCCGAGATAGCCTGCGACGAGCTGCAGAACGCAGCCAACGCATCAGATGCGGTGTTGCGCCAGCTCATTCAGCGCAACTTCCTCGAACTTTACCATCGCGAAGTGGGCCGTCTGAACATCGCGGGCGAGTATCACCCCGAGCGCATTCAGCCGCTCAGTCCTGCGCAGAAAGCGGCTGAGGACAGCATAAATGCACAATTCAACGAGAAGAACGTAGTATTGCTGCACGGCGTAACGTCGAGCGGCAAGACCGAGATATACATCCACCTTATAAAGAAGGCGATAGACGAAGGCAAGCAGGTGCTCTATCTGCTGCCCGAGATAGCGCTGACGGTGCAGATGACGCGCCGCCTGCACAACGTGTTCGGCTCGCGCCTCGGCATCTACCACTCAAGATACAGCGACGCTGAGCGCGTGGAGATATGGAAGAAGCAGCTCTCCGCCGAGCCTTACGACGTAATACTCGGCGCCCGCTCTGCCATCTTCCTGCCCTTTACGCGCCTCGGACTCGTCATCGTCGACGAGGAGCACGAGACCTCGTTCAAGCAGCAAGACCCTGCGCCGCGCTATCACGCACGTTCGGCAGCCATCATGCTCGCCCGAATGTACGAAGGGGCTAAGGTGCTGCTGGGCACGGCGACGCCTTCTATGGAGAGCTACCACAACGCCTGCATGGGCAAGTACGGCTACGTGCAGCTCACAACCAGATACAAGGACGTGGCTATGCCCGAGATACGCGTCGTAGACACCAAAGACCTCTACCGCCGCAAGATGATGCGTGGGGCGTTCTCGCCCGACTTGCTCGAAGCGATGCGCACGGCTCTGCGCAACAAGAAGCAGGTGCTGCTGTTCCAGAACCGCCGCGGCTTTGCGCCTATGGTGGAGTGCACGGTATGCGGATGGGTGCCTAAGTGCAAGAACTGCGACGTGTCGCTCACCTATCACCGTTCGATGAACCTGCTCACCTGCCACTACTGCGGCTACACCTACCCCGTGCCGAAGCAGTGCCCCAACTGCGAGAGCACCGAACTGCTCGGTCGAGGCTACGGCACGGAGAAGATTGAGGACCGCGTGCGCGAGTTGTTCCCCGAGGCGCGCATCGCCCGCATGGACCTCGACACAACGCGGTCGGCTGGCGCCTACGGGCGCATCATCGACGACTTCTCTTGCGGCAGAACCGACATACTCATCGGCACGCAGATGATAACCAAGGGGCTCGACTTCTCGGGCGTCACGGTCGTGGGCATACTCAACGCCGACACCATGCTCAACTATCCCGACTTCCGTGCCTACGAGCAGGCGTTCCAGATGCTCTCGCAGGTGAGCGGCAGAGCGGGCAGGCGCGACGAGCGCGGACTTGTGATACTGCAGACCAAGAGCGCCGACCTGCCCGTGATACAGCAGGTTGTCTCGGGCGACTTCCAGACGTTCGCCCGCGACTTGCTCGAGGAGCGCAGCATGTTCCGCTATCCGCCGTTCTACCACCTCGTCTACGTCTACCTGCGCCACCGCAACGAGCAGCTCGTAGACAGTGCTGCCATCGAGATGGCTTCGCGTCTCAGACAGGCGTTCGCCGACCGCGTGCTCGGCCCCGACAAACCGGCTGTGGCACGTGTGAAGACCGAGTCGATACGCAAGATTGTCATCAAGCTCGAGCAGGGCATCAACCTGCCGCTCGCACGCCAGTGCATGGCAGAAGCACGCACGCAGCTGCTGCAGGACAAGCGCTACGCAGCCATGACCGTGTTCTTCGATGTCGACCCAAGCTGATATATTTATACATACAAGCGAGTTAGCGAAATGAAATGAGTATACTAAAAAAGCTCTTTTATTTCGCTAACTCGCTTTTTTATAGTAACTTTGCAGCCTGTACTATGTACCAATATTAAGAATGACTAACAAGATACTTATAACAGGAGCCAGTGGCTTCATTGGCAGTTTTATAGTTGAGGAAGCCCTCAACAGAGATATGGAGGTGTGGGCAGCAGTGAGAAAAACCACATCGCGCAAATATCTTCAGGACAAGCGCATACATTTCATTGAGCTCGACTTCGGTTCGAAGGAGCAGTTGAAGGCGCAACTCGGCGAGCACGAGTTCGACTACGTCGTTCATGCCGCCGGCGTTACTAAATGTCTCGACAAGGCCGACTTCCGCCGCATGAACACCGAGGGCACAAAGCACTTCGTCGATGCGCTCATCGAGCTGAAGATGCCGCTGAAGCGCTTCGTGTTCCTCAGTTCGCTCAGCGTCTTCGGCGCCATACACGAGCAGCAGCCCTACCAGGACATCAGCGAGCACGACATGCCGCGCCCCAACACGGCGTACGGCAAGAGCAAGCTCGACGCCGAGAAGTACCTCGACGGCATCGGCAACGACTTCCCATACATCATACTGCGCCCCACCGGTGTCTACGGACCGCGCGAGAAGGACTACTTCCTCATGGCTGAGAGCATAAAGAAGCACATCGACTTCGCTGCAGGATTCAAGCGCCAGGACATCACGTTCGTCTACGTGCTCGACGTGGTGCAGGCGGTGTTCCTCGCTCTCGACCGCGGCATGAGCGGCAGAAAGTATTTCCTCTCCGACGGCGACGTATACAGCTCTACCGAGTTCAGCGACCTGCTGAAGAAGGAGATGGGCGTGAAGTGGATGCTGCGCATCGTGGCGCCGATATGGGTGCTGCGCATCGTGACGTTCTTCGGCGAGAAGCTGAGCCAGATTACGAAGAAGCCGACCGCTCTGAACAACGACAAGTATAACATTCTGAAACAGCGCAACTGGCGCTGCGACATCGAGCCGGCTTGCGACGAGCTGGGCTATCATCCTCACTACAAACTCGCCGAAGGCGTGAAGCTCGCCGTTGAGTGGTATAAGAAGAACGGATGGCTGTAATGACTGTGCGCGCAGGTGATTGCTCGGTTGGGGCACTTTTGCTCGGTTGGTGCACTTGAGACAAGTGCACCCCCTAAAATTACACTTAAAACAATGAAATTCCTTACACAACTTTTCTCTATAGACAAATCGCCCAAGCGCGGACTGCTCGCGCTGGAGTGGCTCGTGATGGCATACACGGTGTTCACGCTGCTCGTGGCGCTCTTCACTTACACCAACCTGCAGAACCCCGACGCCATGATCTGGGGCCGCGTGCGTGTGGTGGCAATGACCGTGGCGCTGTGGGTGGCTTACAGACTCGTGCCGTGCCGGCTGACGCTGCTGGCGCGCGTGGTGGCGCAGATGTCGCTATTAGCGTGGTGGTATCCCGACACGTACGAGCTCAACCGCATGTTCCCCAACCTCGACCATGTGTTCTGCCGCGCTGAGCAGTCGGTGTTCGGCTTCCAGCCGGCGCTCACCTTCGCTTCCACCTTCTCGTGGGCTCCCATCAGCGAACTCATGAGCATGGGCTACGCCGCCTACTATCCGATGATAGGCCTCGTGGCGTTCTACTATTTCTTCGCACGCTACAAGGAGTTCGAGCGCGCATCGTTCGTGCTGCTCGCCTCGTTCTTCATCTACTATATCGTGTTCATCTTCGTGCCCGTAGCCGGACCTACGTTCTACTTCAAGGCTGTAGGACTGGAGAACATCGCCAACGGCTTCTTCCCTGCTGTCGGCACCTACTTCAACACGCATCAGGAATGTCTGCCCACGCCGGGCTACGTAGACGGTTTCTTCTACGACCTCGTCGAGCAGGCTAAGGCAGCGGGCGAACGCCCCACAGCCGCCTTCCCGTCGTCGCACGTGGGCGTTTCGACGGTGTGCATGTGGCTGGCTTACCACTCGGGCAACCGCCGCCTGCTTCTCTTCCTCGCGCCGTTCTACTTCTTCCTCTGTCTCGCCACGGTCTACATCCAGGCGCACTACGCCATCGACGCCATCGCGGGCCTCATCACCGGCACAGCTTTGTACTTCGCGCTGATGTATGCGACGAAGGGGTTGAGAGGTTGAGGTGGTGAGGTGGTGAGATGGTGATATTTTGTAATGTTGAGATGTTGTGGTGGTGAGATGGTGATATTACCGCAGACTGGTAACGATATTCCCCCTATGCTGTAACGGTGTTACAGCATAGGGGGAATGTCATTTTCGCCGCGCGGTAATTGTTATATCCGTAGCGGAGGTCTCCGGCCTCCGCAGCACTAAGTCTGTAGAATTACGATTTGTAATGTTAACAACACATCATATCGCTTTTATATTCAATTGGTGTTATTGATTGTGGCGGAGGCCGGAGACCTCCGCTACGGATAATCAACAGTTGCAAAGTTCTAACTTTACCCTACTCCTATTGTTTCTTCTGCCGTATAGGATGCGTAAACACGAAGCGTGCGCCCTCGGTGTACGTCGTGTCTACCCATATCTTTCCGCCCAATTCCTCTACGAACGCCTTGCAGATGGAGAGTCCGAGACCCGTGCCCTGCCTGAACGAATTGAGCTTGCTGAAGCGTTCGAACACCTCCGTAGCCTTCTCCTTTGGTATGCCGCAGCCCGTGTCGCTCACGCTGATGCTTATCATGTCGTCCTTGCGCAGTTTCTCGAGCGCAATGGTTATCGTGCCCTTCTCCGTACACTTCTTTGCGTTGGTAGTGAGGTTGGCGAGAACCTGCAGCAGGCGTTCGCGGTCGGTCTCTATCATCAGACGGCTGACGTTCGTCGCGACGCGTATCTCCACATCCGCCGACTTGTTGTTGGTTTCGGCTATCTTCGCCGCCGTGTTCACGAGCGCCACCACGTCGTGCTCGCCGATGTTGAACTTCAGCTTGCCCGCCTCTATCTTCGACACCTCGAGCACGTCGTCTATGAGCTTCAGCAGCATGTTGCTGTTGGTCATGATGAGGTCGGCATACTGCTTGCGCTCCTCCGCCGACATCTCTATCTGGTCGTTGGCGAAGAGCTGCGAAAAGCCCAGCACGGCGTTGAGCGGCGTGCGTATCTCGTGACTGATGCTGGCAATGAAGCGCGACTTGGTCTGGTTTGCCTCCTCTGCGTTGTACTTCGCCACGAGCAGCTCCTTGCCCTGCTTCACGAGCTTGGCGCTCAGTCGTCTACTCCTGCGCAGCAGATGTATGGTTATACAGAGCGCCGAGATGAGCACTATGATGAGCACGGTGACGAAGATGATGGTGTCGCGATACTCCTCGAACACGCTCAGCGGCTCGTTCACCACGTCGTAGTTGAAGTTGAAATCATCAAGCGAGAGCCTCAGCATGTCCACGCGCTGCAAGTCGAACATATAGTGGTTGTCTACCAGCTTTACGGGCTTCTTCTTGCCCGTCTTCAGAAACGCTATCACGTCGTCGGCAAGCTCTCTGCCCAGCACCTGGTAGCGCGGCGTATAGCCCGCCACGGGCCAGTGGCCCATAGCCACATTGGTGAGGGTGAACGTAGGCAGCTTGGGGTTGGTCTGTCCGAAGGTGTACGTAGAGTTACGCACCACATAGCTGTTCGAGTTGTCCACGCTCCACGTACCTAACAGCAGCGCCTGCGAAGGTGGCATGTTCGATATCGTCTCGTCAGCCTCTATCATCGACATCTTTCTGCCGTCGATATAGTTCACGTCGAAGCGTTTGTCCTTCTGCGCGTACTTCTTGAAGAGCGCATGCATCGTTACGCCGCGCAGCGTGTTGTCGGTCATGAACGTGATCGTGCTGCACTTCGGGTAGAAACGCTTTATGAGGTCGAGGTTGCGCTTCACGTCGTAGTAGTAGAGCTCGCCGCCCACGATGTTATAGTCGTTGAAGTCTTTCGTAAGGTCGTACGACTCAGGATCCCACTCCACAATGTCGAGCCGCTCCTGCGCAGGTATCTTCACCAATGCCGAGCCTCTCATGCCCACCACCACCGGTGTGCGCTTCAGTTCGGGGTCGTCGAACGAGAAGAACACCGACGACGACTCCAGACCCAGCAGCACGATGCACGCCGGACGGTTGCCGTGCTCGTAATACTTCCTTAGCACTCGTCTCAGTCGGTGGCGCCAGCCGAGGCAGTCGCGCAGGTTGTGCGCGTTGATGTCCTCAACGGTTATGGGATTAGGTATGCCGCTTCGGGTGTACTCCTCGAAAAACTCCGCAAGGTTCTCGTTCACGTGGCGCACGGCTGTGTTGTAAGACGACACAATCACCACCGGCGCCAACTCTTTCGATGACGCCGTACGCGGCTCAGCCTGCGCCCATAACGGCAGGTTGAGCAGCACTGATAAAAGCAGCAGAATGCCTGTTCGCATATATATGTATCCCTATTGTTTGTTCTACCTACAAATTTAACTGAAAATAAGGAGTCGGCAAAACAAAGCAGATACTTTTTTAGCGCTTTACTTTTTTACTTTTACAACACTCCCAGCTGGTTGAGGAATATTGCCACGATGCACACCGGGCACACATAGCGCACGAGAATCATGTACACGCCGAAGAACGTGCCGCGCAGCGTGCCCCAGTTAGTGAACTCGTCCTTTATCAACTTGCGCGGCACCACCCAACCCATGAAGATGCAGGTGAGCACTCCGCCGAACGGCAGCAGCAGCTGACCCGTTACGAAGTCGAACCAGTCGAACAGCGTCTTTCCGAACATGCTCAGCCAGGCTCTGTCGCCGAGCGAGAGCGAGCAGAACGCGCCTATCACCGAGCACACCACCGTGACGAGGCGCGCTGCATTCTTGCGGTCGAGGCAGGTCTCCTCGCTGAGGAACGCCGTGCTCACCTCGTGCAGCGAAATGAGCGACGTAAGGGCAGCAAGCGAGAGCAGCATGTAGAACATGACGGCTACGGCAGTGCCCACGAGCGGTATTCCGGCGAACGCCTGCTGGAACACGTTTGGCAGAGTGATGAAGATGAGCGACGGACCGCTGTCGGGGCTCACGCCCACGCTGAACGCAGCGGGGAAGATCATAAGTCCGGCGAGGATGGCTACCATGGTGTCTATCACGGCGATGTTTACAGCCGACTTCAGCAGGTGGGTCTCTCGCGAGAAATAGCTTGCGAACGTGCTTATGCAGCCCATGCTAAGTCCCAGCGAGTAGAACGCCTGACCCATTGCGGCGAGAAACACCTTGCCGCTCACCTTCGAGAAGTCGGGCTTGAAGAGAAACTCTACGCCCTTCATTCCGCCGGGCAACAGACACGAACTCACAACCACCACCAACAGCAGCACGAAGAGTGTCGGCATGAAGGCTTTCGACGCACGCTCGATGCCTCCGCGCACGCCGCGCACGATGATGAAGTGGCAGATGCAGAGTATCGCCACAGTCCATAAAACCGGCTTCACGGGCGATGCGGAGAAGTCGGCGAAGTAGCTGGCTATATACTGCGGGTCGCCGTTCAGCTCGCCCACGCCCGAGGCGAAGATATACTGCAGGCACCAGCCCGACACCACGGCATAATAGCCCGTGATGAGGAAACCCGTGAGCACGCCCATCAGTCCTACGAAGCGCCACGCCTTATGCGTGTCCATGCGCGAGAAGGCGCGTGCGGTGTTGGCTGCTCCGTGTCTGCCGATGATAAACTCGCTCATCATGCAGGGAATGCCGAGCAGCATTATGCACATTATATATATAAGGATAAAGGCGGCGCCGCCGTTGTCGCCCGCCATATAAGGGAAACGCCACACGTTTCCTAAACCTACTGCCGATCCTGCTGTGGCAAGAACCATGCCCAACTTACTTCCAAAACTAACTCTCTCTTGTGTCATCCTTGATACTTTTTTATTGTGTTATTATTACCACTTGTTGTGTTATCATTACAACTTATTGTGTTATCATTAACATGCGCACATTCTTTGCGCCTTACAGCTTGCAAATTTACACATTTTTACGCTTTCCACAAACAATCGTAAACACAAAACGCCGCAGAAGTATACAATTACCAATGCGTCATATACAAAGAAAGGCGACACCAAACAACCCGAAAATCCCTTTCAAGCTGTTTGGCGTCGCCTTGCTATGTTGTTACAGTCGTAAAATATACGCTTATGAATGGCGCTATGCGTTCTTGAATAGCGCCCCGATTGCACTTTAAGAGTAGCGCAGAATCTGACCTGGGCGCAGACGCATCGTCTTTGTGATGTGGTTGAGCTTGCAGATCTTCTCTACAGTTACGCCACGCTTCTTTGCGATGCGGTCCAAAGTCTCGCCCTTCTTCACCTTGTGGTATGAAACCTGGTCGGTAAGACCCGAAGTAGTGCGCTTGTTTGTAGCGTAGTCGTCCGAAGAGTCGGAGCTTGCGTAAGTAGAAGAATCCTGCTTACCGCGCAAGCGTGTAGCGTTGGTCGACTCGCTGTCGTATGTCTCTTTGTTGAATGCGTAGTAGTCGCCGGTTACGTCCTGCGCGCGGAAGTCGAACATAAGCGCCGGGTTGAGCGCAACGCCGCAAAGACGTGTTTCGAAGTGGAGATGCGAACCGGTGCTGCGGCCCGTATTGCCGCCGAGACCGATAACCTCGCCCGAACGAACCTCCTGGTTCTCCTCGACGAGCTGCTTTGAGAGGTGGCCGTAGATGGTCTCCAGACCGTTGTTGTGGCGAATTACGATATACTTGCCGTAGCCGCCTGCCTCGTAGCGCACGATGCGCACCTTGCCAGAGAAGGCAGCGCGGATTGTGTCGCCGATGTACACTTTGATGTCGAGACCCTTGTGCTGGCGTCCCCAACGCGAACCGAAGTTGCTCGTGATGACACGGCTTGTGGTAGGCATGGTGAAGTGGCGGAGGTCTATCTTGTATGTCTCAGGAAGCTCAGTAGCGCGGTGAGCGTACTTGTTGTCCCAGTTGGCGTAGAGGTCTGCAGAGGGCGATTCGAGTTCTTCGCGCATAGTGATGTTGCGAAGCATGATTGTGTCGACGGCTGCCATCTTACGGTCTACCGGTGCCTGGCGTGCAAGAAGGTCTTGTGCGTTGGCGGTTGTAGAAGTAACGGCGAGCAACATCGATATTGCAAATGTCTTAACGATTTTCTTCAAATTCATTCTTCAGGCAGTTTTTTTTAAAATAGAATGAGTATATCATTCCTTCAAAAAGATGGTCATCGAATTGTAGTATATTCGATATCAGTAGTAGTTAATTTGCAATGTTGGCATAGCATTTTGAACATTGCGTTGCAAAGATACGAAAAAATATTGAATAATATTACATGATTCGCTCTGCATTAACAGTTTTTGTACGAAGTTTAACATTTTCTTTGCAGCTATAAAGCAAAAAAACAAGCCGACAGACACGCCGTTGTATCAGCCTGTCTGTCAGCTTGTTGCTATGAAATTGCCGCCCAATTGACGTTCGTATCGCGCAATTCGCGCAGTCGGCGCCAGAGCATTGCGTACTCCGACGAGGTGCATGTAGGGTCGGCGTCTATTATCTTCTGAGCTTCTTCGCGTGCGATGGTCATTATCTGTCCGTCGCGCGCTATGTCGGCTATCTTCAGGTCGAAGGCAATGCCGCTCTGCTGCGTGCCTTCGAGGTCGCCTGGTCCGCGCAGCTTGAGGTCGGCCTCAGCGATGCGAAATCCGTCGTTGGTCTCGCACATGATGTCGATGCGCTTGCTCGTCTCGGCGGAGAGCTTGTAGGTGGTGACGAGTATGCAATAGCTCTGGTCGGCGCCGCGTCCTACGCGTCCGCGCAGCTGATGTAGCTGCGAGAGTCCGAAGCGCTGCGAGTCGAGTATCACCATCACGGAGGCGTTGGGCACGTTCACGCCCACCTCGATGACGGTGGTTGCGACGAGAATCTGCGTCTCGCCCGACACGAACTTCTGCATCTCGGCGTCTTTCTCCTTCGACTTCATCTTGCCGTGCACCTTGCTTATCTTGAACTCGGGGAAGATGTCGCACAGCGCGGCGTAGCCTTCCTCGAGGTTCTTGAGGTCGCTCTTCTCGCTCTCGGTGATGAGCGGATAGACGATGTAGACCTGACGCCCGAGTCGTATCTGCTGGCGTATGCCGGCGTAGAGCGATGTCATCTGACTGTCGTACTTGTGTATGGTCTGCACGGGCTTGCGGCCGGGTGGCAGTTCGTCGATTATGCTCACGTCGAGGTCGCCGTAGATGGTCATGGCGAGTGTGCGCGGTATGGGCGTTGCGGTCATCACGAGTATGTGGGGCGGGTTCTCGCCCTTAGCCCAAAGGCGTGCGCGCTGAGCCACGCCGAAGCGGTGCTGCTCGTCGATAACCGCCACGCCGAGTCGCTGGAAACGCACGGGGTCTTCGAGCACGGCATGCGTTCCGACGAGTATCTTCACCTCGCCGGCTATGAGGGCGTCGAGCACTTCCTGACGCCGTTTGCCCTTCACCTGCCCCGTCAGCAGTTCGACGCGTATATTGAGACCGAGCAGAAACTCCTGTATCGTGGCGAAGTGTTGCTCGGCGAGTATCTCGGTAGGCGCCATGATGCACGCCTGATAGCCGTTGCCGAGCGCTATGAGCATGGTCATGAGCGCCACGAGGGTCTTTCCGCTACCCACGTCGCCCTGCAGCAGGCGGTTCATCTGACGGCCCGAACGCATGTCGTCGCGTATCTCGTGCACGACGCGCTTCTGCGCACCGGTGAGCTCGAACTTAAGGTTCTCGGAGTAGAAGCGGTGAAAGTCGTCGCCCACCTGCGAGAAGACATAGCCGCGGAATTTGCGGCGATGGTCGGAGGCGTAGCGCAGGATGTTGAGCTGAACGTAGAACAGCTCCTCGAACTTCAGTCGCTCGCGCGCCTTCTGCATCTCGATGGCGTTCTTCGGATAGTGGACGCAGCGCAGGGCTGTGTCGCGCGAGACGAGGTGGCGTGCGTTCACGATGAAGTCGGGCAGCGTCTCGGGTATCGGTTCGGCTATCTTCTGCAGCATCGCCTTCACCATCTTCTCCAAGGCGCGCGACGATATGTTGCGCTTCTTCATCTGCTCGGTAGTGACGTAGTAGGGCTGCATGCCCATCTCGGAGAGCTGCAGTTCGGAGGCGCGCTCTATCTCGGGATGAGAGAACTGGAAGCGCCCACCGTATACCGTGGGGCGTCCGAACACGATGTAGTCTTCGCCCACCTTGTAGGTCTTGTACACGTACTGCGCGCCGGAGAACCACACGAGGTCGACCACTCCCCTGCCGTCGGAGAAGTGAGCCACGACACGCTTCTTGCGTGCCGACATCTCAAACTCCTCAAACGAGAGTATCCTGCCGCGTATCTGCACGAACGGCATGTCGCTCTGCAGTTCGTGTATGGCATAGATGCGGCTCCTATCCACATATTTATATGGATAGTACTCCAGAAGGTCGCCCCAGGTGCGCACGCCCAACTCCTTGTTGAGCACGTCCTTCTTGTTGGGGCCGACTCCCGGCAGATACATTATGTCCTGTGAGAGGATGTTCATTTCATAAATTTTGAGTTTTGAGTTTTGAATTTTGAATTATTCTCGGCTTCGCCTGCGATTTTGAATTGTTGAGTTATGAATTCTCAATTCAAAATTGGATAATTCAAAATCGGCAAAGCCGACAATTCAAAACTCAAAATTCCTAATTCAAAACTCAGAATTATTCTTCTTTCAGCAATTCGTTGAGGAACGAGTCCAAATCTTTGTCAAGGCCCTCCATCAGGTCCTTGCCGATTATAACGGTATCGTCGTCGGCTATGAACAGTTCGGCTATGTTCTCCTTGTCGTCATTCTCGAGCACAAAGCTGTATGGCTTCAGAATGCCAAGATTTTCGATGAGCTTTGCCGAAGCGTTCATGGTATTGTTGAGTATGCGTTCTACTGAGTCGTAGAAGTCCTCGTCGTTGTTGCCTATCCATTGCTCCACAACGCAACGGGTTATCTCGTTGTCATCGTCGTCGAAAGCCAGCATCTCACCGCTTTCCTGCGACACGCGCACATGAATGTCGGTCAGCGCCGAAACCTCGTCGTTGGTAGGAAACTTCTGGGCGATCTTCTTCAGAAAACGCTCAATCTGCTGTGTTGTCTGTTCTGATGGTTTTATCATTTTGGTTCTGACTTTTAGGTTTATGTCCATTTCTATGCCTTGTTGTAGGC
>OQVR01000413.1_pt1 | contig 18753 bp, 16 predicted proteins | sample 1691521 | NCBI WGS metagenome assembly OQVR01 (sample SAMN03418256, study PRJEB22391) | human gut metagenome | biome: human-gut; feature: organic feature; material: feces | host: Homo sapiens | place: Tanzania | collected 2013-01
CGCGGCAACGCGGCCGCCCAAGAACACGGCAAGCTCATCGAGCATCTCGTTCTTGGTCTTAAGGAAGTGGTCCTCCTGCGGCAGCTGCAGCGTATAGCCCAGGGCCTGGCCGCGGCTGACGATCGGGATCTTGTGAACCGGATCGGAGTGCTCCAAGATGTGACCCACCAGGGCGTGGCCGCTCTCGTGGTAGGCAATCGTGGTGCGCTCGGCCTCGGTCATAACGCGACCCTTGCGCTGCGGTCCGGCAATCACGCGCTCCATCGATTCCTCGACCTCGTCCATCGAGATCACGGAACGATGACGGCGGGCAGCCAACAGCGCAGATTCGTTGAGCAGGTTCGCCAAGTCGGCGCCGGTAAAGCCAACGGTCATCTGGGCGAGCTTCTCAAACTTAACGTCCTCGTCCATCGGCTTGTTCTCGGCATGCACGCGCAAAATCTGCTCGCGGCTCTTCACGTCCGGACGGTCAACCGTCACCTGGCGGTCAAAACGGCCGGGTCTCAGGAGAGCCGGGTCAAGGATATCGGGTCGGTTTGTCGCCGCAATGACGATAACTCCCTGATTCTTCTCAAAGCCGTCCATCTCAACAAGGAGCTGGTTAAGAGTCTGCTCTCTCTCGTCGTGTCCGCCGCCCATACCTGCGCCTCTGTGACGGCCTACGGCATCAATCTCATCAATAAAGATAACCGACGGAGCGTCCTTCTTCGCCTGGTCAAAAAGGTCTCTGACTCTCGAAGCACCGACACCGACATACATCTCAACGAAATCTGAACCGGAAATTGAGAAAAACGGAACGTTCGCTTCACCGGCAACGGCTCTCGCAAGGAGGGTCTTACCTGTACCCGGAGGGCCAACAAGAAGCACGCCCTTGGGGATTCTTGCGCCGAGTGTGCTGAACTTTTCGGGGCACTTGAGGAAGTCAACCATTTCGCTTAACTCTTCCTTTTCCTCGTCTGCGCCTGCGACCTGCTCAAAGGTCGTCTTTGACTTCTGATCCTGCTGTTTTTTGGCGTTGATCTTGCCGAAGTTCAGGGTCTTATTCATGTCGCCGCCCATCGTGTTCATTCGCCTCATCATAATGACAAGAAGAATGACGAGGAGCACGCCCATAATTATCGTCGGAAGAAGATTGACAAACCATGACGTCGACGAGCCTGAGATTAACTCATATTTAATCATGTCGTCATCGCTCTTGGCATTCTTGTTATGCTCCCTGACGGTCTCGTTGATGTCATCAACGAAAACCGACACATTCGGCACCTTATACTGCCATTTCGTGTCGTCGCCCTTGAGCTTATATTTCAGCGTGCCGCTCGTGAGGTTGAGCGTAAATTCGCTGACCTGATCCTTATCGAAATACTGAATGATTTGATAATACTTAGCCTCGGCGGAACGGTTGCCCGACTGCTGAGATGCGATTGCTATACCGATAACCATCATCAGCGGAATAAGGATATACGGCAAAATTGCGAAAACCTTATTTTTCTTAGGTCTCGGCGTCTGATTAGGACTGTTGTTCAAATAATTCACTCCCTGTTAATCCGCATATATTTCCGGCTTAAGAACACCGATATACGGAAGATTTCTGTACTTTTCCGCAAAGTCAAGACCGTAGCCGACTACGAATTCATCGGGAACGAAGGTTCCGTAATAATCCGCCTTGATGTCCGCCTCACGTCTCTCCGGCTTGTCAAGAAGCGTGCAAATCTTAATGCTTGCCGGGTTTCTCGTCTTGAGCACCTGCGATATATAATAAAGAGTCTTTCCGCTGTCGAGAATATCCTCAACGAGAAGAAGATCCTTACCTTCAAGATTGATGTCAAGGTCCTTGATTATCTTGACCGTGCCGGAGGATTTTGTTCCGCTGCCGTAGCTGGAAACGCACATGAAGTCTATCTCACACGGTACCGTTATTTCACGCATAAGGTCAGCCATGAAGATAACGGAGCCTTTGAGTATGCTGACAAGCGTAAGGTTTTTACCCTCGTAATCCTTGCTTATCTGCGCCCCGAGCCTTTTAACGATCTCGTGCAGTTCCTCCTTGCTGAAATATACTTCCTTAATGTCATTCTCAATCATTTTGTTTGTCCTCTCCGATAATTAAGATTTTATCTGTTTCGGGTTTTATTTTACACCTGTCGGCACAGCCCAGTCCCTGAACCCAGCATATGCCGGCCTCGTCCGCAAGAACGGCTGCGCAGTTTCGGTTTTCAATATGCTTTTCGTTGAAAAGTTTTTTTAAAGTCTTGGTGCAGGAGCTGCCTGCAAGCTTCATTTTATCGCCCGGTCGCCTGTTGCGAAGCACAGAATGACCTACGATACTGTCATAGTCTATCACTTTATTATGAACAGACTGTTTCAGCGATAAATTATTTCTATGAATTATTTCGCCCCTGATTTTTCCAAAAGGAATTTCGGCACTCAGGCTGTCAAAATCAAACTCCCAGTCCGCAATTTCTTCCTTTTGGGGATTGATTTTCATAACTCCGTTTTTGACCTCGACCACCGTATCTCCGATAATCTCGGTTCTGCCGCCCTGTAAGATTTTATCAATCTGCTCAACGTGTACCGCTTCGGGAGCAATGCCCGTCTCGGTGTTTATTATTTCAAAGATAACACGCTTTCTCACGGCCGGAAGCTCATCATTCAAGAGCCTTGCATTGTAGCCGTTTTTTAGCTTCACTTTTCCGAGTATTTCCCGGGAAAAGCCGTTCATAAAATTGTTCTCCTCCTCGGCGTTGGAAATCAGGCGCATAAACGCCCTCTCAAGCGAGGGATTGAGCTTTTTCAGCTCGGGGATAACGTTTAATCTTATTCTGTTTCTGGAATAAATATCCTCAAAATTCGTCTCATCTGTGACAAATTCTATTGAGTTATCACTGCAATACTTCTCGATATCCGCCCTCGTACAGTCGATGAGCGGCCTGACGATATTGCCCCTGACGGCCGGAATGGAGCAAAGCCCCTTGACCGACGCTCCTCTTGCAATATTCAGAAGCAGGGTTTCACTGCGGTCGCTGAGCGTGTGAGCCGTTGCGATAATAACATCGTCGGCAACGGAATTAAAAAAATCATATCTGATTCTCCGTCCGCACTCCTCAACGCCGAGGTGTATTTTTTTAGCTGTTCCGGGAACATCCGCCCTGAGAATACGAACATCTACACCGAGCCTTTTGCAGGCTTCGACGACAAATTTTTCGTCTCTGTCCGCCGTCTCGCCCCTTATTCCGTGGTTGACGTGGCAGGCAATGATATTCATGGCGAATTCGTCCTTCAGCTCAAGAAGAACATGCAACAAAGCCATTGAATCCGCACCGCCGGATACTCCGACGGCAACCGTCCTGCCGAAGAGCGGCATATTATATCTCATAACGGCATTTTTGACCTTACATATCATTTCTTATCTTCTCCGCAGAAATAAAGAGTGTGTGGTCGGCGTCCCAAATCATCTCAACCGTGTCGGTCGGGCCGTGACGGTTCTTTGCGACAATGATTTCCGCCTTGTTAGCCATTTGCTGCGTCTCATCATTCTCTTCCTCATCGTCGTTATTGCTGTAGTAATCGGGACGGTAGAGCATGAGAACAATATCGGCGTCCTGCTCGATTGAGCCTGATTCACGAAGGTCGGCAAGCTGAGGTCTGTGCGAACCTCCTCTGCCCTCCGTGCCTCTGGAAAGCTGGGCGCAGACAATAACCGGAATCGCAAGATCCTTTGCCATAAGCTTCAATTCTCTTGTAATCTCGCTGACCGCCTGAACACGGTTTTCAACTCTGCCTGCCGGACGGATAAGTCCGAGGTAGTCTATTATAACACATTCAACATCACGAAGACGTCGAATTCTCGCCTTCATTTCGGGAACGGTTATTGAGCTTGTATCATCAAAGTAAAGCTCAACATTTGAAAGTGCATTTGTCGCAATTCCGAGCCTCTGCCAGTCCTCGCCGTCCAGCTCGCCCGTTCTCATCTTTGCCGAATTAACTCTCGCCTCGGTTGAAAGAACTCTCATTGCAAGCTGTTCTTTTGTCATTTCGAGAGAGAACATCAGCGTTTTTCTCTTGCCTATAACGGCAACATTTCTTGCAAGGTTCAAGGCAAAACTCGTTTTACCCATTGCAGGACGTCCGGCTATGATGACAAGGTCTGATTTCTGCCAGCCACTGGTCTTCTCATCAAGTTTGGTATAGCCTGTTGGTACTCCAGTAAGACCTCCTGTGGTTTCGGCGGCCTTCTGAAGCATTTCGATAGCCTTATTGATAACCGGATCAACCTGTACATAGTCCTTCTTCATGTTATTCTGCGACAACTCAAACAGGCTTCCCTCTGCCTCCTGCATCAGTTCGTTGACATCAATGGACTCGTCAAAGGCTTTAGTCTCAATGTTGCCTGCATAAGAAATAAGTTGGCGTGCCAAGAACTTTTGCGCCAGGATATGTGCATGGTATTCAATATGAGCAGACGAAGCCACGTCATGGCTCAACTGGAGTACATACGCGGGACCTCCGACATCATCAAGAGTGCCTTCACGTTTTAATTCTTCTATAACCGTAGAGATATCAACAGGATGCTCATCCACATTAAGCGTTTGGATAGCTTGATATATTTTTTGGTTGCGTGGTTCATAAAACGTCTGAGGTTTTAAGAACTCAGAAACTACTGAAAATGCATCTTTGTCTATCATCAAGGCGCCCAATACCAACCTTTCCACATCCAGGGCTTGGGGCTGCAAGTGACCATACGAGGTGTCAATTGTTGTCGAAGACGCTTTGCGCCGAGTAGAATTATTATTATCTGCCATAATCAAAAATTAGGATTGCAAATGTACGAAAAGAATTTGAGCTGACATAACAAGATGTTTCTTTTTAGATAGATTTAACGCTATCGCCATCTATCTTCCCGATCGATATCCTTACTCTGGTTGTTCTTGTAACGGATATGGAAAATCTCCCGAATGTTATGGGCAAAAAAAAGATTGATTGTCTCACGACAACCAATCCTTCTAAACCTTAATAATCTAATACCATGAAAAACACACTGCAAATTTAATAATTATCATATATTTATGCAAGTATTTTTGCGCAGATTTTGTTCTGTTATAACATCATTTAACTATAATGCGGTCATTATGGTGATGTTATTCACAAATTTTACGTTTACAGCTGTTGCCTGTGCGCTTTTTAACATGAGATTTATGATTTATTTCTTTATTTTATGAAAGGCGCCGAAGCGAAGTTCGGTCATCCAGCGACCTTCTCTACGCTGCGTATAAATAGTAAACAGGAAGCCGATACCCTCTGGAGATGCGCCGCCTTTATAGAATTTGTTTCCATTTTCCTCGTAGTCGGTGCTGATGCCGTAACCATACTTATGGGCCATTACTCTGGCTATAGAGTCACGCTGTACAACAGCATGATGTCTTGCGTGGCGGGCAATGAAGAAGCGGGCCTGATTGAAATGATGGTCATCGCTCTTGTTTTCAAAACCGATAATAATCTTGTTGAACCTGAAGCCACGATAGTCTTTATTCAGAAAGACGATGGCTTCATCGTTAACAATGTCGGGTTGGCCCCACATTGTAATAAAGTGTTCAGTTGCTTCCTTTTTAGAAGTTCCAAAATCTATAGTGACGAAACCTTCCCCTAATGCTTCTGTCAATGGCAGAACGCAAAAGATAAAGGATAAAAGAATCTTGATTATCTTCACTCTTAAATGTATATATATAATAATGTATTAAATATAAAGAGGTGGAGAATATTATCTCCACCTCTTTTATAATTAAGAATAATGAATTATTCCTCTACTGCAGCCTGCGCAGCAGCAAGACGGGCTATTGGCACGCGGAAAGGTGAACAGCTGGCGTAGTTGAGGCCAATCTTGGCACAGAACTTAACTGAACTGGGTTCGCCTCCGTGCTCACCGCAGATACCGGTAAGCAGGTTTGGACGTACGGCACGACCCTTTTCTACAGCCATCTTAACCAACTGACCAACACCAGCCTGGTCGAGAACCTGGAAAGGATCGACCTTCAGAATCTTCTTCTCAAGATATACGGGTAAGAAGCTGGCGATGTCATCGCGGCTGTAACCGAAGGTCATCTGAGTAAGGTCATTTGTACCGAAGCTGAAATACTCAGCCTCCTCAGCAATGCGGTCTGCTATAAGGGCGGCACGAGGTATCTCAATCATTGTACCGATTTCAAAGTCAATCTTCTCGCCATACTCCTCGAATACTTCGGCAGCGGCTTTGAGGATAACACCCTTCTGCTGCTTAAACTCGTTGAGTGTACCGATAAGAGGTACCATAATCTCTGGCATAGGATTCTTGCCTTCCTTCTTCAGTTCGCAAGCGGCAGAGAGGATGGCACGAGTCTGCATGGCAGTAATCTCTGGGAATGTGATTCCCAGACGGCAACCGCGGTGACCAAGCATAGGATTGTTTTCTGCGAGGCTCTCAACGCGACGCTTGATAGCAGAAACATCCACGCCCATTTGTTTTGCCATAACTTCCTGGCCAGCACGATCGTGGGGAACGAACTCGTGGAGAGGTGGGTCAAGCAGACGGATGTTGACGGGGCAACCATCCATAGCCTCAAGGATACCCTTGAAGTCTGCCTTCTGATAAGGCAACAGCTTGTCAAGAGCGTTCTTGCGTCCCTCGGCACTGTCAGCCAAAATCATTTCACGCATTGCAACAATCTTCTTGTCTTCGAAGAACATGTGCTCAGTACGTGTAAGACCGATACCCTTGGCACCGAATGTGCGGGCTACGGCTGCGTCATGAGGAGTGTCTGCGTTGGTGCGAACCTGCAACTTGGTATACTTGTCGCAGAGGTCCATCAGCTCCTTGAAGTCTCCGCTGAGCTCAGCAGCCTTGGTGGGAACTTCGCCTGCATAAACCTGACCGGTTGAACCATTGAGAGAGATATAATCACCCTCCTTGTAAACGACTCCGTCGATTTCTACAGTTCTTGTCTTATAATCTACATTGATGCTACCTGCACCAGATACACAGCACTTACCCATACCACGAGCAACTACGGCAGCATGAGAGGTCATACCACCACGAGCGGTGAGAATACCCTCGGCAGATGCCATACCAGCCAAGTCTTCAGGGCTTGTCTCGATACGAACCATAATTACGCGATGGCCGTCGGCGTGCCACTTCTGTGCATCGTCAGCATGGAATACAATCTGACCACATGCGGCACCGGGAGAAGCGGGCAGACCCTGGGTGATAACCTTAGCCTTCTGAAGCTCAAGTTTGTCGAATACGGGGTGAAGCAGTTCGTCCAGTTTCTGAGGCTCGCAGCGCATGATGGCTGTCTTCTCGTCAATCATACCCTCGTGCAGCAGGTCGATGGCAATCTTAACCATTGCGGTACCGGTACGCTTGCCGTTACGGGTCTGAAGGAACCACAGCTTGCCCTCCTGAACAGTGAACTCCATATCCTGCATATCGCGATAGTGGTGCTCAAGCAAATCCTGGAGTTCATTCAGCTGGTTGTAAATCTCAGGCATAGCCTCTTCCATAGAAGGATATTTGCTGACGCGCTCCTCTTCGCTGATACCTGCACGCTCAGCCCAGCGCTGAGAGCCAATCTTGGTAATCTGCTGAGGAGTACGGATACCTGCAACAACGTCCTCGCCCTGTGCGTTTACGAGATACTCACCATTGAAGAGATTCTCACCGTTTCCGGCATCGCGGCTGAAGCAAACACCAGTAGCACTGGTCTCACCCATATTACCGAATACCATGGCCATAACGCTAACAGCGGTACCCCACTCGTCTGGAATTCCTTCCATCTTGCGGTACAGGATAGCACGCTCGTTCATCCAGCTGCGGAATACTGCGCAGATGGCACCCCAAAGCTGCTCGATAGGATCATCGGGGAAATCTTTGCCAGTACGTTCCTTGATGGCGGTCTTGAACAGCTCAACCAGTTTCTTCAGCTCCTCTACAGACAAGTCCTTGTCGAGCTTGATGCCACGCTCAGCCTTTACGCTTTCAATAATTTCCTCGAATGGGTCGATGTCTTCCTTGTTTACAGGCTTCATCTCGAGAACTACGTCACCGTACATCTGTACGAAGCGACGATATGAGTCATATACGAAATGAGGGTTGTTGGTCTTGCGAACCAAACCTTCTGCTACCTCGTCATTAAGACCCAGGTTGAGGATGGTGTCCATCATACCAGGCATAGATGCGCGGGCGCCAGAACGTACGCTTACCAACAAAGGATTCTGGACGTCACCAAATTTGGAGTTCATCAGCTCTTCAATGTGCTTGACAGCAGCTGTTACTTCATCGTTCAGGATTTCCTTGATTTTCTCCTGGCCTACCTCGTAATATTCATTACAGCAACCAGTGGTAATTGTGAAACCGGGAGGAACTGGAACTCCGATAAGGTTCATCTCGGCAAGGTTAGCGCCCTTGCCGCCGAGTTCCTCTCTCATTTTTGCATTACCTTCGGCTTTTCCATTGCCAAAAGTATAGACTCTTTTCTCACTCATATTATCAAATTTATTCAAAAATTATTTAGTTTTCTATTATTGCAAAGTTACTTCATTTTTAGAATATCTCCAAGTAAATTATTGAAAAATTGACATGTGGAGTTTACATTTTATGTTTTTTAGTTTGGGCAGCATATTTTCTGCAAAAATTATTTACAAATACCTAATTTATTTGTAACTTTGCCCTTAAAAAGAATTATGACCCGTAAGCGTAAACCCTTACCCATATTGGAAAACGTGACCATCGAAGCTGTGGCAGCCGAAGGCAAGTGTGTTGCCCATGTCAATGAGATGGCCGTATTCGTACCCTTTGTAGTACCTGGCGACATTGTTGATTTGCAGGTAAAAAAGAAGAAACACAAATATTGCGAAGCCGAGGCTGTCAGATTTATTGAATACAGTGCATTGCGCACCCAGCCCATGTGCGACCATTTCGGCATTTGCGGAGGTTGCAAGTGGCAGAATCTTTTGTATTCGGAGCAGCTAAAAGCCAAGCAACAGCAGGTCTATGACCAACTCTCGCGTATCGGGAAAGTTGAATTGCCCGAGTTTATGACCATTCTGGGTTCAGAAAAAACATGCGAATATCGCAATAAACTTGAATTTGGCTGCGCTAACAAGCGTTGGTACACCAAAGAGGAGGTAGCTGCATTGCCTCCAAGGACCGAAGATGGCCCAAGCAACTTGAGCGAACCGGCAATTGGATTTCATATTACTGGTGCTTTTGATAAGATTTATCCCATCTCCAAGTGTCACCTGATGGATGACTTGCACAATCAGATACGCAATGAGATACGCGATTTCACGCTTGCCCATGGTTATACCTATTATGATATACGTAATCAGGTAGGATTGCTGCGCGACATGGTTTTCCGCAACTCCAATACCGGCGAATGGATGCTTATTCTGCAGTTCCATTACGACGAGGAGGGCGACGAGCAGAAAGCCCTCTTACTGCTCAATCATATTGCAGACAAGTTCCCTCAACTTACATCCATATTCTATGTAGACAACCAGAAGGGCAACGATACGTTCAACGATTTGGAGCTGACGCTGTTCAAGGGAAAGGACTTCATTTATGAAGCCATGGAAGACCTCAAGTTCAAGGTAGGCCCCAAGAGTTTCTATCAGACCAATACCGACCAGGCTTATCACCTCTACTGTGTAGCCCGCGACTTTGCCCAATTGTCTGGTAACGAGCTCGTTTACGACTTGTACACGGGAACGGGAACCATTGCCAACTTCGTAGCCAGACGTGCCCGCAAGGTGGTCGGCATTGAGTATGTTCCCGAGGCGATTGCCGATGCAAAGGTCAATAGCAAAATCAACAATATCGACAATACATTGTTCTATGCCGGTGACATGAAGGACATCCTTACCGATGACTTCGTCAAGGAGCATGGACGTCCAGATGTGATTATCACCGACCCGCCACGCGCAGGAATGCATCCTGATGTGGTAAATGTGATCCTTAACGCGTCGCCCGAACGCATTGTGTATGTGAGCTGTAACCCTGCAACGCAGGCAAGGGACTTGGCGTTGATGGATGTCGAATATAAAGTGGCCAAAGTTCAGCCTGTAGACATGTTCCCTCATACGCCTCATGTAGAGAATGTTGTTCTGCTGGTCAAGCGCACTTCTGAGAATAATAACTAAAATACTTAATATAAAATGAAGAAATCAATAATGCTGGCTATGGCTTTGATGACCGCCTTTGCCAGCTATGCGCAGAACAAACCTGCTTCTTGGATTAACAATGTAAAGCTATCGGGTTATGGCATCGTACAATACCAAAGTAGCAGCAAAGTTAATGACAAGTCCAACTCTTTCAACTTGAGATTGGCACGTGTAAGCCTCGATGGCCGTATACTTGATGACTTTTATTGGAAAGCCCAAATTCAGTTTAATGGCAACACCACGGATCTTGGCAATTCTCCCCGTGTCGTTGACCTTTTTGCGGAGTGGCAGAAATATGGTTACTTCAAGATAAAGGCAGGACAGTTCAAGCGTCCGTTCTCTTTTGAGAATCCCATGCACCCAGTAGACCAAGGGTTCATGAGCTACAGCCAGATTACCTCCTCCATCGCAGGTTTCAATGACCGTGCTGGCGCCCACGCCAGCAACGGCCGCGATATCGGTGTCCAGTTGCAGGGCGATTTCCTGCCCAATGCCAACGGCCGCAACCTGCTTCATTACCAGGTAGGTGTATTCAATGGACAGGGTATCAACGTTAAAGATGTAGACCAACGCAAAGACATCATCGGTGGAGTTTGGGTTATGCCTGTTGCAGGTATGAGAATCGGTGCTTTTGGTTGGACTGGCTCGTATGCACGTAAACGCACAGTTGATACTGACCACGGTAAAGTCACAGAGATTTTGAGTTTGCCCCAACGCAGATATGCCTTTTCTGCAGAATATGTAACCAACGACTGGACATTTCGCTCTGAGTATGCCCACAGTACTGGTTTGGCTTTCAAGACACGCTATCAGAAGCCAGAGAATGCTACCGACTTTGAGCTTAGCAAGAACGGTGACAAGGCGCAAGGTGTCTACGCTCTGGTTATTGCCCCAATCATCAAGAAGAAGATGCACGCCAAAGCCCGTTATGATATGTATCAGCCCTCAGGCGATGCCTCCAAGCAGAAGACGTTCTATGAGGTGGGCCTGGACTATGAGTTCTGCCGCAATCTCAAGTTGAGTGGAGAATATGCGTTTGTCAATGACCGCAGTCTGACCAAACATAATTATAATATAGTAGATGTAGAACTGGCTTTCCGTTTCTAAAGCCATCATTCCTACCATCCCGACCAGGAGGAAAGCATCGTTTGTTTTCCTCCTGTTTGTTTTCTTTCACCACTACCCTATTCTTTCTCTCGTTGTTCCTTGTGTCGAGGCTCACGCCCGGTTGGTTCATTTAGTCTGGCTCCATGCCATACCAGTAGTTTGATGTTGACATGTGACAGGTTGGCTATCTGGGGCAAATTGCTAGGCATGAAATGGCTAATGCGAACTGTGATTCTGATAATTCCAAACTTGAAATATATGTTTTGTAGTTTGAAGTCATTTAGTATTTGGCCTCTGGATAATTGTGGGTTACGGTTACACTTATAGCCTTTATGCAGGAATTAGTATTGTTAAAAAATAGCAAAACAATCATTTTTGCCTTTGATTTGTTTGCTAAATCAATTATATTACCTACTTTTGTAATCTAATACTTTTAGACTTAGACAAAACTACCAATAACACATAAAAACTTTATACATGACTACGAATAACAATAGACATCATATCCATCATCACGAGCATTTGGATGAAGCCGAGATCTATAAAAGAAAGAACTTGAGTGCTGCTCAGCGCCGCAAGAAGTTAGCTAAAATTCTGTTTAGAGTCTTATGCGTGATAGCTGTCGCCATCACCTGTCTTGTCATCTACGTATATACTCATTAAGCAAGCCTCTATCTTTGCCCTGTAGATATAATTAAAGGCTGATTTCTATACGATTAGAAACCAGCCTTTAATAGTAAATAATCTATCTGCCTATGCAGTCATTTCCTTCAGCTTCTTGAGCAATGCAAACATTACCAATGCGCTGACGAGGCAAAGCGCGATGAGGATACCCCAGTTGTACATCAGTGGTATTCTGTTCCACAACATAGATGGAATTGAGCTCAGGTAGTTACCAATGGCTGTGGCAACAAACCATCCACCCATCATAAGACCTTTATACTTAGGAGGTGCAACCTTGGAAACAAATGAGATGCCCATAGGCGACAGCAACAGCTCTGCCAGTGTAAGGGTAAAGTAGGTAGAGATGAGCCATCCTGGAGACAGTATGCTCTGGGTCTTGTCGCCCAATGACATCGGCGAAATAAGGTCGGTAGATGCCATGGTGATGACGCCAAATCCAAGAGCGGCCACAAGCATACCCCATGCGATACGGGTTGGCGCGCTAACCTCTTTGCCCTTGTTGGCAAGAGCGCCGAAAAATGCCATGCTGAATGGGGTGAGTGCTACTACGAAGAATGGATTGAACTGCTGGAAGTCTGATGGCTGTGCGTATGTAGGATTGTCCATTACTGCATAGAGAGCGTAGGCTCCAGAGAGCAGCAGAACGGTAGCGACACCACAGATAGCACGACTGCGAGTAGACTTGGATTGGAATGTTGCAAAACCGGTATAAACAGAGATGGCGATAAGAGCCAGACTGAAGATGTTGAATCCGATGCGCATAGTGCCGCTAACAGTCAGGTCGGTATACTTCTTCGCGAAGAATGTAAGAGCCGAACCGTTCTGGTGGAATGCCATCCAGAAGAAGATAACCACGGCAAAGACGAGCAGCAATGCCACGATGCGGTCTTTGGTCTGCTTGGGAGTCAACTCCTCTACGGCTACAGCCTGCGCCTTGGCCTGCTTGGCAGTGACATCGGCATGCTTGAACCATCCGCGGAAGGCAAAATAGATGACTGCTGACAGAATCAGAGAGATACAGGCTACACCAAAGCAAAGACCGTATGCGCCAGAGAGGGCCTGGAGATAACTGGGGTCAGTGTTTGCTGCGTTATATTGTAAGCCATAGTGAGACAGATATACGTTGGTAATCCATTTAGCCATTGAGGGGGCAAACATTGCACCGATATTGATAGCCATATAGAAAAGGCTGAAGGCCGAATCACGACGAGACGAGTACTTGGGGTCGTCGTAGAGGTTACCTACCAATACCTGGAGATTGCCTTTGAACAAGCCAGTACCCAATGACACGCAAGCCAGTCCGCCAAACATGGAAATCTGTCCGATAGTATCGGCCTCTGTGGGGATGGCAAGACCCAGATAGCCCAGGAACATTGTGGCAAAACCAATGGTTACGCACTTGCCATAGCCAATCTTGTCGGCTATCATACCGCCAAAGAGCGGAGCAAAATAAACTACTGCCAGGAATATGGCATAAACCTGTCCGGCTTGTGACTCTGTCCATCCGAACTTAGCCTGCATAAACAGGGCAAAGATGGCAAGCATGGTGTAATAACCGAATCGCTCGCCAGTGTTGGCAAGAGCCAACGCATAAAGACCTTTAGGTTGTCCTTCAAACATAATTATTATTTTTTGGTTTTGGTTATATCAAACAGATAAGCAGCCTTGATGATTATATTGCCAAAGTTGGAACTGCCAAAGTAATCGCGCTTGGAGTCGCCGTATATGTTGCCGAGTCCATAGTAGTATCGGGCCTCTATTAGGAAATGCCCTACCTTGGGCACGGTGTACTCCATGCCTGCTCCGACGGCAATGCCATAATCAAACTTGTTTTCTACGGCCATTGTATCTTGTGCAACCACGGTCGAAACGCGGTCATCCATATTGCAATCCTTAACATTAAAGTTGCTTTTGGTCTTCTCGCTGAGGTAGAAACCAAATTGTGGACCCAAATTCACAAAGAAACTGACGCCCTTGTATTCCTTTCCCCATGCCAAATGGGCCAATATGGGGACCTGTACATAGTTGATAGTACGGCTATAGTTTTCTGCCAATCCTGTGACGGGATTGATTACAGCCTGGTTGTTGATGTCGAGAATATCCTCCTTCCATCCCAATTGCGAATAGTTGACCTCAGCATATACCGAAGCAATGGTCTTGAAATATTTTTCGCATACATAGCGCATGGACAAACCACCTGTAAGGCCGCCATGATAACCTTGAGTCACCTTAGGGGTAAAACTGACATTGCTCAGGATATATCCGCCATTGACGCCCAATGTGAAATCGTTCCGATGTTCGCCTATCTGCGACATGACGGAAAGAAACGGCATCATGGCTAAACTTAAAATCAAATATAACTTCTTCATTAATATGTTATAGATTCTATCGTTTGGTCGTTTTTATAGTGAATTAACTGGAAACAGGCATTCTCCATACCTCCGTTAGTGTTCTTGGCAAAGTACAACTGGGTCTGAACGGGTTTCATGACTTGTTGCTTTTTTGTTCCGGAAAAGCTCTGTCCGTATTTGTGCAATCCATTGATGAAATATATGGCATGGTCGTAACCGGTCAAGGCAAACTTGGGGAGTGCCTGGATGGTCTCGGTCTTGAACCACTGTCGATAAAGGGCTTCTATCTGCTGGGTCGATTCGGACAAAGGATTGTAATAGAAAGTGGTAGGGATATATGTATCAAACTGATAATAATTGGCAAGATTGTATTTGGTGTACATAAGCCACTCGGTATAGCCAAAGACGGAAATCTGGACATTGGGTGCTGTCATCTTCAGACCATTGAGTTTGGCAAAAACCACATTAAGTTCTGGAGACCGCCCCGAATTAAGTACAACTACATTGGGGAGAGTGCGGCTGAATGCCTTACCGAACTGCTGTTCAGATGATTTGATATTGGTAATGCTGTACTTGATGCCTTTGCTATCCAGCTGCTTTCTCAAACCGAATGTGAAAATGCCCTTCTTGCTGGTGCTGTCATTGCAATCTACAAAAATGGCGTGGTGCTTGGGGAAACGTTCCATAAAGGCATAGATAGCCTTCTCGTTGAGACGCTCGGGCGACTGGTAAACTTGGAAAATCTGGCTATTGTGTTTCACCTCGTCGCCAGTGATGGAAAATGGGATAACCATCTTAATCTTATATGTCTTGCAGAATTCGGCAAGATACTTGACCTGATTGGAATACAGCGGGCCAAAGATGATATCACAATTCTGGGCGCCCTTGTCGAGCAAAGTCTGGCGTATATCCGCCTCTATCGGAACATTCCATGCGTGGATATCAACTGAGATATTTTGGGCTTTCATCTGCTCGCATGCCAAAAGGAAACCTCGGTAATACTCAGTCATGCGTTTGCCGTCGCCATCAACATTGTGCAGAGGCAGCATCATGCCTATTCTGATGGCTCTCGAGCGTATATCGATGTCTTTTTCAGTGCTCTTCTTGGATGGTTGCTGTACCTCTTTGGGCTGTGATACAAAGGGGATGAACACAATGTCGCCTTTCTTCAACTGATAGCCGTCCTTTTTCATGTCAGGATTGGCCTCCATCAGCTGGTCAACGGTGATGCCATATTTATGGGCAATGCCATAGATGGTATCTTTCTTCTTGGCCTTGTACAAGTCTTGCCAATTGTTTATCTGGGCATCGCAGACGGCACACGCCATAAGGAGCATGGGCAGCAAAATATAGCGTAACAAACGTTTATTCATTATCTTTATGATTATTTCCAGTTGCAAAAATACAAAAAAACTATTACTTCACTCCCAAAACTCTAAACTTTTTGTTAACTTTGCTATCTATTTTTAAGTTCATACACAATGAAGATAGCAAAATTAGTTTTTTTATTGCTAACACTTGGCATATTTGGCCCCGTCTATGCTACACCAGGAATGCCTTCAATCGCCCCTTCGGTTGTATTTACAGATGCTGCTGGCAACGAGAGTACGGACAGTTATTTCTCCGGTTCGGCGCCTATAAAAGCGACCTTCAAGCTCAACCCCTCTGATGCGGACGGATGGACGGCGCATTACGAATGGCGCTTCTTCAAAGAAGGCAAAGAGAATGAGCCATATCTTGTGAGATATGAAGAAGATACAGAATACATATTTGCCGAATCGGGAGTCAATCATGTGGTATGCTACACGGTGTTTACCCTCGGAACAGACACGATCAGATACGAAGCTGACTATTGGCGTGAGGCCCGCTTCACGGTAACCGTCTACGAAAGCAAACTCGAATTTCCAAACGCTTTCTCTCCCAATGGAGATGGTATAAATGATATCTATCGCGCCAAGCCTGGATATCAGAGTATTGTAGAGTTTAAGGCCATTATCATCAACCGTTGGGGCCAGAAACTGTATGAATGGAACGATCCGGCAGGTGGCTGGGACGGAACATTCAAAGGAAAGGATATGAAAACCGGAACATACTACTGCGTCGTCAAGGCACGTGGCTGAAGATCCATGTCCAACCAGCTCTTGCATTGGCCGTAAACATTGGTACGCCACTCTTTGTGGCCTTCCAGAATCCACTTCTTCAACCAATCCTGATACTTGTTCAATGGAAGATACCAGTTCTTGGTAGGCTTCTTTACGAGACCATGACCAGGGTTGTTCTTGTTGGTAGGGTTGATGAGCTCCTCAGGAGAGAGGGTAGCACCACATTTCTCGCATTGGTCGCCATAAGCACCCTCTGCACCACAGCGAGGACAAGTACCCACGATATTACGGTCGGTAAGGAATTCGCCTGTTACCTCGTCGCAGAACTGCTCCTCTACCTTTTCCTCCAATACGCCCTTATCGTAGAGTGTGCGGAAGAAATCAGAAGCAAACTTATTGTGAGTTGGTGAAGTGGTACGGCTGTAAACATCAAAAGAGATACCGAAATCCTCGAAACTCTTCTTGATGAGGTTATGATAGCGGTCGACTACCTCCTGTACGGTGATACCTTCCTTCTTGGCACGGATGGTTACTGGTACACCATGCTCGTCGCTACCGCCGATGAAAACAACGTCTTGCTTCTTGAGACGGAGATAGCGAACATAGATATCGGCTGGCACGTAAACACCTGCCAGGTGGCCGATATGAACACCACCGTTGGCATAAGGCAATGCAGCGGTAACGGTGGTACGTTTGAAATTCTTTTGTTCCATATTAGCTAATATATTTTTGTAATTTGCCTGCAAAATTACAAAAAAATGTTGGAAATTCGGTATAATTCTCCCCATTTTTCTCTTCTTATATATAATAAGGTGTAAAATGAAGGGGTAGTAAACGGAAATGTGTAGGGATAGAAAACAAAAATGGCCCTAAGCTTGACGCTTAAGACCATTTTTATGTAGCCACTTCTATGTGGTTACATAGAAGAAAGTGGATATTACATGATGTTCATGTAGGCGATAACTGCCAACTCAGCAACGAGGATGATGAAACCAGCTTTCTTAACCAATTCTGTTACTTTGAAAATGCAATCCATAATTCTTAATCGTTTTAATGTTTACTATTATATTCAATTCTAAGCAACGTTGTGACAACGTTTGTTTTACGAGTGCAAAGGTACTTGTTTTTCTACTATTTGTGGGGTATATTTTCTCTAAATGGGGTATAAATTGTTTTTTAATCGCATTTTTATAATAGAATTTACTCCTTTTGAATAGAATTTACCACCTGTTGTAACTTGTTTGTAGTCTGATTTTTGTTGTTTGCTTGTACTAATACTTGTTGTTTGTTGTCTGGTTGTGGGTTGCTTAGGGGGAAAAAATAAAGCCTTAGCAGTTACTTTTCAGTTAACTGCTAAGGCCTTTCCTTTATCATTTACTATTGATGGTAATCTTTATTCTGTATTGATTAACTTCTCATGAGGATTATTGTTTGATATGACCTATCTTTCTTGTTATTGGATAGCCATATAAGCAATTACAGCCAGCTCGGCGAGAAGTATTCCAAATCCCACCTTCTTAATAATACTTGTAATTTTATAAATGCAATCCATAATCTTTAATTTTTATTGTTTGACATTTGTGACAATTGCTTGTCTTTCTAACTCTGATGCAAAGGTAGCACTATTTTGTCGACTTTGGGGGGATATTTTGTTGATTTAGGGGACGAATGTTGTTTTTTAGGTGGATAAAAAACAGAATTTACCTCTTATGCCCCAAAAAGTACTATTTTGCTGGATGATATTGTTGTCGTCTGTACCTTTGTCTTTTTTGTTGGTATTGCATTTTTTGAGAGAAAAGGTGGATTATCAGTAAAAACAGAAGATTTTCTGTTTTGTCTCTACAGATGTCCCCTTTCTGCCCAGTCGCCTCTGTCTAGTGTTCGGTAGCCGATGGCTTCTGCAAGATGAAAAGGCTCAACGCATTCACTTCCTGCCAGGTCGGCAATGGTACGTGCCACTTTCAGAATGCGGTTGTAGGCACGGGCCGACAGGGAGAGCTTCTCCATTGCCATGCGCAGGAGGTTGATGCCTTCTTCATCTGGTTCGGCAAACTGGTGAATCATTCGTTCTGTCATCTGCGCGTTGCAGTGGATGCCTTTGAAATCCTTGAATCGGGCTGCCTGAATTTCTCTTGCCTTGATGACACGCTCGCGAATCTTGGCACTTGGCTCACCTGGTGCGGCGGTTGAGATGTCCTTGAAAGGAACAGGACTTATTTCGCATTGGATATCTATTCGGTCGAGCAACGGGCCCGATATCTTGTTCATGTATCTTTGAATCTGTCCTGGCGTACACACACAGCGGTGGGTTGGGTCACCAT
>OQVR01000418.1_pt1 | contig 18669 bp, 16 predicted proteins | sample 1691521 | NCBI WGS metagenome assembly OQVR01 (sample SAMN03418256, study PRJEB22391) | human gut metagenome | biome: human-gut; feature: organic feature; material: feces | host: Homo sapiens | place: Tanzania | collected 2013-01
GTCTTGCGGTAGAAGTAGTCCGACGGCTCCGGCTGCGGCAACGAGACGGCTTCCGAAAAGCCGCTCATGAGACAATATATGCTGGAGAGCGTGAAATACTGGATTCAGGAGTACCACATAGACGGCTTCCGCTTCGACCTCATGGGCGTACACGACATTGAGACCATGAACCTCATTCGCCACGAGGTGGCTGCCATCGACCCTTCCATATATATATATGGTGAGGGATGGAGCGCCGGACAATGCGCCCTGCCTGCCGACAGGCTCGCCACCAAGGCTAACACGCTGAAGCTCGACGGCATAGGCGCCTTCTGCGACGACATGCGCGACGCCCTGCGCGGACCCTTCAGCGACGACCACAAGGGTGGCTTTCTTGCCGGCATGCCCGACATGGAGGAGAGCATAAAGTTCGGCATCGCTGGAGCCATCAGCCATCCGCAGATAAACATGGCGAAGGTGAACTACAGCAAAGCTCCCTGGACAAACTCGCCCTCACAGATGGTGAGCTATGTGAGCTGCCACGACGACATGTGTCTTACCGACCGTCTGAGGGCAAGCATCCCCGGCATACAGGAGGATGAGCTGATAAGGCTCGACCTGCTGGCACAGACCGCCGTGCTCACCTCGCAGGGCGTGCCATTCATCCTTTCCGGCGAAGAGATGCTGCGCAACAAGAAGGGCGTGCACAACAGCTACAACTCGCCCGACGCCATCAACCATCTCGACTGGGACAACCTGACGAAATATCCGATGGTCTTCAACTACTACAGCGGACTCATCCATCTGCGCCAAGCCCACCCTGCCTTCCGCATGGGCAATGCCGACGAGGTGAGAAAGCATCTGGAGTTCCTGCCAAGTCCGAAGAGCACCGTAGCCTTCCGTCTGAAGGACAATGCCGGAGGAGACGCATGGCGCAACATAATCGTCATACTGAACGCCAGCAAGACGGCACAGCCCGTTGCCGTGCCTAAGGGAAAATACACCATCGTGGCTGAAAAAGGCACGGTCAGCGCAAAGGGACTCAGAACCCTCAGCGCAGCAACAGTCAGCGTGGCTCCGCAGAGCGCATTGATAATGTACAACAACTAACCCCCACCCGACAAAAATTCTATAATATATGAAATACAAAACTCTAATAGCCACCCTACTCATGGGGTCAGCACTAACAATGAACGCAGCAAGCAAAATAGACCACATAGAACCTGCCGACTGGTTTGCCGGCATGAAGAACCCGCAGCTGCAGCTGATGGTATACGGCAAGGACATACGCTCCGCCGAAGTATCTACCGACTATCCCGGCGCAAGAATCGACAGCCTCGTGCGCCTCGACTCGCCAAACTATCTGCTCGTATACATGAACCTCAAGGACGCCCGACCTGGCACGATGAACCTCAATTTCACATCCAAGGGCGGCAAGCAGACCGTCAGATACAACCTCAAGGAGAGAGCCATGAAGGGCGAAGACAGACAGGGCTTCACCAATGCCGACGTGCTCTACATGCTCATGCCCGACCGCTTCGCCAACGGCGGCACCGACAGGGCGAACATCAAGGGCATGAGACCATACTCCATAAACCGCAAGGAGCCGAGCCTCAGACACGGCGGCGACATCGACGGCATCAGACAGCACCTCGACTACTTCAAGGAGCTCGGCGTGACGGCACTATGGTTCACACCAGTGCTCGAAAACGACTCGCCCGACCACGGCAAGCAAAGCACCTACCACGGATACGCCACAACCGACTACTACCGCGTGGACCCGCGCTTCGGCACCAACCAGGAATACTCCATCCTCATTGACGAAGCTCACAAAAAGGGAATAAAGGTGGTGATGGACATGATCTTCAACCATTGCGGATTTGAACATCCATGGGTAAAAGACATGCCGACAAAAGACTGGTTCAACTATCCGGAATGGCTCGCACCCGAAAACCAGGCTCGCAACAAGAACACCAAGACCATCGACGGAGCGGCACAGGTAAACGACAAATACCTGCAGACAAGCTATAAGCTCACTCCCGTGCTCGACCCCTACGCAAGCAAGGTGGACTTGAAGGAAACCGTTGACGGATGGTTCGTGCCAACCATGCCCGACCTCAACCAGAGGAACACTCACCTCATGACGTATCTCATACAGAACAGCAAGTGGTGGATAGAGACGGCAGGCATCGACGGCATCAGAATGGACACATACCCCTATGCCGACCGAAAGGCAATGGCGCTATGGATGGAGGAGCTGAACAAGGAATACCCCAACTTCAACACCGTCGGCGAGACATGGGTCACGGAACCTGCCTACACGGCGGCATGGCAGAAAGACTCCAAGCTGTCTGAACAGAACTCAAACCTGAAGACGGTGATGGACTTCGCCTTCTTCGACCGGCTCAACCAGGCTAAACATGAGGAGACCGACGGATGGTGGAACGGCTTCAACCGCATCTACAACTCCCTCTGCTACGACTATCTCTACAAAGACCCGTCGCACGTGATGGCGTTCATCGAAAACCACGACACCGACCGCTTCCTTGCCGACGGACAGGACACGCTCGCCCTCAAGCAGGCTCTCGCCCTGCTACTGACCATAAACCGCATACCGCAGCTTTACTACGGCACCGAGGTGCTCATGAACGGCACGAAACAGGTTACCGACGGCAATGTGCGTCGCGACTTCCCGGGAGGATTCCCAGGCGACACGCAGAACGCCTTCACGAAGGAAGGACGCACCAAGGAGCAGCAGCAGATGTTCCAATGGCTCAGCAAACTGCTACACTGGAGACAGGGCAACAAACTCGTCACGGAGGGCAGACAGACGCAGTTCATACCCGTAGACGGAGTATACGTAGTGGCGCGCACCCTCAACGGCAAAGCCATACTCACCGTCCTCAACGGCACCACTCATCAGAAGAAGATGCACCCAGAACGCTACGCCGAAATAATAAACAATACGACGGAAGCCACCAACATCCTCACTGGCAGAAAGATTGACCTCACGAAAGACGTCACTCTCCCACCAAGAGGCACCATGATACTGGAGTTCTGATCGGCAAAGCTCTACAAGTTAGAGGGGGGAGAGGTAACTAAAAGCGTAACATCATCTTACCTCTCTCCCGTCTCCCCTAAAGGGGAGAAGCAGTTTGACTACTTATGGAAAGAGCTGATTAACAAAAAGTTACGAGAACTCAACAAAGGCTCTATAAAACTCTCCGAAGGACTCTCAAGAGGCGGACAAACCGGTCCTCCCCTCTTTAGGGGGAGATAGAGGGGGTCAGTAACTAAAAAACTCTTTCCACAAGTGTCGATAACAGAAAACAAACAGAAAACAAATAAAAACAACAATCATGAACTACAGAAAATTAGCGACAATGGCAGCAGCCATAGCCACATCAGCAACGATGGCGGCACAAGGATGGCCGGCAGCATACGAAGGAGTGATGCTGCAAGGATTCTACTGGAACAGCTACGACGCCACAAACTGGAAAAACCTCGAAAGCCAGGCAGACGAACTGTCACAGTATTTCAAACTCATCTGGATTCCGCAAAGCGGAAACTGCGGAGCTGAGTCCATGGGCTACGACCCTCTCTACTGGTTCGACAACTACAAGAGCGCATTCGGATCCGAACAGGAGCTGCGCTCCATGATAAAAACCTTCAAGCAGAAAGGCCTCGCCACCATCGCCGACGTGGTGATAAACCACCGCAAGTCGCAATACAGCATGGTCGACTTCCCGAAGGAGACATACAAGGGAAACACCTACCAGCTGCTCTCCACCGACATCTGCCACGACGACTGCAACGGCACCACGGCGCAATGGGCAAGCCAAAACGGATGCCAGCTGAGCCAGAACGACGACACCGGCGACGGAGTGGACTTCGCACGCGACCTCGACCATAAAAGCGCCAACGTGCAGAACTGCGTGAAGGCATATCTCGACTTCCTCCTTAACGACCTCGGATACTCCGGCGTGCGCTACGACATGGTGAAAGGATACAGCCCCGAATTCACAGCCACCTACAACCTGGCTGCCAAGCCACAGTTCTCCGTAGGAGAATATTTCGACTACAACAAGCAGGCGGTAGCCAACTGGATAAACGCCACCACAGCCGACGGAGCCATACAAAGCGCTGCCTTCGACTTCCCTCTGCGCAATGCCGTCAGAGACGCCGTAAACAACAACAAATGGAGCAAGCTGAGCCAGGGCGGACTCGCCACAGACCCAACCATGAGCCGCTACGCCGTGACATTCGTGGAAAACCACGACACACAGGTGCGCAGCGACGCACAGCAGGACCCCGTGCGCACCGACACCCTCGCCGCCAACGCCTTCATCCTTGCCATGCCCGGCACACCATGCGTCTTCCTGCCACACTGGACCGCATACAAGGCTGAGATAAAGAACATGATTCTGCTGCGCAACCTCGTAGGAATAAACAGCCAGAGCGCATGGACGCAGAACGAAAGCTACACACGCCAATACGTGTTTACAACAACAGGAACCAAGGGCAAACTGCTCGCCGCCATAGGAGCATCGGCAGCCGACTACACTCCTGCCACAGCAGGATGGGCACTCGCCACAGAGGGCAAAAACTATCGCTACTTTCTGGAGAAGACTCTCGAAACGGCATGGACCTCGCTGCCATCAGGCACCTACTACGGCACACCGTCAACCACCCTGCGCTCCATCTCGGCAACGGAAGGCGCCAAGATAGCATACACCATCGACGGCACCACACCATCGGCAAGCAGCACTGCCGTAGACAACGGCACCGTCGTAGCCCTGCCCGAAGGCGACTACACCATGAAGATGGCACTGATAGAAGGAGGACGCATATGGGGACTGACGGAACGTCAATACAGCATAAAATCGTTCAAGCCCTACCAGATAACGGTAAACGTAAACACCGACCAGGTGGGATGGAGCACAATGAACGTATGGTCGTGGGGCGGCGACGGCTCACACGCCACAACAGCCACTGCATGGCCCGGCGACAAGATGACCACTACCCAGGAGCTGGGCGGAAAGCAATGGTACACCTTGACCTACACGATGAACACCAACGACGACTACGTGAACTTCGTGTTTAACACCAACGGCGGCAAAGACCAGACGGAAAACGTGCAGAACGTCAACCAGACGAGCTTCTTCGAGATAACCGCCGCCAAGGACGAGAACGGCCATCGCAAGGTGCAGAACGTCACATCGCAGTATGTCTCAGCCATCAGCTCACCAGTCTGCGACAATGCCGCCACCACGCTCTCCCCTACCCTCGTCACGTCTCTCGACGGAAGAACCATTCGCCGCTTCACCACCCACGTGTCGGCGACCAACGCCATCCAGAATCTGCCTCACGGCATATATATCGTAGACGGAAAGAAGATAGCCAGATAATCTTTCAGTTGACGAGTTAACGAGTTGACAAGTAGACAAGGAGATTTGCATTACTTGATAAATGTTTGCGAGGAGCGACCATCAAGAAGAGCCAATCTCCTTGTCTACTTTTTCAGTTGACGAGTTAACAAGTTGACAAGTAGACAAGCAGACAAAAACGAATAGAGACAAACAATCAAGGAGATAAACAGACAAGCCAAAAGCCCCTCAAGAGACAAACAAGTAGACAAGCAGACAAGCCGAGGACCACCCAAGAGGCGGACAAACCGGTCCTCCCCGCTTTAGGGGGAGATAGAGGGGGTCGGTAATTTCAAAACATAAAAAGCCAATCATTTTCTTACCTCTCTCCAGTCTCCCCTAAAGGGTAGAAGCAGTTTGACCACTTGCAGAATAAACTGATTAACAATGACTTATACGGCTTTCGAGATCCCTCAAGAGGCAAGAAAAACCGGTCCTCCCCGCTTTAGATAAATCCTCACGCTCAGAAGAACAAGCAAGCTTCTTCTCTCGCTTAATCGGCTTTTTAGGAGAAGACAGAGAGGGTCGATAATGTCCGAAACAATTTCGCTTCCCGTCAACTTGTCAACCTCCCGCAAGCAGGAAACTTCCGAGACTTTAACAAAAGTAAAAACGAGCAGACGGCAAGTAAACAGCCGTTAACGCTAACTAATTGAGTGTTAAAAGAGAGAAAAAGTAGAAGACAATTTGACAGATTAACAATCTTTGCGTCTATATTTGCATCCCGAAAACGAAAACAAACCGCAATGGCACACACCACCAGCGGAACAAAACTGACCGCACGGCACATGGCGCTGCGGAACAGAAGAAGAAAGAAAGTAATACAACAAAAGATTTATAAAAACATGAGTAATTTATCAAATCAATTGGCAATGGCAGCAGCGGTATTTACCCTGACAGTCACAACACCGACATTGGCAATGGCTGCCACAAGCGCCGTGCCAAGTCAACCCGTAGACCTGACGTATGCAGCAGAGAAGGCTCTGCCGTCAGTAGTACACATCAAATATCTTCAGAACAGCAAGGTGCAGACCGTCGACGTAGAGTCTGACCCCTTCGGAGACTTCTTCGACCCATTCGGATTCTTCGGCAACCCGGGAGGAAACGGCGGCACACAGAAAAGAAAAGTACAGACTCCAAAGAGAGAAGGTGCCGGATCGGGCGTCATCATCTCCACGGACGGATATATCGTGACGAACAACCACGTGGTGGAAGGAGCTGACGAACTCACCGTGACCCTCAACGACAACAAGGAATACTCGGCACGCATCATAGGAACCGACAAGACCACCGACCTCGCACTCATCAAGATTACCGCTTCCAACCTGCCAGCCCTGCCTATCGGCGACAGCGACAAACTGAAGGTGGGAGAATGGGTGCTCGCCGTGGGAAACCCCTTCAACCTCAACTCTACCGTGACGGCGGGCATCGTGAGCGCCAAAGCACGCTCACTCGGAGCAAACGGCATTGAGTCGTTCATACAGACCGACGCCGCCATCAACGCAGGAAACTCCGGTGGAGCTCTCGTAAACACACGGGGAGAACTCGTGGGAATAAACGCCATGCTCTACTCGCAGACCGGCAGCTACAGCGGATACGGCTTCGCCATTCCTACCACCATCATGAACAAGGTGGTCGCTGACCTGAAGAAATACGGCACCGTGCAGCGCGGACTGCTCGGAATACAGGGCATAAACGTGAACAACTACTACGACCAGCAGAAGGAACAGGGCAAGGAACTCGACCTCGGCACGATGGAAGGCGTCTACGTGGCTAAGGTAGAGGAAGAAGGCTCCGCAGCAGAGGCTGGACTGAAGGAAGGCGACGTTATAACTGCCGTAGACGGAAAGAAAGTGGTGAAGATGAGCGAACTCCAGGAGTATCTCACCAACAAGCGTCCGGGCGACAAGGTGACCATAACCTATCTGCGCAAGAAGGCAAAGAAGACCGCCACCCTGACGCTGAAGAACGAACAGGGCAACACCAACATCGTGAAGGATGCCGACCTCGATGTGCTCGGAGGAACATTCCGCCCTGTGACAGAGCAGGAGAAGAAGGACATGAACATCTCTTACGGACTCGCCGTGACAAAGGTTGCAAACGGAGCCCTGAAAGATGCTGCCGTATACAAAGGCTTCATCATACTACAGGCTAACGACACACCGATGAAGACCCTCAACGACCTGCAGAAAGCCGTGAAGGATGCTTCCACAAGCAAAGACCCTGTGCTCATCCTGAAGGGCATCTCGCCGACAGGAAAGAAGGCTTACTTCGCAGTAATGCTTGACAAACAGTAAAAGAGTTGACAAGTTAAATAAGGATATGGATGCGGACTATCAGAACCGCATCCATATTTTTTTTACTATTAGAAGTAAGTGACGGTGAAAAAATAACTTGGTATGATTTGAGCCTCATATTTTTGAGATATTTTCTTTTCTCGAAGAGGGAGTATAGCGGGCTATATGACCGATGAGAGGGAAGAAAATAGCCAAAAAGATGAGATTAAGACCTTATTGGTATAGTACATTTTCACTCAAATCATACCAAGTTGTTTTTTTTACCGTCACTAAATTCATATTTTATTGGAAATTTGTTGCAAATAACAATAATTTTATGTAGATTTGCAATCGGTATAATATTGCCCTGCCATAAGAGTGGGGAAAACTACTAATTAGAAAGGAACCGCTTTAATACTTTGTAACTATATGAGACAACTGAAAATCACAAAGTCCATAACGAACCGCGAAAGCCAATCGTTGGATAAATATCTACAGGAAATAGGACACGAGGAACTACTCAGCGTGGACGAAGAGGTGGAACTCGCACAGAAAATAAGAAAAGGCGACCGTAAGGCACTCGAAAGGTTGACAAAAGCCAATCTGCGATTCGTTGTCTCCGTGGCAAAGCAATACCAGAACCAGGGACTCAGCCTGCCCGACCTCATAAACGAAGGTAACGTGGGACTGATAAAGGCTGCAGAGAAATTTGATGAGACACGCGGCTTCAAATTCATCTCATACGCCGTATGGTGGATACGCCAAAGCATACTGCAAGCCATCGCTGAGCAGAGCAGAATAGTAAGGCTGCCGCTCAACCAGGTGGGCTCGGTAAACAAGATAAACAAGGTGCTCAACAAGTTCGAACAGGAAAACGAACGAAGGGCAAGCATTGACGAAATAGCCGAAAGAGTGGACCTGCCGGAGGACAAGATAGCCGACGCCATGAAGATAAACGGCAGACACATCTCCATGGACGCACCATTTACCGAAGGCGAAGACGGAAGCCTCATCGACGTAATGCCAAACAGCGACTCGCCCGAGCCTGACAACATGCTCGTGATGGAATCTCTCAGAGAGGAAATAAAACGGGCGCTGCAAACCCTGAACGAAAGGGAGAGAAAAGTGATAGAAGCATTCTTCGGCATCGACCAGCCCGAAAAAACCCTCGAGGAGATAGGCACCGAATACGGACTGACAAGGGAACGAGTAAGGCAGATAAAGGAAAAAGCAATAAGAAGACTGAGACACAATACGCAGAACAAGATGCTGAAGACGTTTCTCGGAAGATAACAACGCCCGCCACAACAACGGCGGGCAAAACAGATAACAACAAATTATTATATGAAATCATACAAACTCATTGCAGCCATCATGCTCGTCGTAGCAGCAACAATGGCTGTCAGCGCAACAGCAAAAGACAAGAAAGCAGCAAGAATGTACGTGTTCGGCGTGGCGACATCGTTCAACGACTCTACAGCCTACTTCACCACGATACAGGAGATTGACTCCGTAACGACAGCAGGAAAGACAGGCATGCTGGCAAACAAACAGGAATACTCCTACCAGCTGAAAAACCACTTCAACAGCAAAGGACTGGCATACAGAACCTGCACCACCATCAACAACAAGGACAAGAAGAAGATACAGAAGCTTTATGCCAAAACCAAGCAGAAGCTCGCTAAAAAAAATAAGTTTATAATAAAAGACATCGATGAAGGGGAATTCAGGTTTGAGCGCATAACAATGGCTCAATAACCCCCGTGGTGGCACACATTCAACCCCACCCCTATATATATAATAAGGAATATATGTTCTACCGCATAGCAGAGCTTGACGTGGAAATAATATTCAGCACGTCAGACATCAACAATACAACACTTATACCATCGTTCTCTCCATTCACCATCAGCGAAAAGGAGAAGAATGATGGTATTTTTTTCAGACTCTACGTGGACGACAGCCTCAAGCCACGCAGGCAGGGAAGAGAACGCATTGGCAAGTTCGACACCGGAAACGGAGACACCGTGGTGGACCGCTTCGAGGACGGATCCTACCAATACATCATAAAAAACATCAACGGACAGGAATGCTGCCTGCTGCAGGCGGACAAGGAGTTCGCAAACTGCAGATGCGCCCTGAACGGAAACTTCAACATGAGACAGTTCGGACTGAACAACGCCCTCATGCTCATCTTCGCCTTTGCAGGAAGCATCAGACAGACGCTGCTCATACATGCCTCGCTCGTAAGGAAAGACGGCTACGGCTACGCCTTCATCGCCAAGAGCGGAACGGGAAAGAGCACACAGGTGGCTAACTGGCTGAAGCACATTCCGGGATGCGACCTGATGAACGACGACAACCCGATTGTGAGAATCATCGACGGAGAGCCCTTCATCTACGGCAGCCCGTGGAGCGGCAAGACACCGTGCTACCGCAACGTGAAAGCAAGGCTCGGAGCAATAACACGCATAGACAGAGACAAGAAAAACTGGGTGGAGAAACTGAAACCCATAGAGGCTTTCGCCTCTCTCCTACCCTCGTGCTCGACGATGAAATGGGACAAGGACATTTTCAACGCTATCTGCAACAATGTAACAAAACTCGTCGAGACCACAGGCATCTACACGCTGCATTGTCTGCCCGATAAGGAATCAGCAATAATATGTCAAAAAGCAATATCTGCCCGATAAGGAATCAGCAATAATATGTCAAAAAGCAATATCAAGACAGTAGAAAAACAGTTTGCCAACGCCGATTTCATACCCGAAATCATAAAGCTGCTGGACGAGGGACACACCGTGACGCTGCTGCTGCGCGGCTACAGCATGCGCCCCTTCCTTGAGGACCGGCGCGACAAGGCACTGCTGATAAAGCCCAAGAAGCCGACAATAGGCATGCCCGTATTGGCGGAAGTGGACGAGAAGCACTTCGTGCTGCACCGCATAGTGAAGATTAAGGGCGAAGACGTGGTGCTGCGCGGAGACGGCAACATCAACGTGGAGCATTGTAAGGTGTCCGACATAAAGGGCGAAGCTATAGGCTTCTACCGCAAGGGAAGAGACAAGATGGACAAGACCAACGGCACGAAATGGATTGTCTATTCCGTCATCTGGACTCTGCTGCTCCCCATAAGGCGCTATCTGCTCGCCATAATGAGAAGAACCGTTTTCAGAAGCTCTACCCATTAAGAAAGAAGAAAAACAAGATAAACAACAAGATAAACAAGAAAAGGACAAACGATATGAAACAGAAAAAAGGATTCAACCTGCGCAACGTATGCGGCGAACAGATTATAGTTGCTGAAGGCAAGGAAAACATCGACTTCAGCAATATAATAAGCATGAACGAAAGTTCCGCTTATCTCTGGCAGAAGCTGGAAGGAAAGGAGTTCAGCGTGGAGGACATGGCAAAGCTGCTTACAGAAGAATATGAAGTGGACGAAGCTACCGCCCTCAACGACTGCAAGGAACTTGCTACCCTTTGGCGCGAGGCTGAAATCATTGAAGGATAAAGGAATAAGGTAAAGTCACAACAAAGCGGACCTGCTTCACAGCACGTCCGCTTTTACTTCTAAATTAATTATTAATGTACTTATGCACAAAGCATAATATATATCTATCCTAAACAGAGGATTTCTATTTCAGTTTCTCAAGCTCTTCAGCCATCTGCTCCTGCAGCTCCTGTGCTTTCTTGGCAGCAACATCAGCGAAATCCTCGCCCTTGCTTGCATAGATAATGCCACGGCTGGAGTTGACGAGAAGTCCACAGTCCTTGGTAATTCCATATTTGCATACTTCCTGCAGACTGCCACCCTGTGCACCCACTCCCGGAACAAGCAGGAAATGGTTTGGCACGATGCGGCGGATGTCTTCAAACATCTTGCCCTGTGTGGCACCCACAACATACATCATGTTCTCCTCGTTTCCCCACTTCTGTGAGACGCGAAGCACTTTCTCGAAGAGACGCTCGCCGTCCTTGTCTGCCGTGAGCTGGAAATCATGCGAACCCTTGTTGCTCGTCAGCGCAAGCAGGATAACCCATTTGCCGTCATACTCCAGGAACGGCTTTACGCTGTCCTCTCCCATATAAGGGGCAACAGTCAGCGAGTCAATATTATATTCCTCGAAGAAGGTGCGTGCATACATGGCAGACGTGTTGCCTATGTCGCCGCGCTTTGCATCAGCAATGATGAAATGGTTAGGGCACACACCGTTAAGGTAGTTTATTGTCTTCTCGAAAGAGACAAGTCCCTTTACACCCATGCTCTCATAGAAAGCAAGATTCGGCTTGTAAGCCACACAATATCTTGCCGTGGCGTCGATTATCTCCTTGTTGAAGCTGAAGATAGGGTCTGGCTCTGAGAGCAGATGCTGAGGAATCTTCTTTATGTCTGTGTCAAGTCCTACGCAAAGGAATGACTTCTTGCTGAATATCTGATTAATAAGTTCTTTTCTGTTCATCTTTTTATTTCGCTTATACTGTTTTCGTTTATAATTCGTTTTCCTTCATGCGCTCGGCATTCTCCGCCACGGTGAGAGCATCTATCATCTCCTGAATGTTTCCGCCGAGGAAGCCCTGCAAGTCGTGGGTGGTAAAACCGATACGGTGGTCAGTAACACGTCCCTGAGGGAAGTTGTAGGTACGTATCTTGGCAGAGCGGTCGCCGGTAGAGACGAGAGTCTTGCGGCGGTTGGCAATGTCGTCGATATATTTCTGATGCTCGCGGTCGTAGATGAAGGTGCGCAGACGTGACAGGGCGCGCTCCTTGTTCTTAGGCTGGTCGCGGGTCTCGGTACACTCTATAAGAATCTCTTCCACTTCGCCCGTGTTCGGATTCTTCCACGGATAGCGCAGACGCACTCCCGACTCCACCTTGTTCACGTTCTGTCCTCCGGCACCACTCGAGCGGAACGTATCCCACTTGATGTCGCCCTCGTTGATATTGACCTCAAACTTGTCCGCCTCGGGCAATACGGCCACCGTGGCTGCTGAGGTCTGCATACGTCCGTTGGACTCCGTGACGGGGACGCGCTGGACGCGATGGACACCACTCTCATACTTCAATACGCCATAGACGTTCTGGCCGCTGACGGCAAAGTCGATCTCCTTGAAACCGCCCACGGCTCCTTCGCTCACGCTTGTCACGGAGAGCGCCCAGCCTTTGGCGTCGCAATATTTCTTGTACATGGAGAACAGGTCGCCAGCAAAGAGGGCTGCCTCGTCGCCGCCTGCTCCTGCACGAATCTCCATCTGCACGTTCTTCGAGTCTTCGGGGTCCTTGGGTATGAGCGCAATCTTTATCTCCTCCTCAATCTTGGGCTGCTTCTCCTCGTTCTCTGCCAGCTCCTCGCGTGCCATCTCCTTCAGGTCGGGGTCGCTCTCGTTTGCGAGAATGTCCTTCGCCTCCTGTATGGAGTTGAGGCAGTTTATGTAACGCTTGCGTGCGTTCATAATGTCGCCGAGGTCTTTGTATTCTTTTGTCAGCTTTACATAGCGTTGCTGATCAGCAATAACGTCTGGGTCTGTGATGAGTGTCGACACTTCCTCGTATCTGCTCTCAAGCCCGTTAAGCTTCTCTAATATGCTGTTGTTGTCTGGCATTTTATGTTTCTGTTCTTATTAAATATCTTTTCTGTCAAAACGTGTGCGGCACACGGCACAGGCTGGCTACGCCGTGCAAATATGCCTTAATAGTCGAATGTTCCGAACTCAGACTTTATGGTTAGGCTGCGCTCGCCTTCCTCTATGCGTCCTACAATCTGTGCGTCGATGTCGAAGCTCTTGCTGATGGCGATGACCTTCTCTGCCACCTCCGGACGTACATAGATTTCCATGCGGTGTCCCATGTTGAACACTTTGTACATCTCTTTCCAGTCGGTGCCGCTCTGCTCCTGAATGGTCTTGAACAACGGCGGTACTGGGAACATGTTGTCCTTTATCACACGGCAGTTGTCGTTTACGAAATGCAGCACCTTGGTCTGTGCTCCACCTGTGCAATGTACCATTCCGTGTATTTCCGGACGAAGCTCGTCAAGAAGCTTCTTTATGACCGGAGCGTAAGTACGGGTTGGCGAAAGAACGAGCTTTCCGGCATTTACCGGACTGCCTTCCACCTCGTCGGAGAGTTTCTTCTGTCCGCTGTATACGAGTTCTTCCGGCACGGCATGGTCGTAGCTTTCAGGATATTTCTCTGCAAGATACTTCGAGAACACGTCGTGGCGTGCGCTGGTCAGTCCGTTGCTTCCCATTCCTCCGTTGTATTCCGTCTCGTATGTAGCCTTTCCGAAAGAGGCAAGACCAACGATGACGTCGCCCGGACGGATGTTGGCATTGTTGATGACGTCGCTGCGCTTCATACGGCAAGTCACGGTAGAGTCGACGATGATGGTGCGCACGAGGTCGCCGACGTCAGCCGTCTCTCCTCCTGTAGGCCATATGCCTATGCCCATCTCTCTCATCTGTGCCAGCAGTTCGTCGGTGCCGTTTATTATGGCAGAGATGACTTCTCCCGGCACGAGCATCTTGTTTCGTCCGATGGTGCTCGACACAAGGATATTGTCTACGGCTCCCACACAAAGCAGGTCGTCGGTGTTCATTACGATAGCGTCCTGTGCAATGCCTTTCCATACGGAGATGTCGCCGGTCTCCTTCCAGTACATATAGGCAAGAGAAGACTTCGTGCCTGCTCCGTCGGCATGCATTATATTACAGTATTCCGGGTCGCCGCCCAGCACGTCGGGTATAATCTTGCAGAATGCCTGCGGGAAGATACCCTTGTCAATGTTCTTTATGGCGTTGTGCACATCTTCTTTCGCTGCGCTTACGCCACGCATCATATATCTGTTAGATTTGTCCATTGTTATATTTAGTTTTTACTTTTTCTCATCTCCATTCCAGAAATCCCAACTTGCAAAAGCCTGCAGCAGCAGCATCTCCAGTCCGTTCTTCGTCTGTGCTCCCCGTTCCCTGCCCTTCTTCATGAAGAGGGTCTCGTCGGGATTATATATAAGGTCGTACAGCAGGTTGTGGTTGTCGAGTGCCTCATACGGCAGGTCGGGACATTCGTCATAGTGAGGGAACATTCCCGACGGCGTGCAGTTGACGATAACGTTGTATTCTTTCACCACGTCGGGTGTTATGTCTTTATACTGTATAGTACCCGGACGCTCAAAGCGGCTTACGAGCACCGTTTCCAGTCCGAGCGACTTCAGTCCGTAGTTTATAGCCTTCGACGCACCTCCCGTGCCGAGTATCAGAGCCTTCTTATGGAAAGTCTCAAGCAGCGGCTCAATGCTCTTCGTGAATCCTATCACGTCGCTGTTGTATCCTTTCAGCAATACGTCGTCTCCCTTATGGTCCACACGGATAACGTTTACAGCTCCTATGGCACGAGCCTCCACGCTGATATAGTCGAGGAAGCTCAGCACCTTCTCCTTATAAGGGATGGTGACGTTGAGTCCACGCAGTTCAGGGTTTGTGGCAAGTACCTCCGGCAGTTCGTCAATGCCTTTAATCTCAAAGTTGATATACTCAGCATCGATGCCTTCGTTCTGAAACTTCTCATTGAAGAAGCTTTTCGAGAAACTGTGTCCCAGAGGGAACCCGATTAGTCCATATTTGTCCATAGCAAGAAGAATTATTTAGTTGCTGTATAACATGTGCATATTCCGAATGTCAGCCTGTCGAAACGGGCTGTGGCGAATCCTGTCCTTTTCAGTATGCCTACCATCGTTTCTCCCTGCGGAAAAGCCTCGATGGTGGCTATGAGGTATTTATATGCGCTTTTATCCTTGGATATCAGTCTGCCGTATACGGGCAGTATGGTGTGCGAATAGAGCGTGAAGAGCTGCTTTATGGGAAAGCTGACGGGTCTTGTCAGCTCTATGACGCAGAGCGTTCCTCCCGGCTGCAACACGCGGTACATCTCCTTCAATCCTGCTTCGAGGTCCTGGAAGTTGCGTATTCCGAAGGCTGCCGTCACGGCGTCGAACGTATTGTCGGCAAACGAGAGTTTCATGCAGTCTTCCTTCCTGAAGCTTATCACGTTCTGCAGCTGTTCCCTCTCCACCTTTTCGCGTCCTATCTTCATCATCCCCTCTGAGATGTCGGCTCCTACTACAGTAGTCGGTTTCAGCTTGCGAGCCTCCAGTATGGCGAGGTCGCCAGTTCCCGTAGCCACATCGAGTATGGTCTTCGGCTTTCTGGGGGATAGTTTTTTTACGAGATAGTTTCTCCAGTATTTGTCTATCCAGAAAGACAGTCTGTGATTGAGCAAGTCATACGAGTGCGCCACAGTATCGAACATCTGTTCCACCTGTGTGCCTTTGTCCTGATTGTGGTTGTATGGAGTAATTTTCTCTTGCTCGTACATTATTATATATATAAGTGTTATAGACGAGAAAATGAGGATGCACCATGTTTCTTCCTCACAGGTACAATCCTCAATTTCTGTTTTCCTATTTTATTTCTTGTATGAAGCGAGCCAGTTCTTCACGTTGTTCTCTATACGTGAAGCAATGTCTCCGCTCTCAGCAGCCTTGTCGAACTTCTCGCCCGTAATGTGCTCATACAGCTCTATGTAGCGGTCGCTTACGCTCTCCGCATACTGGTCTGTAATCTCCGGCATTGTCTGTCCCGGTTCGTTCATGAAGTTGTGTTCGATGAGCCACTGGCGCACGAACTCCTTTGAGAGCTGCTTCTGTGGCTCTCCCTTCTCGAACTTCTCCTCATAGCCGTCGGCATAGAAGTAGCGGCTTGAGTCTGGAGTATGAATCTCGTCGATGAGATAAACCTTGCCGTCGCGCTTTCCGAACTCGTATTTCGTGTCAACGAGAATCAGTCCCTGCTTTGCGGCAATCTCCTGTCCACGTGCAAAAATCTTGCGTGTGTAGTCTTCCATTATCTCATAGTCCTCCTTGCTCACGATGCCCTGGGCAATGATTTCCTCCTTTGAAATGTTCATGTCGTGTCCCTCGTCAGCCTTTGTAGTAGGTGTGATGATTGGCTCCGGGAAACGCTCGTTCTCGTGCATGCCGTCTGGCAGCTTCACGCCACACAGCTCACGGCATCCTTTCTGATACTCGCGCCATGCAGAACCGGTAAGTATGGAGCGGATAATCATCTCCACACGGAATCCCTCACACTTCAGACCTATGGTTACCATCGGGTCTGGAGTAGCAAGTTTCCAGTTAGGGCAGATGTCTGTAGTATGGTCAAGGAACTTTGCCGCAATCTGGTTCAACACCTGTCCCTTGAACGGAATGCCTTTCGGCAGAACCACGTCAAACGCAGATATTCTGTCGGTAGCCACCATTATGATGATGTCGTCATTGATGTTGTAAACGTCGCGTACCTTTCCGTGATACACACTTTTCTGTCCCTCAAAATGGAAATCAGTGCTTGTTAATGCTTTCATTACTTATATAATATTAAAAGTCAGATAAATGTCTTATTATAGAACTTCAACAGTAATAATTGCCTGCAAATGTACTTATTTTATGCTTAACATACAACAATGTTCGGCAAAAAATTACAATTTATCTTTACGTTTATCTCTTGTTTGACCATCATGGCATGATGTTTCCTGCTTTATCGCCTCATTCCTTTGGCGCATGACCTCCATACTGCGGCTGCGGCTTTGCCTTGTCAGACTTCTCGTAAGCCTTCACTATCTTGGTCACGAGCTTATGGCGCACGATGTCGGTCTGCGTAAGATTCACTATCGAGATGCCCTCTATCCCAGCAAGTATGTTCAGGGCTTCGCGGAGTCCGCTCTGCGTGCCGCGTGGCAGGTCAACCTGCGTCATGTCGCCCGTCACTATCATCTTCGTGTTCCACCCCATACGGGTCAGGAACATCCTCAGCTGCGCCGACGTCGTGTTCTGCGCTTCATCGAGTATCACGACGGCATCGCTCAGCGTGCGGCCTCGCATGAAGGCAAGCGGAGCAATCTGTATGATATGCTTCTCCATCATCTCCTGTAGCTTCACGGCAGGTATCATATCCTCAAGGGCGTCATAGAGGGGCTGCAGATAGGGGTCTATCTTGTCTTTCATATCGCCCGGCAGGAAACCGAGTTTCTCGCCAGCCTCTACCGCCGGACGGCTTAGTATGATTTTCTTTACGTTCTTCTCCTTCAGGGCTTTCACGGCAAGGGCTATGCTCAGATACGTCTTTCCCGTGCCGGCAGGACCAACGGCAAACACCATGTCGTCCTTTTCGTATGCATCAACAAGCTTCTGCTGGTTCTCGCTACGGCTCTTGATGGGCTTTCCGGAGATGTTGTAGACGATGACGTCTTTTGCCACCTCCTCTGACGTGCTCTTGCCCTTCACGATATTAAGGATGTCTTTCTCGGCGATGGCATTGAACTTGAGCACGTGTCGGCGCAGCTTCTCCGCCACCTCTTCGAAGGCGCACATCTGCTCATCGTCTCCAAGCACTCTTATCACATTGTCGCGGGCAAGAATCCTCAACTTGGGAAACAGCGAGCGCAACATCTGAAGATGGGCGTTGCCCACTCCATAAAAGACCACCGGGTCTATATCTTCTAATACTATATGCTTCTCTATCAAAACTTTATCTTCGATTATTAAAAATTCAGGGCAAAGTTAATATATTTTATCGAAACACTACTACAATCACATCAAAATCTTATTATTCACCTACTGAAGTTTCACAAGATTATAATTTGCAAGGCAGTTGTGTGACTTTCTTTTTTCCGGTTACTTGGGAATGACTTCGCTTCATCTTATTACAGCATAGAAACGTACGTAAAATTTTGTTTTCCGATATTTTTTGTCATTCTGTCATTATCTTGATTCAACCCATTGATATACAGATATATAACACGCTGACAGATTTATTTATATTTACAATATCTGTCACTAATCTGTCATAAATCGGGTAAAATCTGTCATTAAACTGTCATAAAACTATCATAAAGCCGCCCCCTCCGAAAAGTTTTCAACATCTGGAAAAAGTCC